>Ga0164243_10004900_pt1 | contig 20674 bp, 23 predicted proteins | sample OricompcompostOP_FD_108781 | JGI IMG/M metagenome (GOLD analysis project Ga0164243, IMG submission 108781) | Organic Plus compost microbial communities from Emeryville, California, USA - Original compost - Organic plus compost (OP) | ecosystem: Engineered > Solid waste > Mixed feedstock >...
CCTGGCCCAGAACTGGACCAGGATCCTCTGGCGCTGCTGGCACGACCACCAGCCCTACAACCCCGACCTACACGGCCGGCTCAGCACCCTCCTACAGGAGGCTGCTTGACATAGGGCTCTCAGCCCGCGAGCACCCTGCCCGGCGTCACGACGCGCGCGAAGACGCCGAAGCAGGGCTCGCCGGCGCGGTTGAGCGGCCGGTGCGCGGCCAGCGTCTTGAGCACGGGCGCGTCCTTCACCCCGGAGGTCGGGGAGAGGTCGACGACCGCACACCGGGGGATCGGCGCCCCGATGCGCAGCCGTGCGTTGCCGACGGTGACCTCGCGTCCGAGCCAGTCGTCCTCGGCGTACGCCGTCTCCGACTCGACCACCAGGCTCGGCCGGAAGCGCGCGGCCTCCGTGGCGAGTGGCGGGCGGCCGGTGCGCTCGGCGAGGTCGCGCAGCGAGCCGGTGGTGACGAGCGTGACCGGGTCGCCGAAGACGACTCCGCCGGGTGGCGCGGCGGCGAGGCGCACCGGCGTGCCGAGGTAGCCCGACAACAGCTCGGAGTGTGGCCCGGCGGTGAGCTCGAGGGGCACCTCACGGCCCCAGTAGTCGGCGATGAGGCGCTCGCCGGTCGGCTCGGGTCGTCCGCCGACGGTGGCGCCGTCGGGGAGGGTGAGGTGCAGCGCGTCGCCGACCTGCTGGGCCCGCACTGCGACCAGGCTCGGGTGCTGAACGGTCCGCAGCACCCGTCGCCGCTCGGTGTCGACCAGGCACCACCGCCGGTCGCCGACCGGCCCGTCGTGGTCGAGGTCGACGGCGGGGAGGCTGAGGTGGCGGATGCCCTTGACCGGGGCGAAGCCCGCGGCGAGCACACGGAGCGCGTGATCGGCCATGCCGCCGAGTCCATCACGTCGGCGCTGCTCATGCCGTCATCGGCTCGTCACCCGGGCGCGGCAGGGCGCTGATCCGGCTCTCGGTGGCGAGGTAGATGGTCTCGTGCGGGATCCCGAACGCCTCGAGGACGGCGTAGTAGCTGGCCGCGGTCTCGCGGTCGGCGTCGGTGACCCCGTGGCCGGGTCGGTGGTAGAGGAGCGCCACCCGACCGCCGGGGAGCAGGTCGTCGATGGTCTGCCGGATGACCGACCCGAATCCCTGTGCCGCCTCGCCCTCGAGCAGAGGGGGCGGATGCTCGATTTCGTTCAGGATTGGGATCGGTCGGTCGTCGGCATCGACGAGGACGACGTACAGCATGTCTTGTCTGCGGCCCAGCGGGCGGACGAGCCGGCGCCAGAACATCTGGATCTCGCCGGGGCCGGTGAGCTGGGGCTGCCAGGGGTCTCGGTTCATGCGGACCAGCGTGCGCGAGGGCGCCGGATCACGCGAACGGTTCTCCACAGGGGAGGGGTGAGCGGGCCACTTTCCGTCCACAAGCACCCTTCCCGCACCCGTTGTCCACAGGCGACGGCCTCACGCCTCGGAATCGTCGGTGGTCGGGGGCAGGGTCGCCCCATGACCTCTCCACGACGCTCTCCCTCTGCCGATTCCGCCGCCAGCCACACCGCCGACCCGGCCGGCCGCGCCCCCGACACCGTGGTCGTGCCGCCACCGCGTCGACGCCCGCGTGGCGCCGGTGTGGTGGAGCGGTGCCTGAGGCGCGTACGCCGCGACCCCGGGGCCGCTGACGAGGTGGCCGGCGCGCTCAGCCACCTCGCCAACCCGCCGGTGGCCGACGCGATCCGGCGCGACTGGGTCGGGCCCGACTACGAGAGTCTGTGGCGCGCTCTTGCGCGCGCCGCGCCGCGGCCGGTCCGGGTGGTCTGCCTCGAGCTGGCAGCGGAGTGTCGCTGGGGCTCAAGATGAGACGCGACCAGCCGGGCTCGGCGTCACCAGATGGCCTCGACCCACTCCGGGTGGTCGATGAACGGGTTCCGGTTGTGCTGGTAGTCGGTGTAGATGATGTCGTTGCGACGCGTCTCCGACGCCGAGACCGGGTCGGCCTCGTGCCACGCCTTCAGCACCGAGAGCTTGCCGAGGAACGGCTGGCTCTGGTTCGACGTCGACTCGTTGAGCTCGAGGTCGACGTACTGGTCGTCGCCCTCGTAGCGGATCGCCATGTAGAACATCATCCGTGCGACGTCGCCCTTGACCTCGTCGGTCGGCTCGAAGGAGTCGCCGTCGGTCAGGCACCCGGCGCAGCCACTGACGGCCGAGCCGCCCTCGTCGAAGTCCTTGTTGCCGCGGATCGAGTTGACCTGGACGTCGCTGGGGCGCAGGTGGTGGAGGTCGGTGCCCGGGCCCTCGGCGGTGCCGAAGTCGCCGTGGCTCTTGGCCCAGGTGTGCTCGCGGTTCCAGTCGCCGAGGTCGCCGCCGTTGGCGTCCTTCGAGATCGACCGGCGGGTGTAGAGCTCGATGACGTTGCTCGGGTTGTCCGGGTCCTCGTCGGTCTCCTTCAAGGCGTCCCAGACCTCGCTGTAGGACAGCGTCGTGTGGTCGTCGATGATCTCGTTGAGGGCGGCCCGGAGCTCGTCGCCGGTCTTGCCGGCTGCCGGGGCGTAGTAGTCGCCGGGGTCCGGCGTCGGCTCTGGGGTCGGCTCGCCGCCGTCGGCGAGTGCGAACCCGGTAGGGCTCTTCAGACCCGGGTGGGAGAAGTACGCCTCCAGCGAGCCGGTGACGTCGACCTGCTCGCCGAGGAGCGAGGGGTTGGAGGCCAGGCCCCACTCCGCGCGGTACGCCGAGCCGACCTGCACGAAGAGCATCTCGTCGGTCGAGGTCTCCTCGGGGCTGTCGGCCAGCGCGAGGGCGTAGTCAGTGGGGAAGTCGGTGTCGACGACTGTCGAGGGGCCGGTCGGCTGGCCGACGACGTAGCCGCGCACCGTGGCGTCACCGGAGTTCTCGGCGACGGCATCCCCGACGGAGATGGTGGCGGCGTGAGCGGGAGTGGGGGCGAGGAGCCCCGCGAGGCCGAGAGTCGCGACCATCGCGAGGGCCACCACGACATGACGAAGCCCGAGTCTGGAAGTCATGCCACGACCCTCACGCAGCGCCGGGCCCAAGCGGAAGGCCCAAAGTCGGCCGCTTCTCAGGGCCGCGGCACGAGCCGCGACGAGAGCCGGCGACACCAGAGCCGGCGACAGAACTGTCGGCGGTTCGTCGTACGGTCGGCACGTGGATCTCTCCGACGCCTACTCGCTGGCCTGCGACCTGCTCGACGAGCACGGGCTGAGCGGGTGGACCGTGGCGTACGACGCGGCCAAGCGCCGGGCCGGCGTCTGCGACTTCGGCCGCCGGCGGATCGGGCTCAGCGCACCTCTGACCCGGCTGCACGACGAGGCCCAGGTGCGCGACACGATTCTCCACGAGATCGCCCACGCGCTGGCGGGCCCACGGCACGGGCACGACGCGCACTGGCGCTCCATCGCGCTGCGGTTGGGGTGCTCCGGCGAGCGCTGCGTGCCCGACGACGCGCCACGGCTGCCGGCACCCTGGCTGGGGGTCTGTCCCGCCGGGCACACCGTGGAGCGTCACCGCCGGCCCGAGCGGGTCGCGACGTGTGCGGAGTGTCATCGCGGCTTCGACCTGGCGCACCTGCTGACCTGGACCCGCAACGGTCAGCCGGCGCCGATGCACCCCAACTACGAGGCCGAGCTCGCGCTCCTGCGTGCGGGCGGCACACCGGTGCGGCTGCCGGTCGGGGCCCGTGCGACCGTCACGGCCCCGCCCGAGCTGGCCGGCAAGCGGGGCGTGGTCGTCAAGCGCGGCCGCACCGGCTACCACCTGCGCATCGACCGTCAGGTGTGGCGGGTGCCGTTCGCCTGGGTCGAGCCCGTCTGAGCGGCCGTGACCGGGCAAGATGGGCGGCATGGCCTCCCGTCGACGCAACCCGTGGCTGTTCTGGCCGGGCATCGCCCTGGTCGTGGCCGGCCTGGCGGTGCTCGGGTACGTCGGCTGGCAGCTGTGGGGCACCAACTGGGTCTCCGAGCGCCAGCAGCAGGAGGCCGTCACCGACCTGCGCAAGGGGTGGTCACAGGGCAAGGACGAGGCGCGCACCGAGTTCGGCACCGCGACGGCGATCATCCGGATCCCGCGGTTCGGCGACGACTACGCGGTGCCCGTCTTCGACGGGACCAGCGACGAGGTGCTGGCGAGCGGCTACGGCCACTTCGAGGGCACCGCCGGCCCCGGACAGCGTGGCAACTACGCCCTCGCCGCCCACCGGGTCACCCACGGCGAGCCGCTGCGCGACATGCCGCAGCTCGAGGTCGGTGACCGCGTGGTCGTCGAGACGAGACGGGCGACCCACGTCTACGAGCTGGTCACCGGCGGTGACGACCTGATCGTCGACTTCACCGACGTCTGGGTCACCGACCCGCTGCCGACCAACCCCGAGAAGGGCGGGGTGCAGCCACCTCAGCGCAAGGGCCAGCGGTTGCTCACCCTGACCACGTGCTCGGAGCTGTTCCACACCGACGAGCGCATGATCGCGTTCGCCCGGCTCGTACGCACCGAGCCGACCTGACCCCGGTGGCCGCCCCGCGAGGCGCGGGCTCGACCGGGCGCGTCAGGCGGGAAGGACGCCGGCCGCGCGGGCGGGGGCGGCGTACGCCTCGGCCAGCGACGCCACGGTCTCGTGGGCGTTGAGCCCGCTGGGGTTGGGCACCACCCACAGCTCGGCGGCGCCCCAGCCCTCGGGCTGGCGGCCCATGATGGCCTTGGGGAGCCCGAACGCCGAGCGGTACGCCGTGATGCCCGCGACCGCGACGACGGCGGGCTCCTCACGCAGCACCAGCTCCCGCAACGTCTCGCCACCCTCCCGCAGCTCCTCGCGGGTGAGCTCGTCGGCGCGGGCGGTGGCGCGGTGGACGATGTTGGAGATCCCGATGCCGCGCGAGCGCAGGTGCTCGCGGTCGGCATCGCTCATCCCGGCCGCCGGGTCGATCGGGCGCTCGATGATGCCGGCCTGCAGCAGTGCGGGATAGAACCGGTTGACCGGGTGAGCGAAGTGCGTCTGGGTGGCCGCGGTCCACAGCCCGGGGTTGATCCCGACGAAGAGCAGCCGGAGCCGGCCGTGCTCGGGGAGCAGGTCAGGCACCTGCTGGTCGCGGAAGGACTCCAGCTCGGCACGGGTGAAGCGAGGCACGCGCCGACCCTACGGCGTACGCCCCGACCACCTGGCACCCGGCCGGCACTCGGCCGGCACTCGGCCGGGGGAGGCGGTCAGCGCCGCCGGTCGATGATCTCCAGGCCGTTGGGCACGCTCCGCGGCTGGCCGTCGGACGGGGTGTTGACCACGCGCAGGCGGCCACCCGGCCCACGCACCATCATCGTGGAGGAGCCGCCTCCGTCGAGGTTGAGCGCGTCCTCGGCACCCAGGTCACGGAAGATCGAGGCCAGCTCGACCATCGTGTAGCCCCGGCTGGCGCGCGAGCGACCGTCGATGACCAGCACCAGCAGCTGCTTGGCGTCGCGGTCGATCCCGATCGCGGTGCGCGGGTGCATCTCGACGTCGTCGACGACCTGGCTCTCACCGCCGAGCAGGATGAAGCGGTTGCCCGTGATCGCGGTCTGCGGGGCACCCGGCACCCAGGCCGCGATGTTCGCACGTCGCCCCACGGCCAGCCGCTTCAGCTTCGGCGCCTCGGAGCCGCGGCCGACCAGCATCCAGCCGCGGAGCTTCTGCCGGCGCGGCAGGCGCGGCTTGTTCCACACCACCTTGCCCTTGCGCACCACCACGGCCCGGATCCGGCCGGAGCGGCCGTTGGTGATCCGGTAGCCCGGCGTACGCCGGCTCCAGGCCTGGTTGTAGGCGCCGACCGTGTTGTCGGCGACCAGGGGAGAGTTGAACGACGAGATCGACAGCTTGCGCCACTGCTTGAGCCGCACCCGCACCGGGAGCGAGCCGATCTGCGGCATGCCGCGCCGGCCGACGAAGAACGCCGAGTTCCAGCCGCTGGTCGGCCCGTGGAGCAGCCGGCGCTGCCGGTCGAGGCCCACGCCGAGCGGCGCACCCGAGCGGCCGATGTCGAAGAAGTCGCCGTTGACCGCTGCCACCGTGCGCTTGTTGCCGCGGACGATGTCGGGCAGCGGCGCCGTCTCGGCGACCTTGCGGGTCGAGGCCTGGTCGACCGTGAGTCCACGGGTGCGGTAGTCGATCCGCAGCAGGTGAGCCTGGATGGTGCCGCGCGCGTCGGTCTGGTCGAAGCGGACGTACCGCACGCCGGGGGTGACCTGCCGCTCGGCGAGCACGGTGCGGCGTACGCCGGCGTAGAGCGGCTGGCGCGGGGCCGTGCGCCCGGCCAGGCCGTCGGAGGTCTGGCCGTCGAACTGCTTGCGCAGCGCCGAGCCGGGCGTGGCCGACGGCTTGCCGTCGGGGGCGGTCGCGGCGCCCGCCCCCGGGATCCCGGCCAGGAGGGCGATGCTGGTGGTCAGGGCGAGTGCGTGACGGCGGTTCATCGGGCACCACCGTAGAGGCGTCGGTCGCTCGCGCGTCGGTGATCGCCGGGCGTGCCGCGCATCGCGCCGCCCGCGGGCGTGCATAGGGTCGGCTCATGCCGTGGAACACGTTCGTCGAGGGTGACAACCTCGACGTGCTCACCCGGCTGGCGGCCGAGGGTGAGGAGTTCGACCTCGTCTACATCGACCCGCCGTACAACACCGGCAACGACTTCGCGTACGCCGACGACCGGCGCGGGCCTGACGGGCGGCGCGGCAGCCGCCACCAGGCGTGGGTCGCCATGATGCGGCCGCGGCTGGAGGCGGCCCGGGCCGTGATGAGCCCGGGGTCGGCGATCTTCGTCAGCATCGACGACCACGAGGTGGCGTACCTGCGGCTGCTGTGCGACGAGGTGTTCGGCGAGCGCAACTTCCTCGCGCAGGTCGTGGTCAGCCTCAACGCCAAGGGCCGCCAGCTCGGCAGCGGGTTCGCGACCTCGCACGAGTACCTCCTCGTGTACGCCCGCGACGCCCGCACCTGTGTGCTCGAGGCCAGCAGCGCCGACGACGTCGACCCGGCCGACTTCCCGCACGAGACCGACGACGGCCGGCGCTACCGGCGGCTGCCGCTGCGCAACACCAACAAGAAGTTCAACCCGGTCACCGCGCCCACGCTGCACTTTCCCCTCTGGGGCGACCCCGTGACCGGCCGGGTGGCGACCGAGCCGTTCGAGGGCGGGCAGCGGATCGAGCCGGTCTTCGGCGACGGCGCCGCCGCGGTCTGGCGCTGGAGCCGGCCGCTCATCGAGGCCCGCCCCGACGACCTGCTGTGCCGACCGGTGCGCGGGCGGCTGGGGGAGCGTGTCGACATCTACCAGCGCGACTGGCTGCACCCCGACGGCGGCCGACGCAAGAAGCTGCGCACGATCTGGACCGCGGCCGAGGTCGGCTCCACCGACACGGCGGTGGCCGAGCTCAAGGCACTGGTCGGGCACGTCTTCGAGTCGCCCAAGCCGACCGGCCTGCTGCGTCGGGTCCTCGGCACCATGCCCGACGACGCTCGGGTGCTGGACTTCTTCGCCGGGTCGGGCACCACCGGCCACGCGGTCGCGCTGGCCAATGCGGCCGACGGTGGGCGGCGTACCTGCCTGTCGGTCAACGTCGCCGAGCCCACCCGACCCGGCTCCAACGCCCACCGCGCCGGCCTGCTCACCGTCGCCGACATCACCCGGGCGCGCCTGCGGGCCGTCGCCGCCACGCTCGGCGGTGGGCTGGAGGAGGTCGTCGAGGAGGGCGGGTACGCCGAGCCGGCGTGACGGCTCGTCGAGCTGGGCGCCACCCGGGCCACCGGGCCCACAATGCGTGAACATCAGGTCACGACCCGCTCTCCACGGTTGTGGTGCGCGACGGGGGATGGCGAGGGTGGCCGCGTTCACGTCACCTACCAGCCCGTCTCGGGGGACCGGTCATGTCACGTCAGCTCCTGCTCGCCCTTGCCACCCTGCTCGCCGCCGTCGGCCTCGTCGCCGCGCCCTCGCCCTCCGCGACCGCCGCGGAGACCTACTCAGCCCCGCTCAGCACCGCCATCGCCGACCTCCCGGTCGAGGCCGAGGACGACGCCGGCTACGACCGCGACCTCTTCCCGCACTGGTCCGACGCCGACGACGACGGGTGCAGCACCCGCGACGAGGTGCTCATCGAGGAGGCCGATGACCCGGTCGAGGTCGGCTCGGGCTGCAGCCTGTCGGGCGGGCGCTGGTACTCCTACTACGACGGTGTCTCCTGGACCGACACCTCCGACATCGACATCGACCACATGGTGCCGCTCAAGGAGGCCTGGGGCTCGGGCGCCAAGAGCTGGTCGACGGCCGAGCGGGAGGCGTACGCCAACGACCTCGACGACCGCCGCACCCTGGTCGGCGTCACCGACTCGGTGAACCAGGCCAAGAGCGACCAGGACATCGCCGAGTGGCTGCCCGAGCAACAGGTCTGCCGCTACCTGGGCGAGTTCGTCGCGGTCAAGCACCGCTGGGGGCTGAGCGTCGACAGCGCCGAGCAGGCCGCGATGGAGTCGGTGTACGCCGACGAGGGCTGTGCCGACGCCACCATCACCGTGACGCTTGCGCGCTGACGGGCGCGGGCAGGTGCGCGGGCGGTTCGTGGGCGCCCGGCGGGCCACTTTCCGTCCACAGGCACCCTTCCCGCACCCGTTGTCCACAACCGACGAGTTCGCCTCTGCCGGTCGGGACGGGCGGTTCCTAGCGTCGTGGGCACGTCGGAGAGCCCGGCGTGCCCACACGAGGAGACAGCCCTATGTCCGTTCCCACCCCGCCCCCTCCGGCCGCCGTCGTCGCACCCGGCCGCCTGACGAGCATGTGGCGACCGGCCGCGATCGTCGCCGCCTTCGTCGCGCTGCTCGCCGGCCTGGTCATCGCCTTGCTCGGCACGGCCTCGCCCGTCCACGGCACCCCGCCTGCCCCGCACCCCAAGACCATCGTCGAGGTCACCGGCGACGCCGAGAACGGCTTCGGCGTGCACTACTACGACGGCACAGCGATCTTCCCGCCCACCCGGTCGGAGGCCATCGCCGAGTGCGGGGAGTACGACAACGTCTTCGACCAGGTGCGCTGTCGGGTCAAGACGCGCACGTGGTATCGCGACCTCGGTGAGATGAAGCGCTCACTTGCCTGGGCGACGAGCTGAGCCGGCGCCGCGGGCTGGCACGATGACCCCATGCGATGGAGCCCGCCACTCCCCACCGACCTGAGCTGGGAGCGTGCGGTCCGCGTCGGCCGGCGTACGGCGCGGCAGCGACTCAAGACGCTCGAGACCAAGCGGTGGCACGTGGTGCAGTGCGCGCTCGCCGCTGGTGTGGCGTGGTTCCTCGCGCGGGACGTCTTCGGCCACCCGATGCCGGTCTTCGCGCCGATCGCGGCGGTGGTCAGCCTCGGCACCTCCTACGGCCAGCGCCTGCGACGCGTCGTCGAGGTCACCCTGGGTGTCGCGATCGGGGTCTTCCTCGGCGACATCCTCGTCCAGGTGATCGGGTCGGGCACGTGGCAGCTCGTCTTCGTGGTGACGCTCGCGATGATCGTCGCGATCCTGGGCGGCGGCAACCAGCTCACCATCAACCAGGCGTGCGTGCAGTCGATCTTCGTGACGACCTCGCTCGCCACCGCCGACGAGGCGCTGGTCCGCTGGACCGACGCGCTCATCGGCGGTGCGGTCGCCCTGGTGGCGGCCAGCCTGGTGCCGGCCGCGCCCCTACGGCGGCCGCAGGAGCAGGCGGCGGTGGTGGTCCGTAAGGTGGCCGAGCTGCTCCGCGCGGTCGGCGAGGTGGTCCGCGAGGCCGACGCCGTGCACGGGATGGCGGTGCTGGCCGACGCCCGGCGCACCGATGCGCTCATCCGCGAGCTGGAGTCGGCCGCGGCCGAGGGCATGTCCGTGGTCGCGTCGTCACCGTTCCGGGTCCGTCATCGGCCGCACGTGCGGCGGATGGCCGAGCTGGTCGAGCCCCTCGACCGGGCGATCCGCAGCACGCGTGTGCTGGTGCGGCAGGCGGCCGTGGCGGCGTACCGCGGGAGCCCGGTGCCGGAGTCGTACGCCGACCTCGCCACCCGGCTCGCCGACGCGGCCGAGGTGGTGGCCGAGCAGCTCGCCAGCCACGAGTCGCTGGCCGACCAGCCGGTCTACGACGGCCTGGTCGCCCGGGCGAGGCCGTTGCTGCTCGAGGTCGGGCGGCAGAGCGGGGAGGTGGAGCGCAGCGGCGAGCTCAACGCCGAGGTGATCCTGCTGCAGCTGCGCAGCGTGCTGGTCGACCTGCTGCAGATCACCGGCATGGGCCAGTACGAGGCCACCGACTCGCTCCCGCCGGTGCGGATGTGGCCGGGTGCGGCGGGGCCGACCAACGCCGGGGAGAGGGCCTAGCCGAGGCTCTCGCGCAGCTCGCGCACCACCGCGTCGACGACGGCCACCAGGTCGCCGGCGGCATCGGCGGCGACGGCGCGCTGCCGCTGGTACGACGCGCCCCGCTCGACGATGGCTGCGACGCCGGCGAGCTCCTGGGGGCAGCCCAGCTCGGCGGCGACCGGCTCGAGGCGTACCAGCAGGTCGGCGAGGTCGTCGGTGACCAGCCGCTCGGAGCTGTCCTCGTCGAGGATGACGATGGCGTCGAGCCCGTAGCGGGCCGCGCGCCACTTGTTCTCCTGGACGTGCCACGGCGGCAGGGTGCGCAGCCGCTCGCCGGCCGCGCACCGGCGGTCGAGGTCGACGACCAGGCAGTGCACCAACGCGGTGAGGGCGGCGAGCTCGTCGATGGTGGTGACGCCGTCGCAGACCCTGTTCTCGATCGTGCCGAGCCGCGGCACGGGGCGGATGTCCCAGCGGATCTCGGAGAGCTCGTCGATGACGCCGGTGGTCAGCTGGTCGCTGGCGAACCGCTCGAACTCCGCCCACTCGGCGAACTGGAACGGCAGGCCCGCCGTCGGCAGCTGCTGGAACATCAGCGCGCGGTTGGAGGCGTACCCCGTGTCGAGGCCGGCCCAGATCGGGGAGGAGGCGGAGAGGGCCTGGAGGTGGGGGTGGTAGGTCAACAGCGCCGACAGCACCGGCATCACCCGGTCGCGCTCAGGGAGGCCGACGTGCATGTGGACGCCCCAGATCAGCATCTGGCGGCCCCACCACTGGGTGCGCTCGATCAGCTCGGCGTACCGGTCGCCGGCGGTGAGCTGTTGGGCGGTCCACGACGCGAACGGGTGGGTGCCGGCGCCGAAGAGGTCGATGCCGAGCTGGTCGCAGGCGGGCAGGAGCACCTCGAGGGTGCCGCGCAGCTGGCCCATCGCCTCGCCGACGGTGTGGCACACGCCGGTGACGACCTCGACGGTGTTGCGCAGCAGCTCCTGGTGGAGCCGGCCGGGGTCGGGCATCCGCGGCCGCGCCCGGGCGAAGAGGTGGGCGGCCTCGTTGACGAGGTCACGGCTGGTCCGGTCGACCAGGGCGAGCTCCCACTCGACCCCCAACGTGGGCTCGGGCGAGGCATGGAAGTCGATCCGCACACGCCCAGCGTCGCACGTGAGCAGGGCTGCTGCCGAGAGCGTCGTACGCCGCCGCGCCGACCCCGCGAGACGCCTCCGGCCTCGCCCGCGTGAGCCCCGCCCGCAACGTGCTTCGGCTGGACCCGGCTGGCATCCTCGAGGCGTGGAGGCGCGTGAGATCAACCTGACCCTGGACTTCTGTCTCAAGGTCGGCGAGCTGCTCCTGTCCACCGGGGCGGGGGCCGCGGACGTGACGGCGACGATGCGCAACCTCGCCCGCCACCTCGGTGTGGCGAGCGCCGAGATCGACGTGACCTTCGTCAACCTCAGCATGTCGTACCAGCACACGCCCGAGGACGTCCCGGTCGTCTCCACCCGCCAGGTCCAGCACCGCGCGATCGACTACGAGCACCTCACCCGGGTCGACCACCTGGTCCGCGCGCTGCTGGCCGACGAGGTCGACCTCAAGGAGGCGCGCACCGAGCTCGGCCGGATCACCTCGACGGGCCACAGCCGCCCCCGCTGGGGCGTGACGATCGGCCAGGCGGTGATGTCGGGCGGCGTCGCCGTGATGCTCGGCGGTGACCTGTGGGTGATCCTGCTGGCCGCCGTCGCCGCGGCCGCGATCGACCGGCTGCAGCTGTCCATGCAGCGTCGCCGGCTGCCGGTCTTCTACCAGCAGGCCTCGGGCGCGGGGCTCGCCTCGCTCCTGGCCGTCGCGGTTGCCGCGGCGCCGATCCACGTCGACGTCGCCAGCGCCATCACGGCGAACATCGTCGTGCTCCTCGCCGGGCTAGGCTTCATGGGCGCGCTGCAGGACGCCCTCACCGGCTTCTACATCACCGCCTGCGCACGCCTGCTCGAGGTGCTGCTCTCGACGGCCGGCATCATCGCGGGCGTCAGCGGTGGCCTCATGCTGGCGGGCATCTTCGGCATCGAGATCCCGCGCGTCGAGCCGGGCGTCACCAGCGTGGTCGGAGCGGCCGCGGCGGCCCTGGGCGGCGCGGTGTCGGCGGCGGCGTTCGCCTACCTCTCCTACGCCCCCGGTCGGATCCTCATCCCCATCGCGGCCATCGCCTCGATGGCGGTGGCGATCACCGTCGTCATCCCCGAGGAGGTCGGCCGCGCCTGGCAGGCCTCGGCCGGCGCCATCTTCGTCGGTCTGGTGAGCTACTCCGTCTCCGGCCGGATGAAGGTGCCGCCCCTGGTCACCCTGGTCTCGGCCGTGGTGCCGCTGCTGCCGGGTCTCTCGATCTACCGCGGCCTGAGCCTGCTCAGCCAGGAGACGCCCGGCGGTACGTCGGCCGGGCTGCTCGCGCTCTTCACGGCTGCCTCGGTCGCCGTCGGCCTGGCCGCCGGCGTGATCCTGGGGGAGTACATCGCCCAGCCGCTCAAGCGCGAGGCCCGTCGGCTCGAGGTACGCCTCGCCGGCCCGCGCCTGGTCGGCCCGATCAAGGTCGCGGAGAAGCGGGTGCGGCAGGACGTCAAGCCCACTCGCGAAGAGCGCAAGCGGCAGCGGGCCGCCGAGCGGGCTCTCGCGCGCGGCCACCGGCCGGTGCCGTCCGAGTCACGCTCGCGTACCTGACGTACTGACACGCGACACGCCGGTTGGCGGGGTCAGAACGTCAGGTACGCGGGCGCAACCGGGCCCTCAGCCCTGCTTCTTCGGCATGACGTACCGGGCCCCGAGCGCGACGATGTCCTGGTAGCGCGAGCCGGTGAACTTGCCGAAGTTGTGGATCAGGTGGGCGTCGAGGCCGACGAGCACGCGCGCCTGGTTGCGCTGGATGCCCTTGATGATGATCTCGGCCGCCTTCTCGGGCGACATCGAGGCCAGCTTCTCGTCGAAGAACTTCGCGGTCGCGGCCGGGTCGTCCTTCTTGGAGTAGCGCGCCGACCGGGCGACCGAGGTCTTGATGCCGCCGGGGTGCACCGCGGTCACGCCGACCCGGTGGCGGTCGATGAGCATCTCCTCGCGGAGGGCCTCGGTGAAGCCGCGGACGGCGTACTTGGCCGCGTTGTAGAACGCCTGGTCGGGCATCGACACCAGGCCGAAGAGCGAGGAGATGTTGACGATGTGCCCCTCGCCGGAGGCGATCAGGTGGGGGAGGAAGAACTTCGTGCCGTGCACGACGCCCCACCAGTCGATGCCCATGATCCAGTCGATGTCCTCCCACTCCAGGTCGACCACCCGGCCGGAGAGGGCGACGCCGGCGTTGTTGATGACCACGTTGACCCGGCCGAAGTGGTCGACGACGCCGGTGGCGTACGCCTCGAAGGCGGCCCGGTCGGCCACGTCGAGCCGGTCGGACCTGATCTCGGGGGCGCCGGCCTGCTTGGCGAGCTCGACGGTCTCGGCCAGGCCGGCCTCGTTGACGTCGGAGAGGGCCAGCAGCGACCCGCGGCGGGCGAGGTCGAGGGCCAGGGCGCGGCCGATGCCGGAGCCGGCACCGGTGATGACGACGACCTTGTCGGCAAGGTTCTTCATGCGAGCACTTCCTCGGGCTGGTGGATGGGGGCGGTGACGGCGTACTTGTCGACGTCGAAGGTGTGGAGCAGCTGGCGGAGCATGACGGTGGTGCGGGGCCAGAGCGTGGTGTTGCGGCCGTGCTCGTCGAGGTACCACGACGAGCATCCACCCGCGCTCCACACGGTCGGCCGCATCCGCTCCTGGAGGTCGGCGTTCCAGGCGGCGAAGGCCGCCTCGGTCGGCTCGACGGTGGCGTAGTCGTTGGTGCGCATGGTGCGGAGCGCGTCGCGGATGTACTGCACCTGCGACTCGATGACGAAGACCATGGAGGAGTGGCCGAGCCCGGTGTTGGGGCCGACCACGAAGAACAGGTTGGGGAACTCCGGCACCGTGGTGCCCTTGTACGCCGCCGCCCCGGTCTCCGCGAACCGCTCGCTCATCAGCCGGCCGGTGCGGCCGCGGATGTGTGGGCGACCGGGATGTCGGTGGTGTAGAAGCCGGTCGCCACGACGAGCACGTCGATCTCGCGCTCGGTCTCGGTGCCGTCAGGGGCGGTGGCGACGACCCCGGTCGGCGTGACCCGTGTGATCCGGTCGGTGACCAGCTCGACGTTGTCGGCGTCGAGGGCGGGGTAGTAGCGGTTGGAGATGAGGATGCGCTTGCAGCCGATCTCGTAGTCGGGCGTGACCGCCTCGCGCAGGGCGGGGTCGGAGATGCCGCGGCGGATGTTGAGCAGCGCGAGCGCCTTGGCCGGGGCCGCGAGCCGAGGCTGCCAGGTGAACGCCGGCACGTAGCTCTCGCGCCCCCAGTAGATCGCGGCGCGCAGCAGCTTCTGCAGCCCCGGCACCCGCCGCAGCGCCGCCCGCTCGAGCGCGGAGAACTCGTGCTCGATCCGCGGGATCACCCACGGCGCGGTGCGCTGGTAGACGTCGAGGTGGCCGCCGGTGGCCGCGAGCCGCTCCTGCAGCTCGGGCACGATCTGGATCGCGCTCGCGCCGGTGCCGATGACGGCCACCCGCTTGCCGCTGAGGTCGAGGTCGTGCCGCCACCGTGCGGAGTGGAAGACCTCGCCGTCGAAGCTCTCGATGCCCTCGATGTCGGGCAGCCGCGGCTCGGAGAGCGGCCCGGGGCCGACGACGACCGTGCGGGCGGCGTACGTCGTGCTGCCCTGCGGCCCACGCGCCTCGACGAGCCAGCGCTGGCGCGCGTCGTCCCAGGTGGCTGCGGTCATCGTGGTGTTGAACCGCGCCCGGTCGAGCACGCCGGACCACTCGGCGACGCGTCGGATGTAGGCGTGGATCTCGGGCTGGGGGGAGAAGTACGACGACCACTCGTGGGGCGCGAACGAGTAGCTGTAGAGGTGGCTCGGCACGTCGCAGGCCGCGCCCGGGTAGGTGTTGTCGCGCCAGGTGCCGCCCACGTCGTTGCCGCGCTCGAGGAGGACGAAGTCGTGCTCGCCGTCCTCGTCGAGCTTGATCGCGGCGCACAGGCCGCCGAAGCCGGCGCCCACGATCACGTGGTCGATCTCGAGGGGCTCGGTGCTCCCTGGCGTCGGGGCAGGAGCGTCCGTCACGGTCATGGCGGCCACGCTAGATGCGCTATTGAACAAGTGTCAATAGAGTGGTGCCGTGACCAGACGACAGTCCGAGCGACCCGAGCGACCCGAGCGGTCCCGCACCCGGCTCAGCAAGGAGCAGCGCCGCGTGCAGCTGCTCGACCTCGGCGTCCGGCTCTTCTCCCGGCACAGCCTCCACGAGGTCACCGTCGACCTGCTCGCCGAGACCGCGGGCATCTCGCGCGGGCTCATCTACCACTACTTCGGCGGCATCGTCGGCTTCCAGGAAGCCGTCGTACGCCGCGCCGCCGACGAGCTCATCGAGCGCACCGCGCCACCACCCGACGGTGACCCGCTCACCCGGCTGCAAGCGTCGCTGGCGGCGTATGTCGGCTTCGTCGAGGACACCTACGAGGGCTACCTCTCGCTCGTCCGCGGCGCCAGCGCGGGCAACGCGACCATGGCGGCGATCTACGAGGAGGCCCGCGGCGCGCTCACCGACCGCATCCTCGTCGAGGGCGGCGGCGAGCTGGTGCCTGCCAGCCCGGCCGCGCGGCTCGTCGTACGCGGCTGGCAGGCCATGGCCGAGGAGATGGTGCTCACCTGGCGGGCCGGCACCGAGGCCCACCCCGTCAGCCGCGAGGAGCTGGTCGAGCTGCTCGCCGCCAGCCTGTTCGCGGTCGTGTCGGCCTTGCCTGCGGGTGAGGGATCGCCTATCGTCGGCGGCGCCAGTCAACCCCTCCGGGGGCAGGGAACCCGGTGAGAGTCCGGGACTGACGCGCAGCGGTGTGGGTGACGGGCGAGGCACGCCCGGGGTTTGGGCTCCGGGCAGCCACTGGGGCGGCGTACGCCGCTCTGGGAAGGCGTCTCGTCCGGTCGATCCCGAGTCCGAAGACCTGCTGGCCCTCCGGCTGACCCGCCGTGAGGTCACCACCAGGCTCCGCGACCAGGGCCTGCGACCTCGAAGGACCCGCACCCGTGCGACGTCGTCTCGCCACCACGTTTCCCGCCACCCTCCTGACCACGCTCCTGGTCACGCTCGTCACCGGCACCCTGCTCGGCGGCCTGCTCACCGCCTGCAGCCCCTCGGACGCCGACCCCGCCGACGGGCTCACCCTCAGCAACTGCGGCCGCGAGGTGACGGTCGAGGAGCCGCCCCAGCGGATCGTCTCCCTCAACCAGGGCTCGACCGAGATCCTGCTCAGCCTCGGGCTGGCCGACCGGATGGTCGGCACCGCCACCTGGACCGACCCGGTGCTGCCCTCGCTGGCCGACGACAACGCGAAGGTCGAGCGCCTGGCCGACAACTACGCCGCCTTCGAGGAGGTGATCGCCCGCGACCCCGACCTGGTCACGGCGAGCTTCGGGTCGACCCTCGGTGCGGGAGGCACGGCCAGCCGCGACCAGTTCGAGCGGGTCGGCATCCCGACGTACCTCGCTCCCTCCGACTGCGTCGGCCGCGTCGACGCACCCGGTGACGGTGCCCGCTCCGAGCCGTTCGAGATCGGGCTGGTCTACCGCGAGATCCGCGAGCTGGCGCGGCTGACCGGGGTCGAGGAGCGCGGTGAGCAGCTCGTCGCCGACCTGCAGCACCGGCTCGAGGCGGCCGCCGACGTCGACGCCGTCGGGCCTGACGGCGAGCCGGTCTCGGCGCTGTTCTGGTTCGCCAACGACGGTTCGCCGTACGTCGCCGGCTGCTGTGGCGCCCCCGGCTTCATCGCCCGCACGCTCGGCCTCGAGAACGTCCTCGACGACACCCACCAGGAGTGGCCGCAGGTGGGCTGGGAGACCGTCGTCGCCCGCGACCCCGACGTCATCGTCCTCGGCGACCTCACCCGCCGCAGCCAGACCGCCGAGACGGCGGCGGAGAAGATCGAGTTCCTCGAGACGCACCCGGCCACCCGCCAGCTCACCGCCGTGCGCGAGCACCGCTACATCATCGTCGCCGGCGCCGAGCTCAACCCCTCGCTGCGCACGGTGTACGGCGTCGGCACGGTCGCCGACGGCCTGCGCGAGCTGGGGCTGGCTCGCTGAGCGCAGCCCGGCCGCGCGGGGGCGCTGGCGCAGGATGTGGCCGGTGTCGCATGATCGCGACGAACCGATCCCGCCGTTGCTCCGTCAGGTGGGGTGGAGAGCGGCCACCGGGCCGGGCGGGGCCGACCAGCGAAGGAGACGGGCGTGGGGCGTGACGAGGCGTTCACGGCGTACGTCGCCGAGCGGCGCGACCAGCTCTGGCGGGCGGCGTACCTCCTGTGCGGCGACCGCCACCTCGCCGAGGACCTCGTCCAGACCACCCTCGCCAAGCTGTACGTCGCCTGGCGGCGGGTCAGCCGGGCCGACACCGTCGACGCGTACGTCCGGCGGATGCTGGTCAACAGCCACATCGACGAGACCCGCCGGCCGTGGCGGCGTGAGCGGGTCAGCCGCGAGACGCCCGACAGCGCGGTCGACCCCGCCCTGCCGGGCGAGTTCGACGAGCTGTGGGCGGCCCTGCGGGCGCTGCCCCCGCGGCAGCGGCGCGTCGTGGTGCTCCGGCACTACTGGGGCCTCTCGGTCGAGGAGACCGCGGCCGACCTCGGCGTCGCCCCCGGCACCGTGAAGAGCCAGACCTCCGCCGCCCTCGCTGCCCTGCGCGGCGCTCTCCGCCCCACCCCCGCGAGCCCAGGAGGAGCCTGATGACCACCCCCCACGACGGTCACGACCGCGACGAGCAGGCCCTGACCGACCGGCTGCACGAGCTCGGCCGCGCGGTCCCGGGCGCGCCCGCCGACCCCGCCGACGACGTACGCCGCGGCCGCCGGCGACAGCGCCGCCAGCGTGGCCTCGCCGCTCTCGGCGGGGTTGCCGCGGTGGCCGTGGTCGCGGTCGGCGTCAACGCGATGGGCATCGTCGGCTCCGACCGGGCAGTGCCGGCGGCGTCCTCGTCCGCGGCGAGCGAGCCGACCGACCTCGAGCCGACCCTCAGCGCGCGCGTCGAGGCCCCGCAGGGCAGCGACCTCGAGCCGGTGCCCTCCAGCGTCCCCGGCGTGCCGGGCGTCCCCGGAGTGCCGGACCGCGCCGAGTCGTTCCAGCCCCAGGGCTCCGGCAGTGCGGTGGCGCCGATGGTCTACTACGCCATCGACCTGGCCGACGCCCGCCGGATGGCGCGGGTCAACGGCGTCACCCAGTGGCACCAGCCCGAGGAGGTGCCCCGGCGGGTCGTCCGCGACCTGCGCCGCGGCTCGGGTGCCCACAAGGTGGGTCTGATCGTCACCCGGGCCGACGGCGCGGTCGTGCTGGTCGTGGCGCCGAAGGCCGCGCGGCTCGCCGACCGTCGCCTGATCCAGGCCGCCGTCACGCCCTGACCGGCCGCACCGCCTCGGCCAGCTGGTCCAGTCCCCAGTGCAGGTCGGCCGCCTCGACCACCAGGGGAGGGGCGAGCCGCAGGGTGGAGCCGTGGGTGTCCTTGGCCAGCACGCCGCGCTCCAGCAGCCGCTCGCAGACCAGGCGGCCGGTGCCGACCTCGGGGTCGACGTCGATGCCGGCCCACAGCCCGCGGCTGCGGTACGCCACGACGCCCTCGCCCACCATCGCCGCCAGGCGCGCGGCGAGCTGCTCGCCGAGCTCGGCCGCGCGCCGCTGCGGCTCGCCGGTCTCGAGCAGGTCGAGCACGGCGCTGCCGACCGCGCACGCCAGCGGGTTGCCACCGAAGGTCGAGCCGTGCTGCCCCGGCCGCAGCACCCCCAACACGTCGGCGTCTCCGACCACGGCCGAGACGGGCACGATCCCGCCGCCGAGGGCCTTCCCGAGCAGGTAGAGGTCGGGCACGACGCCCTCGTGGTCGCAGGCGAACGTACGCCCGGTGCGCCCCAGCCCGCTCTGGATCTCGTCGGCGATCATCAGCACGCCGTGAGCCGAGCAGAGCGCGCGCACCTCGCGCAGGTAGCCCTCGGGCGGGATGATGACGCCACTCTCGCCCTGCACCGGCTCGAGCAGCACGGCCACGGTGCGCGGCGTGATCGCCGCGGCCAGGGCAGCGGCGTCGGCGTACGCCACCCGGACGAAGCCGGGCGTGAAGGGCCCGAAGCCGTCGCGGGCGTCGGGGTCGTCGGAGAAGCCGACGACCGTCGTGGTGCGGCCGTGGAAGTTGCCGCTCATCACCACGATCTCGGCCTGGTCGGCGGGCACGCCCTTGACCTCGTAGCCCCACTTGCGGGCGACCTTGAGCGCGCTCTCGACCGCCTCGGCGCCGGTGTTCATCGGCAGCACCATCTCCTTGCCGCACAGCGCGGCCAGCCGCTCGGTGAAGTCGGCGAACCGGTCGTGGACGAACGCCCGGCTGGTCAGCGTCAGCCGGTCGAGCTGGGCGTGGGCGGCCGCCAGCAGGGCGGGGTGGCCGTGGCCGAAGTTGAGCGCGCTGTAGCCGGCCAGCATGTCGAGCAGCCGCCGCCCGTCGACGTCGCGCACCCAGGCGCCGTCGGCGTGGTCGATGACGACCGGCAGCGGGTGGTAGTTGTGCGCGGTGTGCCGCTCCGCCTCGGCGAGGAGCTGGGTGGTCCGGCCGGTCGTGGGACCGGTCGTGGGATCGGTCGTGGGATCGGTCGCGGGATCGGTCGTGGGGTCGGCGGTCGGCGGCACGCGGCGCACGGCACCGCGGTCGGGGGCGATCTCGATGGTCATGGCGCTCCTCGTCAGATTGTCGGACAACCTGCGTCGACGGTAACGCACATCGGGCCCTCAGCCGAGGCTCAGCGCCCACACAGATCTCCGGCGAATGCTCGACGGCATGACGAGCACCGAGACCAGCCTCCCCGCCGACCGGCCGAGCCCGGCGTACGCCGCCCCGACCCCGCCACCCGCTCGGCGGGCCCTGACCTGGCGCGACCGGCTCCACGGCTGGCGCGGTCGGGTGGCCGTGGCGCTCGCCGGGCTCATCGTGGGTGGCTCGCTGCACGCCGATCCCGCCCGCTGAGGGTGGCGGCGCTCGCCTCGCACGCATCCCGGCCGGCCGCCGGGGGGGGGCAACCGGCGTGCGCCCGGTGGGGGCAGACAGGGACAATGGCGGGGTCATGGTCGAGATCACCTACCCGCCCGAGCTGCCCGTCACCCAGCGTCGGGACGACATCGCGGCAGCGATCCGCGACCACCAGGTGGTCATCGTCGCCGGTGAGACCGGCTCGGGCAAGACCACCCAGCTGCCGAAGATCTGCCTCGAGCTCGGGC
>Ga0164243_10004901_pt1 | contig 20673 bp, 14 predicted proteins | sample OricompcompostOP_FD_108781 | JGI IMG/M metagenome (GOLD analysis project Ga0164243, IMG submission 108781) | Organic Plus compost microbial communities from Emeryville, California, USA - Original compost - Organic plus compost (OP) | ecosystem: Engineered > Solid waste > Mixed feedstock >...
CGCGGCCCGGCTGGCGGCGCGGTGCTGGCGCACCGAGTACGCGACGGCCGCCGCCCAGGCCACGTAGATCAGCGCGTAGACGGTGTAGCGGACGCCGTCCGGCGCGTCGATCCAGTCGCTGCGCAGCAGGGTGCGGATGTTGGTCAGGATGATCACGCCGCCGACCGCGGAGCCGAGGACGCGGGGCGGAAGGTGGCGCACCAGCCAGGCGGCGATCGGTGCGGCGATCATGCCGCCGAGGAGGAGGGCGACCACCCAGCCGGCGTCGATGTTCTCCGCGCCGATGCCGACCAGGAAGCCCACGCTCGCCGCGACCGCGACCAGGAACTCGCTGGTGTCGATCGAACCGATCGTCTTGCGGGGTTCGAGCCGCCCGCTGGCCAGGATCGCCGGCGTGCCGACCGGGCCCCAGCCGCCGCCACCGGTCGAGTCCACGAATCCGGCCACGACGCCGAGCGGCGCGAGGAAGCGCTTGCGCAGCGGCTTGCCCAGGTTGCCGGTCGGCAGGCCGGCGGCGGTGAACCGGACGAGGATGTAGAGGCCCAGCGCGAGCAGGATGATCGACATCAACGGCGCCGCGGTCTCGGTCGACAGGCTCGACAGGAACGTCGCGCCGGCGAACGCCCCCACGGCGCCGGGTATGCCGATCTTGGCGACGACCTTCCAGTCGACGTTGCCGAAGCGCCAGTGCGCCGCGCCGGAGACGAGCGTCGTCCCGATCTCCGCGAGGTGGACGGTGGCCGAGGCCGCCGCCGGGTTCGTGCCGATGGCGAGCAGCAACGTCGTCGACGTGACGCCGTAGGCCATGCCCAGGCTCCCGTCGACCAACTGCGCGCCGAGCCCGACGAGGGCCAGGAGGACGAGCTTGCGCATGCGGGCCACCAAACCACGAGTTCCCTATCTTGTCGGTAGACAATATGGGTCCCATCGGTGTTCCCGCAACAGGCGTCCCACGACGAAGGATCGCTCGGCGGAGGAGGAAAGGGCCAAGACAGGAGGATGGCGGCATTGCCGTCGACGAGGCGTGCCACGCTGCCGACGACGGCTACCTCTTCGTCATGGGCCGCACCGACGACGTGATCAACATGGCCGGCCACCGCCTGTCCACCGGCGCGCTCGAGCAGATCGTGGCCGGCCATCCGGCGGTCGCCGAGTGCGCACGTGGGGTGCGCGACGCTCCTACCGCGAGGGGACCGGAACCGGGCGGACCGGCAGCTCCGGGGCCGCGTTGTCGAGCGGCACCTCGGGGGCCCGGATCAGGCCGAGCTGCACCGCGTGGCGCGGCAGGAACGCGTCGAGCAGCCAGTCGCCGACGACCCGGACGCGGTTGCCGGGCAGCGAGAGCAGGTGGTAGCCACGGGTGACCGCCGTCGCCGCCAGGCCGGAGACGTGCACGCCCAGCGGGTTGGCGGTCGAATCCCAGCCGCCGAGGTCGACGACGAAACCCAGCTCGCGGTGGCGGTACGGCCGGGCCCGGCCGGTGCCGTACTCCGCGGCGATGTTGCGCGCCACCTGGTTGCCGTGGCGGACCGCGTGCTGGGCGGTCATCGGGGTCGCCTTGCCGGGATTGGCCGGGTCCGGCACGGCGGCCGCGTCGCCGCAGGCGTAGACGCGGGGGTGGCCCGGGACCCGCAGGTATTCGTCGACCACGATGCGGCCGCGCTCCGTCGGCAGGCCGAGGTCGTCGACGACCGGGTCGGGGCGGACCCCCACGCACCAGATCAGCGTGCGCGTGGGGATGTAGCGGCCGTCGGTGAGGCGTACCCCGTCGTGCATCGCCTCCTGGACCGAGACGCCCATCGCGACGTCGACACCGCGGCGGCGCAGCACGCGGTCGGCGTCCGCCGACATCCGCACGTCCAGCTCCGGCAGGACCTGCTTGGCGATGTCGAGCAGCATCCAGCGCGGCGTGATCGGGGCCCGCTTCTGCCGGGCCACCAGGTCGGTGAAGCGCTTGCCGTGCGCCGCGACCTCCGTGCCCGTGTAGCCGGCGCCGACGACCACGAACGTGCAGCGCGCCTCGCACTCGGCGGGATCGGGCTCCACGAGCGCCAGCTCGATCTGCCGCACGATGTGGTCGTGCAGGTAGAGCGCCTCGGGGATGCCGCGGAACCCGTGGGCGTGGTCGTTGACCCCCGGGATCGGCAGCAGCTTGTTGACGCTGCCGAGCGCCAGCACCAGCCGGTCGTAGGGGACCCGGCCGTCGATGCCCTCCGGGTCGGCGTAGTGCACCTCGTTGGCGTCGAAGTCGATCGAGGACGCTTCGCCGAGCACGAGCTTCACCCCGGGCAGGGCGGAGGTGAGCGAGACGGCCACCTGGCGCGGCTCCAGCACACCGACCGCGACCTCCGGGAGGAGCGGAACGTACAGCAGATAGTCGGTGGGGTTGATCACGGTGATCTCGGCCCGGCCGCGAGCCAGGCGGGACAGCTTCTTCGCCGCGTGGAAACCGGCGAACCCGGCACCGACGATGACCACCCTGGGACGAGCCATGCACCCCACGTTAGTGGCCGGTGGGACGGCCGGCAGGCCGAGCGCGATTTCCGGGGTACGTCCGGCGACGTACCACCGGATACTCCCGGCCGAGTACGCCACCGTCACGCACCGCCCTTAGAGTCATCGCGTCCCGTCCTACTGCGATCTCGGGGGGTTACCACCGATGCGGGCTCTCTATGTCTGGCTGTCGCGGCTGATCGCGCTCGCCGTGGTGCTGCAGGTGCTCTTCATCGCCTGGAGCGCGTTCGACATCGCCAAGAACGCCGGCGACGGCATCCCGTTCACCGAGGACACCGAGCAGAACATCGGCCAGGCCCTCCACCTGTACGTGGGCATGATGGCCATGCCGGTCCTCGCGCTGCTCTTCGCGATCGTCTCCTTCTTCGCCAAGGTCCGTGGCGGCGCCGCCCTGGCCTGGGTGACGCTGGGCCTGGTCGTCCTCCAGATCGCCCTGGCGTACGCCTCCTTCGCGGCGCCGGTCGTCGGCATGCTGCACGCGCTCAACGCCTTCGCGATCGCCGCGGTCGCGGGTGTCGCCGGCAGCCGCGCCACCAAGTCCGGCGCGGCACCCGCGGCTCCGGTCGCGAGCGGCGGCCCCGGGGTCCCCGCCGGCGCATGACCCCGGCGCGGGTCCTGCGCTGGGGAGCGGCCGCGCTCTCGGTGGCGATCGTCGGCACGCTGGGCTGGCTCTGGTTCGACAGCCGCGTCCCGTCGACGTACTCCGTGATGGACATGGGGTACGTCGACGCGGGCGGCGGGCCGGTCGGCGGCCACGTCCACGGCGGCGCCGGCGGGGTCAGCGTCGCGACCCTGACTGGGCCGGCGGACGCGGAGCCCGCCGTGTCGCTCACGCTGACGGCGCGGGCCGAGACGATCACACTGGCCAGCGGCGAGCGGGTGGCGGGCTACACGCTCAACCACGCGTCGCCGGGGCCGGAGATCCGGGCCTCCGTGGGCGACCTCGTGCGGGTCGATCTCGTCAACGAGTCGGTGGCCGACGGGGTGGCCCTGCACTGGCACGGGGTCCGGGTGCCCAACGCGGAGGACGGGGTCGCCGGGGTCACCCAGGACGCGGTGCCGCCGGGCGGGCGGCACACCTACCGGTTCCGGGTGCCGGACGCGGGAACGTACTGGTACCACTCCCACCAGGTCTCCCACGAGCAGGTCAGGGGCGGGCTGTTCGGGATGCTGGTGGTCGCGCCGGCCGAAGGGCCCGACGTGGTGGCGCCGGTGCACACCTACGACGGGCGGCGCACGGTGCGCGGCGGCACGGGGGAGCGGCGGGTCGAGGCGCCGGCCGGCAGCGCGGTGCGCGTGCGGGTGGTCAACACCGACAACGGGCCGTTGCGGCTGGCCGTGGGCGGCTCGCCGTACCGCCTGCTGGCCGTCGACGGTCACGACCTGCACGGGCCGACCGAGGTGACCGGCCGCGGGCTCGCGGTGGCGGCGGGTGGCCGGGCCGACCTCGGGATCGTGGTGCCGGCGTCGGGCGGCGGCGCGGTCCGGATCGACCTCGGTGCCGGGTCGTCGCTGGTGCTCGGGCCGCCGGGGGCCGCCGCACCGGCCGTGGCGGCGCCGGCCGCGACGCTCGACCTGCTCTCCTACGGCGCGCCGGCCCCGGTCGACCTTTCCACGAGCCCGGCCGACCGGAGCTTCGAGATGCGGATCGGGCGGCGGCCGGGCTTCCTCGACGGGCGGCCCGGGCTCTGGTGGACGAGGAACGGGCGGCTCTTCCCGGACGTCCCGATGTACCTCGTGCGGCAGGGCGACGTCGTGCGGATGACGATCAGCAACGACTCCGGCGAGGTGCACCCCATGCACCTGCACGGGCACGTCGCGCTGGTGCTCTCCCGCGACGGGGTGCCGGCGTCCGGCAGTCCCTGGTGGACCGACTCGCTGGACGTGGACGACGGCGAGACGTACGTGATCGCGTTCCGGGCCGACAACCCCGGCATCTGGATGGATCACTGCCACAACCTGCCGCACGCGGCCGACGGCATGGTCGCGCATCTCGCCTACGAGGGCTACACGACGCCGTACGTCGTGGGCGGGCCGGCCCGGAACGCGCCGGAGTGACCGGCCGCAGTGATCAATGCGACAGGCTGGACAAGACTTCTGACCTTGCGCTTTTCGTGACTGAGGGTAATCATCGGTCCTAACTGTTCGAGCGTGGCCAGGGGGAGGCCCCGCGGCGGGAAAGCGGGCTGGGATGCGCGTCGACGTCGAGAAGGTCCTCTCCGGCGACCGGCACGAGGAGGCGTGGCGCCTCTACAACGAGGCGTTCGAGGAACTGCGGTACGCCGCGGTGCAGCGCCACCTGATGCGCCGCGACGAGTTCGACGAGGTGATGGCCGACGACCGGGTCGAGAAGTACGTGGCGCTCGCCGGCGACGGCTCGCTGGCCGGGCTCGCGACCTTGAGCAACGACCTCACCGCGATGCCGCTGATCTCACCCGACTACTTCGCCCATCGCTGGCCGGATCACTACGCTGAGCGACGAATTTGGTACCTAGGGTTCATCGCCGTCGCGGCGGCGGAGCGCGGCTCCGGCGTCTTCGAGGCGATGATCGACCGCATGTGGCGGGTGGTGCGCGCGCACGCCGGCATCGCCGCCCTCGACCTGTGCGCGCGCAACGAGGCGCGGCGCCTCGACGCCGCCATCACCCGGGCTCTGACCGCGCTGACCCCCGAGGTCGTCGCCACCCGGCTGGACACGCAGGCGTTCTGGGCCTGGGAGCTGCCGGTCGCCTCCTGACGGCTGGTCGCCGCGCACGGGGACGCGCGGGACCGCCCGGGCGGCCGCGCCGCCCCGCCACCGGCCGCCGCGGGCCGACCGGCCGTCGTCGCCGTCCTGCCGGCCGTTGTCGCCGCGCCGGCCCTGGTCACCGCGCGGCGCGCTGCCGGGCTCCGGCGCGGTGCCGCTGGCGTGCGCGCTGAGAGTGGCGGCGTGCGGGCGGGTCCCCACCGGCTCGCCGTACGCGGCCGGTCGGCGCAGGCGGGCGAAGGTCTCCGGGTCCTGCGGGCGGCCCCAGAGCCACCCCTGCCCGTACACCACGCCGAGGGCGGCGAGCACGTCGCGCTGGGCCTGGGTCTGGACGCCCTCCGCGACGACGCTGAGGCCGAGCGCGGACGACATCGCGACCACCGCGCGGACGATCTCCTCGTCCTCGGGGTTGGCGCCGAGGCCGCCGACGAACGAGCGGTCGATCTTGACGCCGGTCACCGGGTGCCGGCGCAGGTAGCCCAGCGCGGAGAAGCCCGTCCCGAAGTCGTCGACCACCAGCCGCACGCCGAGGCCCCGCAGCTGGGACATGACCTGGTCGGTCACCGCCGAGGCGTCGACCATCACCGACTCGGTGATCTCCAGCATCACCGAGGCGCCGTCGAGGCCGTTCTCGGTCAGCGCCTGGGCCAGCTCGCCCGGCAGTCGCGGGTCGCGGAGCTGGCGGGGCGAGACGTTGATCGACAGCCAGAAGTCGTCGGCGACCACGTCGTCCCGGCGCCACGCGGCGAGCTGGCGCAGCGCCTCCCGCATCACCCAGCGGCCGAGGTCGGTGATCAGCCCCGTCTCCTCGGCCACGGGGATGAACTTCGTCGGCGGGATCGCGCCGCGCTGCGGGTGGTCCCAGCGGATCAGGGCCTCGACGCCGGCGAGGCGCGCGCCGTTCAACCGGACGATCGGCTGGTACGCGAGGCGGAGCTGGTCGTGCGCGAGCGCGTGCCGGAGGGCCAGCTCGATGTCGATCCGGTCCCGCACGCGGTCGTGCATCGACGAGTCGAACATCACCCAGCGGCCGCGGCCCTCGGCCTTCGCCTGGTACATCGCGGTGTCGGCGTCGCGCAGCAGCCCTTCGGCGGTCACCGGGGCCGGGCCCGGGAGAGGCTCGGCGGTGGCGCCGGGCGGTGTCTTCGTCGGCGCCGCCGAGCTGGCGATGCCGATCGATCCCGACACGACCACGTCGGAGGCCGTGGCCTGCAGTGGCAGCGTGAGGCTGGCCAGCACCTTCTCGGCCAGCGCGATCGCCTCGGCCTCGGTGCCGACCGTGGCGATCACGAACTCGTCGCCGCCGACCCGGGCGACGGCCGCGCCGCCGGGCACGGTGCGGCGCAGGCGGCGGGCCACCTCGACGATCACCCGGTCGCCGGCGTAGTGGCCCCAGGAGTCGTTGACCAGCTTGAACCCGTCGAGGTCGAGGAAGAAGAGCCAGAGCGGCCGGTCCGGCTCGCGGGCCTGGTTGAGCAGTTGGCCGACGTGGTCGACGAGCAGTGCCCGGTTGGGGAGCGCCGTGAGGTGGTCGTGGGTCGCCTGGTACTCGTACTCCCGCTGGGCCGCCGCGTAGGCCTGCACCGCCGAGACCGCCCGTACCAGCAGCAACGCCACCATGATCGTGCCGCCGACCGCGAGGATCAGCCGGTCGACCAGGGTCTGGTTCTCGATCGCGGCGGTGAGCGCGAACGGGGTGGCGAGCGCCGGGATGATCAACAGCAGGCGCTTCCAGGACCAGGCCTGCACGGGCAGCGGCGTGCGGCGGCCGAAATCGTGCACCGTCGGATGCAGCGCGCAGGCCCCGATAAGCACGAAACCGAAGAGGAAGGGCAGGTCGAAGAGGCGGGTGCCGGTGAGGTCGCCGGTGCGGCCGATGATGGCGTACCCCAGGTCGCCGGTGAGCAGCAGCGCCATCGACCCGATCAGCATGAGGTAGCTGGGCCCGCGGATCGAGGTGGTGAACGCGATGTTCGCGACGATCAGCACGAGCACCAGGTCGAAGATGGGGTAGATCCCGGCCAGCGTGGACACCGCCAGCGACCGGTCGCTGATGCCGGCCGCGGGCACGCTGAACATCAGCGCGAAGATGAGGCCCGCGCCGATGCCGATGATCAGGCCGTCGATGAGGGCGTGGCGCTTGGGGCCGTGCTTGACGGTGAGGAAGCCGATCAGCCCGATGAACATGCTCACGTAGCCCGGCACGGTCAGCGCGTCGCCGGACAGCTGCCACAGCCCGCGCTGCTCGGCCGCCCATGGTCGCACGATCGCGCCGGCCATGAACAGGACACACGTCGTCGCGAGCAGCACCCACGGCCATCGTGGACGCGCGCCGTGCAGGCGCGGGCCCACGAGGAGCGCGACCGCACCGCCCAACCCGACGAGGGCGAACGCGAGGCCGCTGACGGTCATGTCATCGATGGCGAGATATGCGGTTGCCGCGATCAGACCGCCCAGGACGAACAGCACGGCCGGAATCGCGGAGGCCGGCGGTTTAGTGCCGGCCGAGACCGCACGTGGCATTTCATCGCCCCCTGCGCGGCTCCCGGCGACGTAACCCAGCAACGAATCAAGACTGTAGCAGGACAGGTCGGCGGGAAGTGATGGTTCTTCGTATTTGTCCGGGAGATTCGAGTTATGGAACGGTGTCGGGTTTCCCGGTAGCTCCGGGTGTCGGTTGCGTTAAGGGCTCGCCGTCCGCCTTGACTCCGGCCGCGCCGATCAGCATGGTGACCCGGGACGCCAAACAGGACAGTCACAAGGAGAGTACGTGCGTTTCTCGCCATTGCGGGTCAGCACCGCCGCTGGCGCCGCGCTGCTGGTCGCGCTCGGTGCCGCACCGGCACCCGCGCAGGCCGCGCCGACCACGGTCCAGATCCTCGGCTTCAACGACTTCCACGGCCGCATCCAGCCGACCGGCACCGACGCCAACGGTGACCCCGTGGGCGGCGCCGCCCAGATCGCCGGCATGGTCGCCGAGCTGCGCGACGCCAACCCCAACACGCTGGTCGTCTCTGCCGGCGACAACATCGGCGCCTCGCCGTTCGTGTCGGCCGTGCAGGGCGACAAGCCGACCATCGATTTCCTCAACGCGATCGACCTCGCCGCGTCGGCCGTCGGCAACCACGAGTTCGACAAGGGTTTCGCCGACCTGACCGGGCGGGTGGCGGATCTCGCCGACTTCCCGTACCTCGGTGCGAACGTCTACAAAGGCGGCAAGCCGGCGCTCGACGAGTCGGCCGTCGTGACGATCGGCGGCGTCGACGTCGGTTTCGTCGGTGTGGTCACCGTGGAGACCGCGACGCTGGTGTCGCCGAGCGGCATCCAGGGCGTCGAGTTCCGCGACCCGACCGCCGAGGCCAACCGGGTGGCGGCGAAGCTGACCTCGTCGGGCGAGGCCGACGTGGTGGTGCTGCTGGTCCACGAGGGAGCGAACTCCGCGGACTGCGCCGCCGTCCGCAACCCGGCCACGCCGTTCGGCAAGATCGTCAACGGCGCCAGCGCGGACGTGGACGCCATCATCTCCGGGCACACGCACGTCGCGTACAACTGCTCGTACCCGGTGAGCGGGCTGGGCCACGAGCGTCCGGTCATGCAGACCGGCGACTACGGCGACGCTCTCGACCAGATCGAGTTCACGGTCGACGGCGACACCGTGACCGGCGTGAAGACCGCGCTGCTGCCGGTCGCCGGCTACCCCGCCGACCCCGAGGTGGAGGCGCTGGTCAAGAAGGCCGTCGACGACGCGAACGTGGTCGGCCAGGTTAAGGTCGGCGAGGTCACGGCCGCCATCAACCGGGCCAAGCTGCCCGACGGCAGCGACGACCGGGGCTCGGAGTCGGTGCTCGGCAACTTCATCGCCGACGTCCAGCTCGACCAGACCAGGGACCCGGGCCGCGGAGGCGCGCAGATCGCGCTGATGAACCCGGGCGGGCTGCGCGCCGACTTCGACGCGGGCGAGGTGACGTACGCGGAGGCCGCGACCGTCCAGCCGTTCGCGAACGACCTGGTCACGAAGACGTTCACCGGCGCTCAGCTCAAGACGGCGCTGGAGCAGCAATGGCAGCCCGCGGGTGCGTCGCGGCCGTTCCTGCACCTGGGCGTGTCCAAGGGCTTCGCGTACGTCTACGACCCGTCCCGCCCCGAGGGCGACCGCGTCCTGGCGGACCGGATGTTCCTGGACGGGAAGCCCATCTCCCCGACGGGGACGTACCGGGTGACGATCAACTCGTTCCTGGCCTCGGGCGGCGACAACTTCAAGGTGCTCGCCGACGGGACGGACCCGTTCTCCACGGGCGACAACGACCTGACCGTGCTCGTGAACTACCTGGGCGAGCACAGCCCGGTGACCGCGGACACGGTGGAGCGGGCGTACCTGGTCGGCCAGCCCGGCGCGCCGGTCGCCGGCGGCCCGACCCCCGGCACACCGGGTTCGGGCGGCGGCCTGCCGATCACCGGCGCCGGCGTCACCGGCATCGTGGCAGCGGGTCTGGTGCTACTGGTCGCCGGCGTGCTGGCGGCCTACCTGACCCGGCGCCGGCGGGTCCGCGTCACCGCGGAGTAGGAGTGGGTGTGGCGGGCCGTCGTGTGGCGGCCCGCCACACTTCCCGGTTGACCGTGAAGGGTGCCGCGGGCCGTCGTGTGGCGGCCTGCTGCACTTCCCGGTTGACCGTGAAGGGTGCCGCGGGCCGTCGTGTGGCGGCCTGCTGCACTTCCCGGTTGACCGTGAAGGGTGCCGCGGGCCGTCGTCCGGCGGTCCGCCGCCCTTCCGCCGTGAAAGGCTTCGGCCCCCTGCTCCGTGGCGGCCACCAGCGCGGCGCGGGCCTCGTCGACCTCGGAGGGGCGGGCTTCGTCGGCCTCGGACCGGTGTCACGCTCCCCGGCCAGGGCCGCCACCCGCCGCCCGGCCGCCTCGAGACCGGCTCGGTGCGGTCCGATGGGGACTCACGCGGGCTCCGTCGTCACCTCCGCCAGCAGCCGCGCCACCGTCTCCTCGTCGCCGGTCGTGTGGGCGGTGAGCAGGGACGCGAAGCGGTCCGCCGGCATGACGGGGATGCCCAGGTCCGCCGCCTTGGCGGCTTTGGAGCCGGCGCCGTCGCCGACGACGACCAGGTCGGTGCGCTTGGAGACAGAGCCCGAGGACCGGCCGCCCAGGCGCTCGACCGCCTCGTTGCCCTCGTCGCGGGTCAGGCCCGGGACCGAGCCCGTCACCACCACCGTCATCGGGGTGCCGTCGGGTTTCCGCAGCGGCAGCGGCGCCGGCTCGTCGCCGGGTGCCGCGGCCGACGGGGACGCGGGGGACGGGCCGGTCGCGTCGGGCTCGGTCATGCTGACGCCGCGGGCGATCAGCTTGTCGATGACCGGGCGTAGCTCCACGAGCTCGGCCGCGATCGTCACCGCCCGTTCGGGGCCGACGCCCTCGACCGCCTGGAGGTCCTCGACGGAGGCCGCCAGCAGCGCGTCCATCGTGCCGAAGTGCCGGGCCAGGCGCCGTGACATCGAGCGGCCGGTCATCCGCAGGCCCAGCCCCGTCAGGACGCGGGAGAGCGGCTGCGCCTTCGACGCCTGGATGTTGGCCACCAGCTTCGACGCGGACACCTCGCCCATGCGGTCGAGCGGCATGAGCGCGGCCACGTCGAGGTCGTAGAGGTCGGCCGGGTCGGTCACGAGCCCCGCCCGCACCAGCAGATCGATGATCTTGTCACCAAGGCCCTCGATGTCCATGGAGGTCCGGGCGGTGTAGTACGCCAGCGACTCCCGCGCGCCGCACGACCGGCCGCGCGTGCACCGCCAGCGCTTCTGCGACCGGTCGATCTCGCCGCCGCACCGCGGGCACACCGACGGCGGCGCGAACGGCTCCGAGTCGGCCGGCCGCTCGTCGAGCTTGGCGCCGGTCACCTCCGGGATCACGTCACCGGCCCGCCGCACGAACACGGTGTCACCGGCGCGCACGTTGCGGCGCACCAGATCGTCGAAGTTGTGCAGTGTCGCCGAGGTTACGGTCACGCCGCTGATCTGGACGGGCTCCAGCACCGCCACCGGCGTGATCACACCCGTGCGTCCCACCTGCACCTCGATCCGGAGCAGCTTCGTGGTGCGCGTGTCGGCCGGGAACTTGAACGCCACGCCCCAGCGCGGCGCGCGGCTGGACGACCCGGCGTCGTCCCGGTCCGCGGCCAGGTCCGCCTTGATCACGGCCCCGTCGACGCCGAACCCCAGCGACAGCCGCCGCGCGCCGAGCGCCTCGACGGCCGCGACCACCTCGTCGATCGTCGCGCACACGGGCATGCCCGCCCCCGACCGCGCGGTGGTCGCCACGCCCAGCGACGCGACGTATGCCATGGCCGCCGAATGCGACAGATGCTGCGCCGGATCGAGCCCGTGGACCCCGTAGGCCAGGAAGGAGAGCGGAGCCGCATAGGCCCGGTCGACCGCCCGCAGCGTTCCCGCCGCCGCGCTCCGCGGATGCGCGAAAGCCGGCTCGCCGTGCCCGGTCCGGAGCTCGTTGGCGAGCGCGAAGTCCGCCTCGGTCATGAAGACCTCGCCCCGGATCTCGATCGAGACCGGCTCGGCGAGCGCGTGGGGCAGCCCCACCGCCCGGCGTGCCTGCGCCGTCACGTCCTCCCCGGCCCGCCCGTCCCCTCGCGTGATCACCTGCGCCAGCGCGCCGTCGACATAGCGCGCCGACACCGCCAGCCCGTCGATCTTCGGCTCGACCGTGTAGCCGCCCGCGGCCCGCCCCAGCACCCGGTCGAGCCGCGCAGCCCACTTGACCAGCCCGTCGACGTCGAAGACGTTGTCGAGACTCAGCATCGGCGTGGTGTGCGGCACGTCGCCGACCACCGCGCCGCCCGCGCCGACCACCTCGCTCGGCGAGTCGGGGACTGTCCATTCTGGATGCTCGGCCTCGGTCGCGACCACCCGCGCCAGCAACGCGTCGTAGGCCGCGTCGTCCATCACGAGCGTCGACCCCGAGTAGTAGTGGCGCGCGGCGGCCCGCACCTCGTCGACCGCGGCGAGGTAGGCCTCCCGGTCGCCGAACGGCGTCGCGCGGGCCGGATCGACGGACGCGGCGGATGCTTCCAGAACCATGGTCAGGAGACTAACCAACGCCTCCGACAAAAACGCCGCAGCGCGAGGCGGTGACTACGCTTCGCGATGACGCGGCCTCCCGGGTTCGCGTGGTGGGGTCCGGCAGCGCTCGCGGGCCAGCGACGTTGCCGTCTGTGACGCGTGCCACATCGTGGGGCACATGCCGCAGGTCGCGGCGGAGCCGCCGCGCGTAGACCCGGTGGACCGCCCACCACACCGTCGCCATTCCTGATCGAACCACGAGGGGCCAGATTTTTGTCGGCCCGCTGGAGCAGAATCGGAACCATGCGGGTAGCGGTCATCGGGGGAACCGGGTTGACAGGGCGGCACACGGTCGACGCACTCCGGAGGTCAGGGCACCACCCGGTCGTCGTGTCGCGGTCGACAGGCGTCGACGTGCTGACCGGTGCGGGGCTCGACGCGGCGTTCGACGGTGTCCACGCGGTCATCGACGTCGTGAACACCGCGCTCAGCGAGCGCGACACCGCGGAGCGGTTCTTCGCCGCCGAGACCGAGCAGGTGCTCGCCGCCGAGGCGCGGGCGGGTGTCGGGCACCACGTCCTGCTCTCCATCGTCGGCATCGACAAGGTCGAGGGCAACGCGCACTACGCGGGCAAGCGGGTCCAGGAGCGGCTGGTCACCGAGGGACCGGTGCCCTGGACGATCGTGGCGGCCACGCAGTTCTTCGACTTCCCGGCGATGGTCGTGAGCTGGACCGTGCAGGAGGGCACCGCGACCGTTCCGCCGCTGCTCATGCAGCCGGTCGCGATCACCGACGTGGCCGCGACCCTGGCCGAGGTCGCCGTGGGTCCGCCACTCGGGCGGATCATCCAGGTCGCCGGGCCAGAGCCGCAGGACCTCGTCGACATGGCCCGGCGCACGCTGGCGGCGCGCGGCGACCGCACCCGGTTGGTGCCAACCTGGCGCGGCACCCCACTCGGCGTCGAGATGGCCGGCGAGGTGCTGCTGCCGGGTCCCGACGCCCGCATCGCTCCGACCACCTTCGACACCTGGCTCGCCGAACAGGAACGCGCGTCGAGCTAGGCGGGTCAGCGCCGACCCTCGACCCGTTGCCTTCGACACGCGTCCCGGCCATGCTGGACGCACCGCGCTGGCGGCGGCGGTGGACGGGGGTGCGAGGTGTCGGTCGACGGCGCGACAGTGGCCGGGCGGCGGCCGGAGCTCGACGCCATCCGGACAATCGTGGTGGTCGGTCTGGTGTTCGTCCACGCCGCGCTGGTGTTCGACGCGTCCGACGACTTCTACGTGAAGAACCCGGAGACGACCGGGGTGACGACCGTCCTCGCCGGCTTCGGCGTGGTGTGGGCGATGCCGGCGCTGTTCCTGATCGCCGGCGTCGGCGCGTGGCACTCGATATCGCGGCGGGGCCCGGGCGGCTTCGCGCGCGAGCGACTGAGCCGTCTCGGCGTGCCGCTGCTGTTCGCCGTCCTCACGTTCCTGCCCGTGCCGCAGTGGCTGCGGTTGACGGCGGCAGACCCCGGCTACCACGAGTCGTACTGGGCGTTCCTGCCCCGGTTCTACGACGTGGGCTGGGAGCCGTCCGACTTCCCGTTCATTCTGGACGGGGAGTTCTTCGAGACCGGCCACCTGTGGTTCGTGGTGCTGCTCCTCACCTTCTCGCTGGCGTTGGCCCCGCTGGTCCGCTGGACGCCGCGAACCCTGTCCCGGCGGCTGCGCGCGGCGGTGGCCCGCGCCGCGACCCGCCGTGGCACGACGCTCCTCCCGGCCGCCGCCACGGCCGCGATCTGCGGGGTGGCCGGCATGGAGGAGTCGTTCGCCGGCTGGAGCCGCTGGGCGTACCTGCTGTTCTTCGCGTGCGGCTTCCTCCTGGCGTCCGACGACCGGCTCCGCGCCGCGATGCGCCGCGACGCCAAGGTGGCCGCCGTGCTCGGGGTTCTGGCCTTCGCGGCGACGGGCCCACTCCTCATGACGGCCGGCGACGACGCGTTCACCGCGACGACCGCGCACGCCATCGTGGCCCGGACGCTGTTCGGGTTCTCGGGCTGGTGCTGGGTCGTGGCCATCCTGGGCCTGCTGGACCGCCCACGGCCGGCGTCGGCCGCGACCACACGGGGCCGGAGGAGCGCCGTGCGTACCGTCTACGGGTATCTCGCGAACGGCGCCTTGCCGCTCTACATCTTGCACCAGCCGATCGTGGTCGCCGTCGCGTACGGGATCGTGCGGATGGACGCCCCGATCATCGTCAAGTACCTCGTGATCGTCGCGGCGTCGCTGGTTCTCACCGTTAGCGCATACGAACTGCTGGTGCGGCGGACGCGGTTGACGCGATGGTTGTTCGGCATGCGGGGGACGGCTGCCCGGCCGGCCTCCGCTCAGGACGCGTCGCCGGTCACCGTGAAGTAGTGGTCGATCGCCGCCTCCGGGTCGACCTCCACCGCGACCTGGTGCGGCCCGTCGCCCGGGTCGAACCGCGTGGTGCCGTCGTCGGGGTCGACGGTCACGGTGCCGCCGGCGAACCGGCACAGCTCCGGCGCGAAGAGCGTGGCCGCGGCGAGCGGGTCGTGGAACGTCACGTCGGGACGCCGGGCGAACCAGGAGCCGGCCATGTCGGCCACCGGCCGCAGCAGCGGGGTGTCGCAGCGCGCGAGGAACGCGGCGGCGTCCATCCGTACCCGGGTGGTCACATCGAGGCCCACGGTCCGGTGGACCCGCACGGGCGTCTCGTAGACGGCGGCCGCGGCCTGGGGATCGTTGCGGATGTTCCACTCGGGACCCGGCACCGTGGTGAAGGCCCCGCCCATCATGACCAGCCCGCGCAGCAGCGCTGGGATCTCCGGGTCGGCCGCGAACAGCGCCGCCGCGTTCGTCAGGGGGCCGATCGTCAGGAACGTCACCTCGCCCGGATGCGCACGGATCGTGGTGCGCAGGAAGTCGACCGCGGAGCCGTGCGGGAAGGCGGTGTCGTGCGGCCAGCGGGGGAGGGCGGCGGCCTGGGGTGGCGGCTTCTGCAACGGTGGGCCGGCGAGCGGCTCGGCGGCCCCGGGGACGATCGGCACGGAGACCCCGGCCGCCCGGCAGAGCACGCTCGCCAGTGACGCCCGCGCCACGGGATCCGCGGTCACCGTCGTGATGCCGAGCAGCCGGCACCGCGGCTGGGCGAGCAGGTACGCCAGGCACACGGCGTCGTCGATGTCGTTGCCGATGTCGGTGTCCAGCAGAACCAGCTCGGCCATGCCGACATGATCGCAGGGTCAGGAGACCTCGGCCAGCCGCTCGGCGAGGATGATCCGGGACGCCGCCTGGATCAGCGCCAGGTGCGAGAACGCCTGGGGGAAGTTGCCCAGGTGCCGGCCGCTCCTGACCTCGAACTCCTCGGCGTACAGGCCGAGCGGTGAGCCGACCTTGAGGAGCCGTTCCATCATCTCCACCGCCTGCTCCGTCTCGCCGATCGCGGTCAGCGCCGAGACCAGCCAGAACGAACAGATCAGGAACGTACCCTCCGTGCCGCTCAGCCCGTCGTCGGTCTCGCCGGTGCGATAGCGCAGCACGAACCCGTCGTCGGTCAGGTCCCGGGCGATCGCGTGCACCGTGTTGCGCATCCGTTCGTCGGTCGGCGGCAGGAAGTTGTAGAGTACGGCGAGCAGCGTCGAGGCGTCGAGCGCGTCGGTGTCGTAGTGCTGGCGGAGCACGCCGTCGTCGCGGACGCCGTGGGCCAGGATGTCCTCGTGCACCTCGGTGGCCACGGCCTGCCACTTCTGCCGGTTGTCCGGGTCGCCGCGGATTCCCGCGAGCCGCGCCGCCCGCTCCATCGCGATCCAGCACATCAGCTTCGACGAGACGTAGTGTCGCGGCTCGCCCCGCGCCTCCCAGATGCCCTGGTCGGGGTGCTTCCAGGCACGGCTCGCCGCCTCCGCCTGCGACGACACCACGGGCCAGAGCCGGCGTGGCAGGCGTTGGCTGCGCCGGGTGTGCAGCAGCACCGAGTCGAGCACGGCGCCGAACACGTCGTTCTGCCGCTGCTGGAACGCGCCGTTGCCGACCCGGACGGGCCGCGCGCCGCCGTACCCGGACAGGTCGTCGCGCGTCGTCTCGGTGAGGTCGCGCCGCCCGTCGATGCCGTACATGATCTGCAGCGTGCCGTCGCCGTTGGGCTCGATGTCGGCGACGAACTGCATGAACTCGTCGGCCTCCCAGTCGAGGTTGAGGTAGTGCAGCGCCTGCATCGTGAACGAGCTGTCGCGCATCCAGGTGTACCGGTAGTCCCAGTTCCGCTCCCCGCCCGGCGTCTCCGGCAGCGACGTGGTGAGCGCGGCGACGGTCGCCCCGGTCGGCATGTAGGTGAGCCCCTTGACGGCCATCGCCGAGCGCTGCAGGGCGTTCCGCCAGCGGTGGTCGGGGATCCGCGCTCCGGCCAGCCAGTTGCGCCAGTACGCGGTGGTGCTGTCCAGGCAGGCGGTCGCCTCGTCGAAGCTCGCCGGGGTGGCCAGCTGGTCGGCCCAGGAGAGCACGCAGTACGCGGTGTCGCCGGTGGACAGACGCCGCCGTCCACGCACCCGGTTGCCCTCGATGCCCATCGCGAGGTCCGAACGCAGGCGCACGGTCACCCCGGCGCCGGTCGCGTCGGCCACGTGCCGGTCATCATCCACAAAGGACCATTTCGCGGGCGTACGCCCGTAGTCGAAGCACGGTTCGCAGACCAGCTCGACGTCGACGGTGCCGGTGAGGCACTCGACGGTCCGGACGAAGAAGTGGTCCGCGTCCTCGTCGTAGGGCGGCCGCGTGTGCGGCGTGACCACGTCCGGCCCGTTGGACGGCCCGATGGTGAGCGCGTCCCGCACGAGGATCCACCCGCCCGGCGTCCGCCATGTGGTGATCAGGACGTTCGAGCCCGGTTCGTAGTCGCGGTCGGTCGGGTGGTTGATGCCGTACGGCCCCAGCCGGAACGTCCCCGCCTCCCGGTCCAGCATGCTGCCGAAGACGCTGGGCGAGTCGAACCGCGGCACGCAAAGCCAGTCCACCGATCCGTCGGGTGCGACGAGCGCGCCGGTGTGGCAGTTGGACAGGAACGCGTACTCCTCAATAGGCGGGAAGGGCGACCTCATGTCGCCCTTGTCGACCCAACCGCTCTCTGGTCGGGCCATCCCGCCGGACGCGGCCACCAGGCCGCCCGGACCGACCGCCATGGCGTCAGTGCCGCTGCGGTGCCGGACCGGTCCCGGTCATCTGGGTGCCGGTGTCACGATTGTCGCGCACGTCCGCGCCGGCACCGGCCCGCCCCGGCTTCCAGACGGCGAGTGCCCAGATCACGAACACCGCCATCGCGATCTCCAGCAGAGCCCAGAACGGGTAGTAGGGAAGGAAGAAGAAGTTCGCCGTCGCCGACAGCACGGCGAAGAAGATACCGACCGCGCGGGCCCAGGTAGCGCCGGTGAAGAGGTAGAAACCGGCGATCGCGGCCAGTACGCCCAGCACGAGGTGGATGACGCCCCACCCGGTCGTGTTGAAGCTGTACAGGTAGTCGGCCGTCACCACGAAGAACTGGTGCCTCACGATCGCGACGATCCCCATGACCGCCTGCCAGACGCCCAACATGATCAGGATGACCGAGGCGAAAATGACACCCCCGCCCGCCCACGCCTGTCGTGTAGACATGTCCCGCGACATCGCAACCCCCGATGCTAGGAGTAATGGCTCCCTCATCCTGGCACGGCCACGAGTTTCGCGAAGTGGATTCTTATTTTGGATGATCCACGAGCTCGGCGAGCAGGCCCGCCAACCGCCCGCGCGCCGCCGTGTTCCCCGGATCCTTGACCCGCAGCGTCAAAACGACGTCCGGACCATCAAGCGTCACACTGACCAACAAATGCGCCAACACGTCTCGCTCGACGGCGAGCCGCGCCACCGCGCCGACGGTCCCCACGGAGGCCACCCACCGCACCTCCGCCACGCCGTCCCCCCGCCGAGCAACACGCCCACCCCGAGGCCGTGCGACGGCCCCGAACCGCCCCGTGGCCGGCGGCAACCGGTGCGTCGGAATGCGCATAACCACCTCCAAGCCCCGCCCTCACCGTCTCACGCCCACCCCACCCCCACACCCATTCCCTCCCACGCGGCCTCCGCCTCCCCGCCGGCGCCCTTCCGCCGCACGCGGCAGCAGCCCGACACGCAGGGGTCGTGGTCGTGTTCCACTCGTACCCCGTCTCGTGAATGTCGCCGACCTGCGAGCGCCGGGATCTGGCCGACAGAGCCCAGATTCATCGTGGATTGCCGCTGACCGAGCCGACTCGCCAATTCCGCGAACCTTGGAGGACCGCGCCGCCGCGGCTGCTTCTCGCGGCGGGACGTCACGGCCCCGGTTGGCTGTCGGTGCGCAACCTACGCGGTCGCGTATCTCCTCCGCGTCGCCGGCACCGTGACCCGGATCGGTCGCGGTGGGCCCCAGCAGGCGTTGGCCCGACCACTTGGTCGAGGCCGCGTGCCCGCGGGGCCCAGCCGCGAGTCGGGCCACCAATCCTTGGCCCGGCGGGGCCCTGCGGGCCCTGCGCCGGCACGCGGTGCGCCGACACGCCGTGCGCTGGCGCGCGGTGCGCTGGCGCGCGGTGCGCTGGAGCGCGGTGCGTTGGCGCGCGGTGCGCCGCTAGGCGGTGCGCTGGAGCGCGGTGCGCTGGAGCGCGGTGCGCTGGCGCGCGGTGCGCTGGCGCGCGGTGCGCCGCCAGGCGGTGCGCTGGCGCGCGGTGCGCCAGCGCGCGGTGCGCTGGCACGCGGTGCGCTGGCGCGCGGTGCGTTGGCGCGCGGTGCGCCGCCAGGCGGTGCGCTGGAGCGCGGTGCGCTGGAGCGCGGTGCGCCGCGCCAACCGCGGCCCGCGCGTTGCTGCTCGCGCGCCACCCGCCCGCGCCGGTGATGACCGAACGCGGCCGCCGCTTGGAAGGGGGAAGGGCTGACGACGATGGCGGCGTGGCGCGGGTCGAGGCGGCAGTGGCGGTTCTGCGCCGAGGCTCGCGCTGGCCGATCCGCGGTCGAACGCGGTCGTCGGTCTTGGTCGACCACAGCTCGATCCGGCACACGATCGCCTCGACGCTGGTCCGCCTCGACGGCCTGTCCTTCGGGCCGGGATGACCGGCATCTACCGCCTCGGTGAATGGAGACGGCGTGACGACGATGAAGGTCCCTGGTCCGGGCAATACCCTGTTCGAATTGGCGTACGTGTTGCCGGATGTAGCGACATGCGATGAGGCGTAAGGCGTGGGAGACCCCTATCGGGTCGGCTTGCGGCCGACGATCGTGTGGTGTCAGGGCGTCGGCGCACGGACCGCGCCGGGCTGCGCTGAAACCGCGGCTCCGAGTGCGGTGCTCGCGTTCTTGCCGGTGCGGTTCGTGCGGCGTTGGTGTAGAAGCGTCGCCGGTCCGGGTGCCATTCCGCGTGAGGTGGTGTCTCACCGTGGCTGGCGGTCAGTGCGTCGTCGGGGGGCGTGGAGGCGGACTCGTGGGCGGTGGATCCGTGCGTCCCCGTAGGCATGGGAGGGTCGGCGATCGGCGGGCCGGTTGCCCGCTTCGCGTCGACGGTCCACCGACGTGTTTCGTTGGGCACGCAAGGCGACCCTCGACCCGCGCACGTCGGCGCTCGCGATCGCGGTCGGGTTGGCGCTGCTGCCGCTCTTCGGCAGCGGGTACGGGCCGCTGCTGCGGCGCGGCTGGCCCGGCCGGCGGCAAGCCTCGTCGCGCACACGCCAGCGCCAGCCGCGCAAGCCCGATTCTTCCTCGCCGCCAGCCGCGAACGGTGCGCAACCGGACTGGGCGGTCACTCCTGGATCGCATCGCCCGACGGGTCTGGTTCGTCGACGTCGCGACCGTCACCGACCCCGGCCTGTTCGCCTTCGCGGTGGCCGCCGCCAGGCACCGTCGGGGGCTGGTGCGTTAGCGGGATTCGCCAGTTCTCCGAGCGCTGGCTGGAGCACAGTCGCTCGCTTGTCGTTTTCCGGCGCGTGAAGGACACGGTGTGGGTGGCGCCGGCACCGCGACGGCTTGAAGGGCCGTGACGCGGCCAACCCGCTGGCGCTGCCGCGCACCGCTTGCCGGCGCCTATGTGCCGACGCACGGCCCGCCGGCGCACCGCTCTCCGCACCTGCGCGGCGGCGCCCCGCGCGGCGCCGCGGTGGTGTCCTGTGCGGTGGTGTCCTGTGCGGCGGCGCGGTGGTGTCCTGTGCGGTGGTGTCCTGTGCGGCGCCGCGGTGGTGTCCTGTGCGGCGGCGCGGCGCCGGCGCGGCGGCAATGGCCGACGCCGGCCCGGCCGAGAGCGGCGGTGGCGTGGGCCGTGAGGGCGACGTTGGGGTGGGCTCTCGA
>Ga0164243_10004903_pt1 | contig 20665 bp, 25 predicted proteins | sample OricompcompostOP_FD_108781 | JGI IMG/M metagenome (GOLD analysis project Ga0164243, IMG submission 108781) | Organic Plus compost microbial communities from Emeryville, California, USA - Original compost - Organic plus compost (OP) | ecosystem: Engineered > Solid waste > Mixed feedstock >...
GGCACCGCAGCAATTGGTGATTTAATCAAAATTGCAGTGACAGTGATGACGATACTCATTGGTATTGTTGCAACTGGTGGTATTGCCTATGGGGCAATTCTCTACGCGAGTGCGCGTGACAACCAGGCACAGGTCAGCAATGCAAGGACCATCATTCGCAATGTTATCATTGGTGTCATTTTGTATGGCTTTACAATCGCAATCATAAATTGGCTGATACCAGGTGGTGTGATAGGATAAAAGAGTTGTGAAAGCAAACATCAAAAACACTATTTCTGGACTGGTTGTCGCCCTTGCTCTTGTAGTGATCGCCCCCGCTGTGACTGCGAACGCTAACGACGGCAATCAAAACCAAGCCCCTCAAGCCGGCGGCAATCAGTGTAATGTTGGCTTCACATTCTTCCCTCGCTGGTATGATAACGGCTTGTGCGAAAACGGCAAGATCAAATCCCCCGGTGATTTTGGTAAAGATACCGCCAGTAGCCTAGGTACTTGGGCGAGCAAACTAGCACTGAACATCGTTTCGATGCTCCTTGTTGCGGTTGGCTATGTATCGCTGGGATTCATCATTTTTGGTGGATTTAAATATATGACATCTGGCGACAACAGCAGTGGTATCGCTGCAGCGCAAAAGACCATCCTTAATGCAGTGATTGGTTTAGTGCTGTCAATCCTGTCGGTGTCACTGGTAACATTTATTGCGGGGGCGATAGGATCATAACTATGTATATCAATAATAAAATTGTCGCATCAGATACGCAGATCAAAATCTCTCAGGACGACCTGAACCTCAACGGTGCACCAACGGGTGTTGGCAATGGTGATGTCGCGGCACTTTTGAATGCTGTTTATATCGTTGCCGGTATCGTCGCGGTGATCGCTATTGTTGTTGGTGGTGTTCGGTACGTTGTGAGCAATGGCGATGCGGCTGGTGTTAAATCAGCCAAAAACACTATTATGTATGCGGTTGCCGGATTGATTGTTGTCATTGCCGCTTCGGCAATTACCGATTTTGTTATTAAAAATGTGGCGAAATAACGGAGATATCATGAAACGATTCATACAACTCACCCTCGCTAGCCTGGTTGCCCTGATTGGCATTTCACTGGCTTCTCCTCTGGTAGCACCAGCGGATGCGATCAATGTGTTTGATAAAGCCTGTAACGGCGGCTCTGGCGGTACAGGTACCAACAACTCTGGCGGCGGCGGACTCGGTAATACTGCCGGCCAAAACAACAGCGGTGGTGGAGATTCGAGTTCTATCTGTGGCGCGGCCAAGCAAGACGATGCACAGGATATCATTAAAAACGTTATCAATACTATTCTGGTTGTTTTGGGTATGATTGCCGTTATTATGATCATTATCGGGGGTATTCGGTATACGACCAGCAACGGTGACCCCGGTTCGATCAAGAGTGCTAAAGATACGATCCTCTATGCTGTCGTGGGGCTTGTTATCGCAATTCTGTCGTTTGCTATCGTCAATTTTGTACTAGGAAGGTTTTCGTAATAAGGAGGAATATGAAAAAACTACAAGCAATTATATTAAGCGTCTTTGCAATCATCGGAATCGCCGCAGCGCCAGTGCCGGTGTTTGCAGCGAACGGTCCAGCAGGTAGCATTAAAGAAGGTGTTGATGGTGTTGGGGGCAACGAGAACCAACCCAAACTAGAAGATGGTATTAAAACTGTCGTAAACGTCCTTCTCTTCCTCCTGGGTGCGATTGCCGTTATTGTGATCATCATTGGTGGTATTCGATATGCAACGAGCAATGGTGATGCTGGTGCAATCAAAGGTGCTAAGGACACGATCCTTTATGCGGTTATCGGTCTGGTTGTTGCAATCCTCGCCTATGCTATCGTCAACTTTGTCATTGACGCTTTCAGTGGTAGCAGATAACAACAAGCACTTAACAAAACACTAATAGTCTGGTATAAACGAAGTAAGCAAAGAAAGCGAAAGGAAATTCATGACAAAAACTATCAAAAAACTACTGTCGGCCGCTCTGTTGGTGCCAGCACTAGTACTCGGAGTCGGCTTGTTCGCACAGCCAGTTCCTGCGCACGCAGCCTTTGATAAAGGCCTTGGCGACGGCGCACAATCAGCACAAGGTAAAGACCAGCAAGGCGATGCCGCGAGCCTCTTTGGCGACGGTGGCCAGGGCGGTATTTTCCGTACTATCACCAACGTGATGTTGTTCATCATCGGTGCAGTGAGCGTGATCATGCTGATCATCGGTGGTCTTCGCTACGTTGTATCAGGTGGTGATAGCACGGCTGTTCAGAATGCTAAAAACACCATTCTGTACGCGATCGTCGGTATCATTGTGGCAATCCTGGCGTTTGCAGTCGTCAACTTCGTTATCGGTAGCTTCGCCTCAAACGGCTAGATATATAGCCTACCAAAAACCTCCGTGGAATCCACGGAGGTTTTTTTGTTGGTTCTCTTCTCGCTTAGAGGACCTGGATCTTTTTCGCTTGTTCTTGCTTGACCTTGCTGAACGAAATTGTCAGTACACCATCCTTTAGGACTGCTTCAACTTCATCTTCTTTGACAGCAACAGGCAGCGCTAGGGTGCGGCTAAATTCGCCCCAATAGCATTCTTGAATGTGCCAGTTAGTGATATCGGCGTCATCGCCACTGCTCAGTGTGCCGCTGATGGTGAGGATACCGTCGCTGATGCTGACATCCAATTCATCTTTGTTTACACCGGCAGTGCGTGCTTTGACTACCAATTTTTCTTCCGTTTCATATACGTCAACAGCAAGTTGGCCTGGGAAGTCTTCTTCGGCAGGTTCGTCACTTACGGCTGGCGCTGGAGCGGCAGTACTGTCACTTAGGTCGTCGTCGTTCAAAAACGCGGCGGCCAGTTCGTCTTCGATCAATAGATCATCATTTTGCTTACGGGCCATCGTATCCTCCACTTTACACTTAGGCTCTTGACAAATAGTCTTCTACAGTATAACCAATACTGCTGCTATAATGCAACAGAAGTAACCCCTAAAACGTAAAAAACACAATGCTTGATGCCCTATTGTCACTTACCGCTCCCCACCACTGTTCTGGATGCGGTCAAATAGGTACTTTGCTATGCCACAATTGTAAATATGACATCATCTCGGAGCCATTTTCGGCATGTGTTGCATGTGGCAGGGGTATATCTGGTAGGAATGGGCTTTGTGCCAGCTGTCATCTCCCCTACGAGCGAGGATGGTGTGTGGCGCCGCGCCGCGACCAGCTGCAGCGTCTGATTAATAGTTTCAAGTTCACTAACGCTCAAGCGGCATACCGGCCGCTTGCAGACCTCCTGCACGAACATTTGCCCGAGCTACCATCCACCGTGCGGATTGTCCCAGTGCCAACGGTCAACGCGCATATTCGCCAGCGGGGGTATGACCATATGCTGTTGATCGCACGGCGTTTGGGTCGTCAGCGGCGGTTACGGGTTGACACGTCGCTACAGCGGGCAACCAACACCATGCAGCGCGGTACAGGCAAACGGCAGCGCACCCAACAGGCCAAGGTCGCATTCACCTGTCCCCAACTGCTCGATCCAGATGCCATATATCTGTTGATCGATGATGTCATTACGACCGGCGCAACCGTCAAATATGCCGCTCAGACACTTCGCGATGCAGGTGCCTCAACCATATGGGTTGCCTCAATCAGCCGCCAACCTCTCGACTAACAGGGGTTAATCTGGTAAGATATTTCAGTTACCCGCAATTTGGGGAGAGGTGACCGAGTGGTTGATGGTACCGGTCTTGAAAACCGGCGTGGGGCGACTCACCGAGGGTTCGAATCCCTCCCTCTCCGCCATAGAAATAAGCCTGGGCTTTATGCTCAGGCTTATTTCTATGATGAAAGAAGTATTTGAACCCGAGGTGCCGAGGGTGAGAAGTGCCTGTGGCACTTCGCAAGGAAACCTTCCGATGAAAACTTGTTTTCAATCGTGAAGTTTCGGGGTCGCGGGACGTGACCGAATCCCTTCCTCTCCGCCAAGAAAACAGACCAGCGATCGCTGGTCTGTTTTCTTTAGGATTAAATTCTAGACATTTGTGGCTGCAGTACCACCGCCACTTACACCCGGTGCACTGCTGAACGAGCCAATGACGAAGCTCACAACAGCGTAGGCAAGGATTGCCACGATAATACCCACAATCGCATAGAGGATTGTATTCTTGGCACCCTGTACAGCGGTTGAATCACCACCAGATACAACGTAGCGCAAACCGCCGATAATCAGCATGATCACACTGACGGCACCAATGATAAACAAGAGAACGTTTGTGAGTGTACGGAATGTCCCAGCCTCACCAAACAAGTCAGAAACTTGGTCGACACCCTTGGCGGACGAGGCACCTTCTGCCATACCCAGGTTAAAACCAGCAGCGCCAACATGATTCGTCATCAGTAAACTGACCAGTAGAATAAGGAAACTGGCGGCTAACAGATAAACGATACTCCGTTTGATACTCACTATCATACCTTTATTATAGCAAAATATAAGCAAAATGTCAACGCTTATGGCAATTCTACCACTAGCCCCACCCCTGACACTATGCTATAATCGTCCGAGCGCAGCTACATAATACGGAGGAGTACCAAAGTGGCTGAAGGGGACGGTTTGCTAAATCGTTAGTCCGGGGAAACCTGGAGCGGGAGTTCGAATCTCCCCTCCTCCGCCAAATAGACAGATACCACTTTATGTGGTATTGTTTATTTTTAAAGTAAAGTTTGTATATGCCTACACGTTATTCAGAGAGAAAGATGGTCCTAAGCGGCGGCGTTGCTTCGGCGCCATTTTTGCATGAGTTATTTGAAGTAGCGGATACTGATACGCCTCAAATTGTTTTTGACGGCTCTGCTTGTGTGGCGCAAGAGAGTTTGATCAAAAAGCGGAAGAGCTGGGAACAGGTAAGTATCGATTTTAATATACCAGAGCCGTTATGGGTGCAGGATTGCGTTGATGACACACTCTCACGTGGAAAAATAAATGCTCTCCTCGACAGAGCTGACGTACTGTATGTTACAGGAGGTGCTAATAGAAAGACGATTACACAGTGGAATGAGGCTGGCGCAACAAAAGATATAAAAGAGCGCGTTAATCAGGGAGATGTCGTGGCATCAGGCGGAAGTGCTGGTGCGATGATTTGGTTTAATACCGGTTTGAGTGATTCGAATTTCTATGATGTCAAAGAGGGTGAAAACTGGGAGTATGAAGCAGTTCAAGAAGCTGCTCTTTTTGATTCTTGGGTGATGGCACATCATACTGATACCGACAATCTCGGGCGCAACAAGCGCACGCTATTTGCTGATTTTCTCCGTCAGCGTGATGGCGAGTGGAATTATGCGGTAGGTATTGATACCTGTGCTGCGCTTGTGTGTATTGATGGTATTGCGCAAGTTAGAGATATTACTCCCGCATCGCGTGCCAACGATGGTTTTGGCGCTAATATTTATATTTACTTCGACAGTGTTAGAGAGCCCCATAAACTATCAGACGGTGATCTCATTCCATTGAATAGGATGTAGTACACTTCTAACTTCGTCGATAGTCCTCTGCCATAGAAATTACATCTGTTAACTTTCCAGACACCATTGGAACGTTAGAAGTAAATTTCAGATTTGATGGTGATCTACTGTCAAAAAATGAAAGTGGGTCGTGTTTACCCGTTTTTCTTGCCTCATTTCTACTCCGCTCATGCTATACTGTTACCATGCAACCGAATGACCAACAGGGGTATTACCAGCCCGATCAGGGGCAACCTGTCCAACCTGCCGCGCCACCGCAACCACCTACGGCCAGTGCTGCACCAAACACTAATCAGGCGGATTTACAAGCTGCCCTAGCTGAACCAGCAGCTCCACAACCGGCACAATCACCAGCTGACGCACCAGAGAATGATCAATACGATAATCGCCAAGCAAATGATGAAGCACTCGTTACATGGTCGGCACATGAGTATTTGCACCAGGAAAAGGGTACAGTATGGTTTATTTTATTCGCCATTGTTATCTTGGCGCTTATTGGACTATCTGTCTGGACTCAAGCATGGTCATTTACTGTACTGATTGTCGTGATTGCTGCTGTGGTGGTCGTTTATACCCGTCGTCCGCCACGTGAATTGACCTATTCCCTGACCGATGAGGGCTTGGTCATCGACGGCAAATTGAACCAGTTTAGCAATTTCAAATCATTCGGAATCATCCGCGATGGCGAAGAATTTTCGGTCATGCTCATCCCAACGCAGCGTTTCCAACCTGGTGTAACCGTGTACTTCCCCGAAGAAGCCGGTGAAGATATCGTCGACATGCTCGGCAGTCGTCTACCCATGAAAGATCTCAAACTTGACGCCGTTGACCGCCTTGTGCGCTTACTGCGTCTCTAATCTCTGACTCCTCAAAGAAAAATGACCCATGTTGTATGGGTCATTTTTCTTGGTACACCCGACAGGATTTGAACCTATGGCCTTTGGCTCCGCAAGCCAACGCTCTATCCAGCTGAGCTACGGGTGCTCGTAACTAAATGAGTGTACCATAAATTTACAGAGGTGACAAGATCAGTAGCTGTGTTATTTCTTGGTATGTGTCGCCAAAAACTGCGTCATACGGTCGAGGGCAAGCTTACCGGCGCTGTTGTCTAGGACAAACTGATACTCGTGGTTCAGCGGCGGCGTGTAATTGTCTGGATAGAACAGATCACTCACCTCAACCCCAAGAGATTTGAGTTTTTTAGAAAAGTTCAGCGACTGCTCAAGTAGCGGATCTTGGTTGCCGGCCGTGATGAAGCTTGGTGGAAAATCTTTGGTAACATGGTCAATCACAGATGCTTGCATGAGTTCGGCATCGTTCATAAAGTCCTTGCGGCCGCTGTATGACCAGAGGAACGTCCGTAATAGCTTGGCGTCCTCGTCGTTGCCGTCTGCATTGGCGATTTTAATATCGTACGCCCCACAGTTTAATAGCATGCCCACTAGCTGGTTTTTATTCAGGTTCGTTGCGATGCCGATTTCTTTGGCGTAGTCAGGGTTGGTTACCATTGCAGCGACCTGAGAAGCAATCTGCGACCCAGCCGAATCTCCGGCTAGTACAATCTGGTTTGCATCAACATGCAGCCGCTCGGCCTGCTTGTTGATATATCCCAGCGCCTCGCCTACCTGGATGACCGGTACTGGATATTGTTTTTCGGGCGCAATCGTATAATCGACGGCAATCACCGTGTAACCTTTTCCAGCTAGGATCTTCATATAGTTCGCAATATTTTTTTTGTCGCCCGATATCCAGCCGCCACCATGCACCCATACAACGGTTGGAAGCGGTTTATTGGTCCCCTTCGGGAAATAAACGTCCATATAGCCGTCATTGTCATTCTGACGATACTGCTGATTCAGCATCGAATCGACATTATCTGGCACGTACTTTTCCAGTGCGCGCGATACCTGCAGTGAGTTTTTATCAAAAGCATCCCGTATCAGCAAAGCAGATGGCCATGGACTCACCTGAAACGCTACCCAGACAATCCCCACCAAAACAGCAAAAATGATCACCACCCAAATCAGGAATTTCAACAAATGTTTATAGAAAGGTATTTTGTGTTCAGGCTGTTTTTTCGTAGTTTTTGCTGGTTTCTTTACGCTCATGCTTAAAGTATATCATCACTCCAAACATGGCTTCTACTAGATAATTTCTTGCTACAATATGAGTAAGGTTTGGAGAGATGCAGGAGTGGTTGAACTGGCCGCTCTCGAAAAGCGGTGTGCCGCAAGGTACCGAGGGTTCGAATCCCTCTCTCTCCGCCACAAGGAATTATATTATGCAAGATTCAATCTTTACCAAGATCATTAAGGGTGAACTCCCGAGTCACAGGGTGTACGAAGACGAATACACCTATGCGTTTTTAGACATTCACCCGATTGTTGCTGGCCACACGCTCGTAGTGCCCAAAAGACAGGTCGAATTTGTCTGGGATCTAGACGACGAAGATTACCAGCACCTGATGGATACGGTGAAGCGAGTCGCAAAGCACCTGCGCGACACACTTGAGGTTCCGTATATTGGCGTGCAAATCATTGGAGTTGATGTACCCCATGCTCATGTACAGCTGATTCCCTTCACTGATCCTGCTGAATATCACCAGCGAGCCGACATGAACGCCGAGCCAGATCATGAAAAACTTGCAGCGATTGCAGCGAAAGTAGCCCTTTAATGGCCACTCGCATCCTTGCTGTCGGTAAAAAGCATGAGTCTTGGGTGCAAGAAGGCATTGAACGCTATCTCAGCCGTCTGAAAAAGCCATATACGGTTGAATGGGTACTGCTACCGCACAGTGTTATGGCAGACGATGGTGCGCGTGATGAAGAATCAGGCCGCATACTGGCGCGTCTGGGCGATGGCGACTTTGTCATCCTGCTGGATGAGCGTGGCGACGGAGTCGACTCGCCGCAGCTAGCAAGTTTGCTCGATCGAACATTTACCGCCGGTCGATCTGTTGTGTTTGTCATCGGTGGTGCATATGGTGTTGATGATCGGGTTCATCAACGAGCGGACTTCGTATGGTCGCTCTCCCCACTCGTCTTCCCTCACCAGTTGGTTCGGCTTATTCTGGCTGAACAGCTCTACCGTGCGCAGCAAATTACCGCCGGCCACCCCTATCATCACGAATAGATTTATTTATCATAAAATTGACAAATAATACAACTTATGCTAATATTGGGTTGTAACATCTATCAAAACAAACATGTTCACCACACCCTTATTCCAACGCACAATCATTGGTTTCGCCGTATTTACGGCGCTCGGCGTATTAGTACATGACACCAAGTTTGACCAGGCGGTCGCATTGGCACTCCCCGTAGCGACAATCACGATTGGTCTTGGCGCGCATGCCCTCGACTTTGGCGATAGTGCACATACACATGTTGAAAAGGCATCATTTGCGCATGCGTTTGCTGGTATGCCGCGCATTCAACCACGTGATGATCATCGGCGCTATCTTTTGCCTAAAAATCTGAGTCGCAGTACCGATGGTTTTGGTGATAGCCAGATCCTCTGGCCCTCGATTTAGGGAAGAGTCTTCCCTTTCTGGCTGTATATCAAAGTAGATCCGAATAAGACTCCCCATCCCCTAAAGACCAGGCTTTGACTGGTTATCTTATTTAGAGGACATCAAGTTCGCGGGCAAGTCGTTCAACCAATTCTCGGGTGTCGGCGAGTTGCTGACGAGTTTCCTCGACCAAGTGGGCTGGAGCTTTGTCGACATAATTGGCGTTTTGTAGGCGTGCTGCCAGGTTATCGACAGTTTGCCGAGCCTCAGCCAGGCGTTTTTCGAGGTTTGTCTGGTGTTCATAGAGTGTTTCTTCGTCAACCAGTAGCCACGCTTCACGGTTGCTACTAGCAAGCCGTAGACCTTTTGGCTGTTCGACTTTTTCCACGCTTGCTAATCGTGCCAACCATGCAATCAATTCGGCATTGTCTTCGATCAATACGTCTTCTTGGTAGAGAACAGTATATTTTTTGCTCCCAGGCAGTTCGCTCAAGACATAACGCGTTTCTACAACGAGTTTTTGTAGCTGCTCAAACTCCCCTGCCGCAATGTCGTTGTAATGCAATTTCTCGGGCCAACGACTACTGATGAGCAGTTCATCGGTATGCCAGCCGAGTGTCTGCCAAATCGTTTCGGTGACAAACGGTGCAAATGGATGCGCGATGCGCAGGCTCGTGTCGAGTACCCAGCCGAGCATTTGCGGGTTGGGCTGTTTTTTACTGGCTTCGATGTACCAGTCGGCAACATCGTCCCAGATAGCGTGATAGACCGTCTCGCTGGCCTCGGCAAAGCGATAGCCCTCGAGTTGCTTGGCAATATCATGTGCTGCTTGGTTTAGCTGACGAGCAATCCAATGGTCAGCCAGGCTGTTTGGTAGCGGTTGCGCTAGCTCAAAGTCATCTGGCAAGGTGTTTTCCACATAACGGGCGATATTCCACAGTTTGTTGGCAAAATTGCGGCCAGCAACCACTTTACCAGTGCTAAACGCCTGGTTTTGGGCTGCCCCACGCGATCCGATAATACCCAGGCGCAGAGCGTCCGATCCATACTTTTCAACAACTTCCATAGGATTGATGACGTTGCCTTTGCTCTTGCTCATCTTTTGGCCGTGCTCGTCCAGGACGAGTCCGTGCAAATACACGTCTTTAAACGGCACCTCACCGGTGGCATACAATCCCAGCATGATCATACGGGCAACCCATGGATACAAGATGTCAAAACCGGTTTCGAGCACGCTGTTTGGATAGAATCGGCTCAGTTCGCCTTCGCTCAAATAATCAGTGGTGATAAACGGCCACTGGCCACTGCTAAACCACGTATCAAAGGTATCTTCTTCGCGTTTATATGTTGTGCCATTTACATCAATAGTTTCTTGGTCGATTCGTGTATCAAATATCCAATCGCTCGGATCTTTTGTGCTTTGGAACGCTGGAATTGGAATGCCCCATGGGATCTGGCGGCTAATGTTCCAGTCGCGCAGGTTTTCGTAATACTGGATCAGCGCGTTTTTGCGGCTGGATGGAATGATATTCACCTCACCGTTTTTGATGGCTTCAATCGCCCGGTCTGCTAGTGGTCGTACTTTGACGAACCATTGTTCTTTGATGAGCGGCTGGATTGGTAGGCCACTTTTGTAATCATAGCCGACGGAATGTTCGATTTCTTCCTCGCCACGACGTAATTCTGCAGCTTTCAAAGCTGCTAATACGCGCTTCCTAGCTTCTTCAACTTCGAGCCCCAGAAATTGCTCGGGAACATTGATCATTTTGCCGTCAAATCCGATCACTTGGATACGAGGTAAATTGTGCCGCTCCCCTATTTCAAAGTCGTTCGGATCGTGTGCTGGCGTGACTTTGACTGCACCGGTACCAAAATCGGGGTCGACATGCTCGTCGGCAATCACCGGTATTTCGCGCTGGGTGAGCGGTACGACGACATGTGAGCCAATAAGTGATTTGTAGCGCTCGTCATCGGGGTGAACGGCGATGGCTGTGTCACCAAGGAGTGTTTCTGGGCGTGTGGTTGCAACGACAATTTCGGCGACATGGTCAATCACCGGATAGGCGATCTTCCATAATGTCCCCTTCTCTGTTTTGTGGTCCACCTCAATATCGGCATAGCTGGTCTGGTATTTGGTGCTGTAATTGACGATGCGCTCACCCCGGTAAATCAAGCCTTCATCCCACAGTTTTTTGAACGTGCCGTAGACCGTATTAACGACCTTTTCATCGAGGGTGAATACGAGGTTACTCCAGTCGGCACTGGCGCCAAGCGCCCGGAGTTGTTTTTCCATGTTGCCCCGCTGAGCGGCCACAAAGTCCCAGACCTGTGAATACAGTTCACTTCGGGTATAATCAACCCTACTTTTCCCCTGTTTTTGCAGTTCTCGTTCATAGACAACCCAGGTTTCAAATCCAGCATGATCCGCCCCTGGAAGGTACAGGGTATCCCTGCCCTGCATACGGTAATAACGGATCAAAATATCTTCAAGATTGGCCATGAGGGCATGACCAATATGTAGGTTACCGTTGGCATTCGGCGGCGGCATAACAATCGCGTACGGTTCGCCATGACCGCTCGGTTTGAATGCACCTGACGTCTCCCACATCTGATAGATTGTGGATTCGTATTCGCTCGGAGTATAGGCCTTAGCAAGTTTCATCAGGGTACGTTTTTTGATCTTCACCTCTGTTATTTTTGCAAAAATTTTTCACGTGGAACCGCAGGCACACTTCAATACAAACATTTCTTGTGAAATGCCCACCATCAAATACACCTGTATTGCGTTTTGTTCCCACGTGTTTGTTTTCAGCGTCCATTATACCACATCGTGTGGCGAACAGGACAACACCTGTCGGTGCTATAATGGCATGAGTATGATTTCATTGCAGACGTGCGAGAGTAGGGAAGAATGGGATGATTATGTTCTAGAGAACAGTGGTCATCCGCTGCAATTATGGGGCTGGGGCGAGGTCAAAGCAGCTCACGGATGGCGCGTTGAACGTGTATTTGGCGTTGATATGGACAAGCACATCATCGGGGGAGCACAGCTATTGATTCGTAAATTGCCATGGCCACTGAAGGCATTGGTATATATTCCCCGCGGACCAGTTGCGACCCCCGAGCACGCCCCCGATCTGCTTGAAGCACTCGGCAGTTATGCACGTTCACAGTACGGAGCGGTTGCGCTTTCCATCGAGCCCGATTGGGAGGAATTGCCACCACTACTGGGTAAAAACTGGCGTCCGGCAGAAAACACTATATTGATTCCACGTACGCTGATCCTTGACCTCACTAAAAGCGAAGACGAACTACTGGCAGCAATGGCCAAAAAAGCCCGCCAATACATCCGCAAATCAGGGGCAGAAGAGGGTGTGACAATCCGCCAAATAAAGGGTAGAGAAGAGCTGGAACAATGCATGGAGATCTATCACCAGACGGCCGCCCGGGCTGGATTTGCCCTGCATAGCGATCAGTATTATTACGATATCTTTGATCAATTAGGCGAAGCCTCACCGGTGTTTGCGGCATTTTATGAGGGGCAGCCAATTGCTTTCTTGTGGCTGGCAATCAGCGCCGAAACGGCGTTTGAACTCTATGGTGGTGTGAATGACAAAGGCCAGGAGCTGCGTGTTAACTACGCCCTGAAATGGCATGCGATTCGCAAAATGCAAGAGTGGGGACTCGCACGCTACGACATGAACGGTTTGCTCAACGATGGTGTGAGTACGTTCAAGCAGGGCTTTGCTGATCACGAGGATATGTTGGTGGGGACATATGATCGAGCACTATCGCCTCTTTATGGCATCTGGACGACTGTATTGCCACTTGGCAAGAAGATTATTCGTACACTAAAACGCAGATAACAGGGGCAAGATATTGACTTTTTATATTGTTTATGCTATAATTCGTCCATGCTTCGTGAGTTGATTTTGACTCTGGAGATACATTCACAGACAAGCAGACAACGGAAGGTGTAATCAATGACCGGCAAAGATGCCCTGGAGAACGCCATGAAGGCCGCTCTTGCGGACTTCGATACGGGATTGCCGCTGCACGGCGCGCTCAACTTCTGGGCTTCATTCGTCAAGCACTCGACACGCCCGGAAATTTCACGCGGACCGTTCGGTCTGGCCAGTCTCCAGATCGCGGCTCTCCAGAATCGGGAATGTTTCAAAAAGGTGATGGAGGATCTCGTCAAGGATGAACCCGGCGAGACCGCTTCGTCGCAGTCTTCGCCCGAACTTCGACAAGCGCTCTGACTGAGTGCTTGTCGACGGTTACCAGTGAGTGTGACAAGTAGCTACGGATAAATACGTGGCTGCGGCCACCTGTGTTTATCCGTGTCTGCTTGTCATACTCGCTCTCAGGGGCGTTTTATTTTGCCCAGGCGGTCTTTGTCATTGACAGACTGGGGATGACTTCTAATTCGTAGGGACTCACTGGGTCCTTTTTTTGTGCGTAATAGTAACCAAGTGTTGCGATCATGGCGCCGTTGTCGGTACACAGCTGCATGGGCGCGTATTCGATGGTGATCGGCAGGCGTTCTTGTAGTTGGCGGCGGAGTTCTTGGTTGGCAGCGACCCCACCAGCGATGACGACCGAGGCGGGAGAGTAATCCTGAAACGCTTTTTCGGCCTTGTCGACCAGGGTTTCAATAGCAACTTGCTGAAAACTCGCGGCAAAATCTGCCCGCTGGACGTCGTTTAATAGCCCAGGAAGCTCGTGTGACGGAAATGTGTAATCATGGCCTGTTTCGGCCTGAACCGCCCTCAGGAGGGCTGTCTTGAGCCCAGAAAAGCTAAAGTCGTAGGGGTTTGCCAGCCGGGCCTTGGGTAGTTTGTATTTTTTGGGATCGCCATTTAGCGCGGCCTTAGCAATTGACGGGCCGCCAGGGTAGGGTAGGCCGATGATTTTGGCGACTTTGTCGAACGCTTCGCCCACTGCATCGTCTTGGGTTTGTCCTAGCAGTTCGTAGTCGCCGTGGTCGTGGAAAAGTGCTAGTTGTGAGTGGCCGCCGCTGACGATGAGGGCAAGCATTGGAAAGGCGGGTTGGGATTTTGGCAGGACAAGATCGCCGAGTCCACCAACCGTTCCGACTGCCTCCCTTGTCACACCTGACGGTGTCGACGGGGTCAGGTCGGCAGACGGAAGGCTGGCGGCCTGGCTCTCACGCTTATCGACGATGAAGTTGGCGTACACATGGGCCTCAACGTGATGTATTGGATACAACGGTTTGTTATGGATCAACGCCAAGGTGCGGGCCGCGAGGGTGCCCACCAGCAGACTGCCAATCAGGCCAGGTGCATAGGTGACAGCAATAGCGTCAATATCGTCCCAAGTACAACCAGCATCGGCAAGTGCTTGGTTGATAACCGGGTTGATAACCTCGATATGGCTCCGCGCCGCTACTTCTGGTACCACACCACCATACTGGGCATGGATATCGATCTGTGTCTGCACGACATTACTTAGTAGCTTGCGGCCGTCTTCGACAACCGCAGCCGCCGTTTCATCACAACTGCTTTCAATTCCCAGGATTTTCACTACTGTAATTATAGAGTAACGCTGCCCTGGCGCAAAATCTCGATTCCCGTTGCCGTGGGGCGGATGATGGTAGAAGGCAGGGCATCCGCAATAACTCCACCATCAACGTAAAAATCTATGGTGTCGCCAAAATAAGCTGCTGCTTCATCAAGGTTAGTTGCAGGCGGCTGGCCTGGCTGGTTTGCACTCGAGGTGATGAGGGGATCGGTCTGTTCAAGCAATTCGCGGATTTTTGGATGAGCAACGACACGCATAGCGAGTGTACCCACTCCTTGGTGCAGGTACTCCCGGCCGTTTACAGTCAACACGGCGCTCAGTTGGTTGGGCCACCATTTGGCGACCTGATCAATTTCACTCTGGGGCACGCCAAGGGCTAACAATTGTGCGGTATTTGCCGCTATGAGAGTGCCGGGTTTTTGCTCGCGGTTTTTCAAGGCGTAGAAACGCTGAACGGCCGATTCATTGTCCGCTTGGGCCACCAGTCCATAGACTGTATCCGTCGGCATGACGCCAACGGCTCCTTTCGCCAATAGGCGAGCTGCTTCTTCAAATGTCACAACATGCATGCTTCCATCATAGCAACTGTGCTTAGTGGTAGAATAAAAACATGAAGCAAAAGCTGGTAAAAGGGGTTAGAAAAGTACTGCCGAAAAGCACGGTGCATAAGCTTGAGGAAGGGTATCGCAAGAACCGCGTGCGCTTGGTGCGGGCACGCTATGGTAACCCGGCAAAAAGCCTGAAAGTCATTGCCGTCACAGGGACAAATGGCAAAACAACGACGCTTAATTTTATCAATGAGATTTTGAAAGAAGCAGGGTATAAAACCGCTATGTTCACGACTGCCGTGATCGAAGTTGCGGGTAATCGCAAAATCAATGATCTGAACGCGACCGTTCCGACAACCGATCAGATTACGCGGTTTTTCCGTGATGCCAAGCGCGCCAAAGTCGACTACACGCTGCTTGAAGTCACGAGCCACGCGCTTGACCAACACAAACTCGACGGGGTACCAATCATGGCGGCTATCATGACCAATCTGACGCAGGATCACCTGGATTATCACAAGACAATGGATGCTTATGCTGCCGCCAAAGCAAAATTGTTTGCGGGCGAACCGGAATTCATCGTGCTGAACCGTGACGATGAATGGTTTGACTATTTTGACCAGTATCCGGCCGGTGCGCAGAAGATTACTTACGGCAAGCACGATGAGGCCGAAGCCAAAATTGAATACACCAAACTGTATCGCAAAGGTAGCGAAGCAACGGTTGTTATCGACCACCAGACAAAACTAGACCTCGCGACGGCACTGCCGGGTGAGTTCAATATTTACAATATGGTGGCAGCCAGCGCAGCTGCATACCTATTGGGCGTCAAACTAGATGACATTATTGAGGGCGTTGCCAATTTGGAGGGTGTGCCCGGCCGGTTTGAACGGGTGGTTGAGCGACTGGAGTACGACGTGATCGTTGACTATGCCCACACGCCCGACGCGCTGGAGAAGTTTCTCACTGCAGCCAAAGAGATCGCCAAAAACCGCGTGATTTTGGTGTTTGGCGCCACGGGTGACCGCGACAAAGGCAAGCGGCCAATCATGGGCGAAATCGCCTCGCGTCTGGCTGACCGCGTATTTTTGACCGACGAAGAAAGCTACAACGAAGACCCCGATGCAATTCGTGCCGAAATCATGCAGGGCATCGAAACAGCCAAAGGCACCGCTAAAACGACTGAAATTGCCGACCGCCGCGAAGCAATCAAAAAAGCCCTCAGCGTTGCCAAAAAAGGCGATATTGTGCTGATCACCGGCATGGGTCACGAAAAGTTCCGCGTTGAAAACGGCAAAAAAATCCCCTGGAACGACGCAGAGGTTGTCAGGGAATTACTAGAAAGAGAGAAATAATCAATACCAGCTCTCATGGTGTTTGCGCCACCACAAGCTCTTCGCTGCGCGCTCGCCAAACTGTGTCCACCATCTATATTGCAACGGTTTGACCACCAAATCATAGGCGCCCACGTAGTCGGTCACGTGCTTGTTGAAACTTGTTTTGAATCGTCCAATGCCATAGTGCGGATGGGTTTCGTCATCAATCCGGTCGCTCGGTGGCGCGCCGCATAGGTCATGTAGTAATGACCCCTGTTCTTTGGCCCATTCGATCACGTGCCACTGCAGAAGGTGAGTGACACCATAGGCACCATCAACGCGTTTACTCGCACCGTCTTTGTAGGTACTTTTTTGGCCAAATGTAATGGCGAATGCCCCGGCAACGACCTTGCCATCAAATGAGGCAAAGAATAGTTGTCCTAGCCCTGCGGCCGTGTAGCGCTGCCAAAATGCTCGGTAATAGTCGTACGAACGCAAACTGTTGCTAAATCCCTGGTGTGCAGCAGTATCGGCCAGTAGATCATAAAAAATCTTGCAGTTTTCATCTGTTGTTTCGACACGCTCCACCGTCACACCATCGCGTTCAGCCCGGTGGATCGCATGGCGACCCTTTTGGTTCAGATTCGCCATAATTGTATCGAGATCGGGCGACAGGTCAATCAACACGGTCGAAGCATTCGGTTGAATTGCAGGAACAGGTATCAATTCAAGCTCTTTGAAGGCGAGGAGGGCGCTGTCGGTCTTTTCTAGTTCGGGCTCGACCTTGACGGCAAATGCACCATTTTTGGCAGCAAACTTTTGTACATCGCGCAGCATATCGCCCAGCTGTACAACACTCTTCACGCCCGGTCCCTTTGGCGCGTACCATAATTTTCCCAGTCCAAACACGGGTTTTTCGAGTACGGTCAGCGCAATATCATCAGCCACAATGTACCGCGGTGTCCATTTACCCAACTTTTTCTGTTGGGCAAATTCGACACCTTGAAATACGTTGCCGCCATCAGGGTTAGCGAGAATCCGGTCATTCCAGTCGGCAATTTCGGCATTGGTTGCAAAGCGTATGTCCATATCTTTCTACTATAGCATCGCAGGGGCAGACAATTTATACTGGTGGCATATGGGAATTACTTTTTCGACCAATGATATTCGCGGCCGGGCCGATGACACACTCACAACTGAACATGCATGGAATGTCGGCAAAGCCGCGGCCGAATGGTTACCAGAACAGGGCGATATTGTCGTGGTTCATAGTGCCGATGCCAATGAATCAACTGTCCGGGCACTGACCGAAGGGTTGTTGCTACAAGGGCGCAATGTGATCGATGCAGGCCAGGGCGACCAGCAAGCCGTCGTCGTAGCTATCGGCGACAAACAAGCAGCCGGTGGCGTGCTGATAACGCATGACCAGCTGCAAAATATCGAAATCATTACACTCTTTGATGCTCAGGCCGCAACCGTGACCGCCGAAACAGGCCTGGCCGAAATCGACCAGCTGGTTGATGCGGGTAACTTTATGCCGGCAGCCGAAAAGGGCAGTATCGTTCAGCTTTAAGACTGAGCTGTTTGGTCTTCAGGCGTGTCGCTCAGATCACCATCGAGCACAAGATACTCATCGCCACTGTTTGAATGAAGATTGCGAATCGTTGCTTCTGTGCCCTGTGGCAAAATAATGCCGCGAGTCAGAAAAGCTCCCTCGCCCGATGTCTCGGCGACACGAAAAGTAATAGGGTAGTCGCTCACCGCTTCGCCGTCTCGTCGTGTGCCGGTGACGATCAGATCTGTTTCGGCATTGACCGCGGCGAAAGAGCCAAGCTCTCTTTTAAGCTGCTCGACATTATCAGTTCGGACATAGTATTCGCGGTATTCGTGACTCATAGGAGGCGTGTCCATTTTATCGCCTTACCCTTTCCCGCGCAAAAATATCCTTACGTTGGGATGCTCGGCGGAGTTCTTGTTCAATCTGTGGAACAACGCGGGCGATTGCTGCTTGGTTTGGTTGCCATGGACTATTCGTGTCGAAGTCTTCACTCGTAAACCCAGAGTAAAGCGTGATTTGATGCGGCTTGAGTCGACCGCCCTTTTGTTGATAGAGCTGTTCCTTTAGGTGAGCGTATTCAACACCTTTTTGGGATGATTTGACGTCGATGGAGACAATGACACCGTTTGGACAACGTACCCTTATGTCTGTACCGTGCTTATCCAGCATGGTTTCTTCCGCTTCGCTACTTGCCTCTACCAGCTCATACCCTTCGGGTAAGTAAAACAGAGCAGCTTTGAATGCTTGTTCATGTTTAATACCGTACAGCGCTTCATGTGTTTGGTTCACGATTGCATTGACGGCATCGGCACCATATCCGTAGCGGAGCGTCGCTGACTTTATGAGGTCGGTGACGACTTTTGGCTGTATTGAAGGGTTTGTTTCAATAATCTCTCGAAGTGTGTGGTTAAACTCAATCATGTGAATGGCAGCATGATAATCTTTTGTTTCGAGTTCATTATGGTGTTCAAGCGCATGTATTGCACCTATCGTATTGGGTACTATAGCGAGGATATTGGCATACATCTTTGTTTCCGGATTGCGACGAGCGTCGATTGTATCGGCAAATTCTCCGGCAAAGTCGGCAAACTCGTGGCGTCCCCGTGGGTCATGCATGCTCAAATTGCCACGGCTTGACGTATCGCTCTGTTCCATACGGAAGTTCTTAATGGTTTGCTGGGTTTCGCCAAAAGCAGCCAAATGTCGCTCCAGCTCTCTGGCCGGGTTCAGTTCTTTTCTGTTGATTCGTTCGTAAGGTGCCATGTTTATGTTTGAGTAATTTATAGATTGAATATACTATAAATTTGTCAAAAAGTCAAGATAGGCGTAAGAGGAATAAATATTAGCACTCAGGCCTTGCAAGTGCTAATTTTTTTGTCTACAATGGATCCGTAGAAATAAGAAACACGGAGGAGCAAAAATTATGAGTAGTCCTATTAAACCGCTTGCTGACCGTGTGGTTGCCGTCCGCGAAGAGGCGAAGACCCAGACTGCGAGTGGTATTTACCTGCCTGATACGGCCAAAGAAAAACCTGCCTATGCGCTTGTCGAGGCCGTTGGCCCCGATGTTAAAGCTGTCAAAAAGGGTGATCGAGTGATCTTTAAAGAATACTCAACCACCGAACTCAAGATCGATGGCAAAGAATATTTGATTGTGAAAGAAGAAGACGTCCTGGCGACGGTTTAGGAGGATTTTACTGATGGCAAAAAAAGTATTCTATGATGATGACGCCCGCGAGCGTGTACTCGCCGGCGCAAAAGCACTCTACGATGCAGTGAAAGTAACCTACGGTCCAAAGGGTCGTAATGTCGTGATTGCCAAAGGTTATGGTGGTCCAACGGTGACTCACGACGGTGTGACCGTTGCCGAAGCAGTTGATCTGCCCGAAGACGATGACGAAACTCTAGGCTATAAAGTTGGCGCCGAGCTGATCAAACAGGCTGCCAGTAAGCTGAACAAGGTTGCTGGTGACGGCACAACCACGGTAACCGTGCTGACCTACAACATCCTCAAAGAAGCCAACCGTCTCATCGCCGCTGGTCACAACCCAATGGAACTGCGCAAAGGCATCGAAGCAGCAGCAGCTGACATCATCAGGCAGTTAGACAAACTAGCTGAAAGTATCGAGGGCAAAACCGACCGTGTGGCTGAAGTTGCGACCATCAGTGCTGGTGACGAACAGATTGGTAAATTGATCGCCGGCGTGATCGAAAAAGTTGGCAAAGACGGTGTGGTCACCGTCGAAGCTGGTCAAGGATTGGAACTGGAGGCGGAAGTTGTCGAAGGCTTTAGCCTGGACAAAGGTTGGTCGTCACCGTTCTTTGTCACCGATGCCGCCCGCCAAGAGGCCGTGTACGAAAAACCAGCTATCGTCATCACTGACAAAAAGATCTCCAGTGTCGCTGAATTCCTGCCATTGATCGAGAAACTGGCTCAAGCTGGCAAAAAAGACGTTGTGCTGATCGCTGACGAAGTTGAGGGCGAAGCACTGAGCGTACTGATCCTGAACAAACTAAAGGGTGTGTTGAACACTGTCGCGGTCAAGGCGCCTGCGTTCGGCGATCGCCGCAAAGAAATCCTGCAGGACATTGCTATCCTGACCGGTGGCCAAGTGATCAGCGAAGACCAAGGCTTAACGTTTGAAAACGTCGA
>Ga0164243_10004904_pt1 | contig 20661 bp, 21 predicted proteins | sample OricompcompostOP_FD_108781 | JGI IMG/M metagenome (GOLD analysis project Ga0164243, IMG submission 108781) | Organic Plus compost microbial communities from Emeryville, California, USA - Original compost - Organic plus compost (OP) | ecosystem: Engineered > Solid waste > Mixed feedstock >...
ATCCTGGTCGCCGCCGTCGTCGCGCTGCGGGTGTCCGGGCGTCGTGGCGCGACGGCCGACCCGACCGCCCCGGTCATCGCGAGGGGCGTCGCAGCGGCCGTGATCGCCGACGGCGGCCTGCCCGCGGAACCGGCCGCGTCCTCGTCCGACGGCGATGGTCGACCGGTGGACGCGGGCACGCGGGATGCCGCCGCCAGGGGTGATGACCTGGTCGGAACGGCCGGCGAGCCGATGGCCGACAACCCGGACACGGGGGCCACCCCGGCAGTGTGAGGCAGGGTCCTCGGGTGTCACCGTCCGCCGGTACTCTCGACGCGTGGCTCTGTATCGCACCTATCGCCCGGCTACCTTCGCCGACGTCGTGGGGCAGGAGCACGTCACCGAACCGTTGAGCCGCGCCCTCGACTCGGGGCGCATCAACCACGCGTACCTGTTCTCGGGTCCGCGCGGTTGCGGCAAGACGTCGTCGGCGCGAATCCTGGCGCGGTCGTTGAATTGTGTCGAAGGCCCCACATCCCGTCCCTGCGGTGTGTGCGCATCCTGCGTCGCGCTCGCCCCGGGCGGCCCCGGCAACCTCGACGTGATCGAACTCGACGCCGCCAGCCACGGCGGTGTCGACGACACCCGTGAACTCCGCGACCGGGCGTTCTACGCGCCGGCCGAGTCGCGCTACCGCGTGTTCATCGTCGACGAGGCCCACATGGTCACCAACGCGGGCTTCAACGCGCTGCTGAAGATCGTCGAGGAGCCGCCGGAGCACCTGATCTTCGTGTTCGCGACCACCGAACCGGAGAAGGTGCTGCCCACGATCCGGTCGCGCACGCACCACTACCCGTTCCGCCTGCTCGCGCCGCCCGTCATGCGCGGCCTCCTGGAGAAGATCTGCGAGAAGGAGGGCGTGCGCGTCGCGCCCGAGGTCTACCCGCTGGTCATCCGCGCCGGCGGCGGATCGCCCCGTGACTCGCTGTCGATCCTCGACCAGCTCCTCGCCGGTGCCGACGAGGACGGCGTCGCCTACGAGCGCGCGCTCGCGTTGCTCGGCGTCACCGACATCGCACTCATCGACACCGCCGTGGAGGCGTTGGCCGAGGCCGACGGCGCCGCGTTGTTCGGCGCCGTGGAGAAGGTCGTGGACGCCGGGCACGATCCACGGCGATTCGCCGTCGACCTGCTCGAGCGCCTGCGCGATCTCATCCTGCTGCAGGCGGTCCCCGACGCCGCCGACCGCGGACTCGTGGAGGCGCCGGGTGATCAGCTGGCGCGGATGCAGTCCCAGATCGCCAAGCTCGGTCCTGCGTCGTTGACGCGGTTCGCCGAGATCGTGCACGACGCGCTCGGCGAGATGCGCGGCACCACCTCGCCGCGTCTCCTGCTCGAGGTGATGTGCGCGCGGATGCTGCTCCCGGCCGCATCCGCCGACGACGCCGCGCTGCTGCAACGACTCGAACGCCTCGAGTCCGGCGTCGGCACGACGTCGATCCCGGTGCCGCCGAAACCGGCCGAACCCGAACCGGAACCGAAGTTCATCCGGCCCTCGCAGCGCAAGGCGATGGAGGAGGCCAGGGCCGCCGAGGAAGCCCGGCGCGCTGCGGCCGAGGCCGCCGAAGCCGATGTGGCAGAACAGGTTCCGACCGCGCAACCGATGCGGCCGGCACCCGACGCGCCGTCGGCGGCAGCCCGGCCGGTGCCGCCCGAGCCGGCCGCCTCGCAGCCGGTCGCCTCGCAGCCGGTCGCGCCGCGGACCGCCGCGGAGCCGGCCGACGTCGCGCCGGCGGCCACGGCGGATGCTCCGGTCGCGGACGCGCCCGCCGCCGCTGCACCCGCCACCGCCGACGAGGACATGCTCGACGAGCTGGCGGTCGAACAGCCCGGTCTGGCCGACCCGGACCTCGAGCTCGAGGCCGCGGCGGAGATCGACGCCGACGACCCCGAGGTCCTGGCCGGGACCGACGTCCTGGCGGATGCGCTGTCCGAATTGGCCGTCGACGCGCCGGCGCCGGGCGCCGACGAGCCCGGCGCCGAGCCTGCGGGTGACGACGCCGCCGGACAGGTCGCGGAGGAAGCGGCCGTCGAGGACCTGACCGCGCCGCTGTTCGAGGAGCCGGCCCAACCCGCGGCCCGCAACGCGGGCACCCCGACCTCGCCCGAACCGCCGTCACGCCGGCCCGCAGCCGATGCGCCGGCGCCCGGCCCCGCCGAGTCGCCCCGCCCCGAGTCGCCCCGCCCCGAGTCACGTGGCCCCGCAACCCGTGGCCCGGAGATCACCGGCACAGAAGCCCGAGGTCCCGAGCGCAGCGGACCCGAGACCCGGGCGCCGAAGCCGGCTCCTGTCCCGGAACCGGCACCGGCCGCCGATTACGACGACATCCCGCTGCCGGACGAGCCGGTCGACGAGTACTCGGTGCCGCCGCCCGATGCGATGCCGGCCCGACCCCGGCCGCCGGAGCCCGCGCGGACCCCGGAACCGGAACCCGAGCCGGCGCCGTCCGGCGGGCTCGACCTCGAGACGGTGAGCAAGCGCTACCAGGACATCCGCGCCGCGGTGCGGTCACGCTCCAAGAGCCTCGAGCCGATGCTGTCGGCCGCGGTCATCGTCGCGCTCGAGGGCGACACCGTGGTGCTCGCCCATCCGGTGGAGGTCCTGGTCGGACGTCTCTCCGCGCCGCACGCGGTCGCGATCATCCGAGAGTCGCTCGCCGAGGTCTTCGGCGTGCCGCTCGACGTCCGCACCGTGCACCAGCCTCCGGGAGCCGCCGCACCGGCGGGGGCCAGGGGCGGCGGACCGGCGCCGAGGCAGCAGCCCAAGCCGAAGCCGTCTTTCTCTCGGCCGAGCCGAGGGCGGAGCCAGGGTGCGCCCTCGGCCCCGGCGCCCGAGCCGCCGCCGGAGCCGGAGGAACCCGAGCCGCCACGCGCCGACGAGGACATCCCCGAGGACGAACGCGCGGAGATGGTGGCCGAGGCCCGGACCGCCAGCCCCGACCAACGCCTCGATCCCGATCAGGTCGCGCTCGAGCTGCTCAAGTCCGAGTTGGGTGCCCGGCCGATCGAGTGATCCGCCGGCCCGCGCGGTCGGCGTGGTAGAACGCTGAGATGGTGTTGTCATCTGCCCGGCGCGCAGCAATGGTCGCCGTGTCGGCCGCGATGGCGTTCGCGTTCTCCGCCGCATGTGCGGGCGCAACGCCGGGCGAGGAGCCCCCGGCGGCCGGGACACGGTCGGCGCCCGATACCTCGGGAGTTGTGCACTCGAGCCCGGCCTCGCCTGCGCCGCAGTCGTTCTCGCCGACCCCGCGGCCCGCCGTGGACGACAGAGCGCGGGCACTCGGCTTCGTCGACGTGCGTACCGCAGTGCCCGACGCGGTCGTCGATCTCCGGTACGCGACGCCGCGCAACTTCGTCGGTGAGCGGCTCTATCCCGCGAACGCACGGTGCCTCGTGCACGACTCGCTGGTACCCGGACTCCGCACCGCCGCCGAGAACCTGCGGGCACGCGGCGAGACACTGGTGTTCTGGGACTGCTACCGGCCGCACTCGGTGCAGCAGCGGATGTTCGAGAAGGTCCCCGATCCGGCGTGGGTCGCCGCGCCCGGCCCGTACTCGACGAGCCACGAGTCGGGACGTTCGGTCGACGTCACCCTCGCCGCGCGGAACCCGAACTGCCCCGTGCACCGCCGCGTCGGTCCCGGTCTGTGCCTGGTCGACATGGGCACCGACTTCGACTCGTTCACCCCGAACGCCAGCGCGTACGCCACGCAGGGGGTCTCCGCGTCGGCACAGGCGGCACGTGCGCGATTGCGAAAAGCGATGGCCGCCGGCGGACTCGAGGTCTACCCCGGTGAGTGGTGGCACTTCGACGGCCCCGGCGCCGACGTGCGGCGTCCGATCATCGACGTCCCGCTCGCCTGACCGCTCGTCCGGCGCTGGTCACGCCCGTCGCTGGGTGGCGTAGATGGTCAGCGTCCTGCCCCGGGACTCGGCGAAGTAGTCCGACCGGAAGCCGAGCGTTCCGTCGGGTCGGCGATCCAGCGTGATCTGCGACGTGACGCAGGGGCCGCTCGTGACCCGCTCGACCAGGCTGATCGTGTCACCCCGCCTCGACTCCTCAGACCAGGTTCCGGCACAAGGGATCTGGGGATACTCCACGGTGGCCCGCACCGGATTGGACCCCGCGAAGGTCACCACGACGTCGAAACCGCTGTCGTCACCGGTCACCGCCCCGCGCCAGGTCCCGGTCAACGGCGCGCCCGCAGGCGGATTCACGGTCGTGGGTTGGGGGACGGGGGCCGGCCGCCCGTCTCCGGGCGTGGGTTGCGCGACGCGCGGGGTCGACGTCGCCGGACCCGCACGGTCGTCGTCTCCCGTGCCGACGCCGTCGTCGACGCCCGCGTCGTGCACGGCGACGATGTTGGGGTGGTCGAGGCGGGCGGCGAGCTGCGCCTCGCGGCGGAACCGGTCGCGGAACGACGGGTCGGCGCCGAGGGCCGAGTCCAAGACCTTGAGCGCCTGGTTGCGGGACAGGCGTGGGTGGCGCGCCAGGTACACGGTACCCATTCCGCCGGAACCGAGTTCGGAGATGATCGTGTATCCGGCGAGGACGTCGCCTGCACGCAGCGAACCCAATTGGACTCCTCGTCTGTGATCGGGGCGGATACGCGACGGGACCGCACTCACACAGGCGTGGAGGCGGCCCCGTCGACGAGGTCGATCTGTCCCGTCAGGCGTTCCACCACGGACGCAGCGGCACCTGGTGTCCGCCGCGCTCGTCGAGTTTGGTCGCCAGCACGTGATGGAGCTGGATGATGTTGCGGTTGAAACCGATCCGGCATCCGGCCATGTACAGGCCCCACAGGCGGGCGGTTCCCTCGCCGACCTCGGCGACCGCCTCGTCCCAGTGCTCGACCAGGTTGGCGTTCCAGTCCCGCAGCGTCATCGCGTAGTGCTCGCGGAAGTTCTCCTCGTGGATGACCTCCATGCCGCCGATGTCCTGCAGCTTGGAGATGATCTTTCCCGAGCCGGTGAGCTCGCCGTCGGGGAACACGTAGCGGTCGATGAACGAGCCCGCCTTGGCGCGGCTCGAGTTGTCGGGCCGGGTGATGCAGTGGTTCAGCAGCATGCCGCCCGTGCGCAGCTTGTCGCGCATGAAGCCGAAGTACGCCGGGTAGTTGCTCACGCCGATGTGCTCGGTCAGGCCGATCGAGGAGACCGCGTCGAAGCCGGACTCGGTGATGTCGCGGTAGTCGCTGTGACGCACCTCCGCGAGGTCGCTCAGCCCCTCGTCGACGATGGCCTTCTGCGCCCACTCGGCCTGCTCGGCCGACAGCGTCGCGCCGAGCGCCTTCACCCCGCGCTTGGCGGCGTAACGGACCATTCCGCCCCAGCCGCAACCGATGTCGAGCAGGCGGTCGCCCGGCTTGAGTCGCAGCTTCTCGAAGATGAGCCGGTACTTGTTCTCCTGTGCGGTCTCCAGCGACGCGTCGCGGTCGGGGTAGACGGCGCACGTGTAGGTCATCGACGGGCCGAGGACCCACTCGTAGAACGTGTTGGAGACGTCGTAGTGGTAGTGGATCACCTCGGCGTCGCGGGCCTTGCTGTGGCGCAGGCCCTCGGCGAAGCGGCGCCAGCGCGGGACGGCCTCCTGTGGTGGCGGGGCGATCGGCTTGAAGTGCTCGATGCCCAGCGACCGTGCGATCTGCGCGAGCTGCAGCGGCGACGGGCGGTGGAAGGACAGGTCCTCGGCCAGCGCCTTGAGCGCGGGGTAGGGGTCGCCCGGGTGTGCGCCGACCAGTTCGAGGTCGCCTGCGATGTAGGCGCGGGCCAGGCCGAGGTCGCCGGGTGCGGTGACGAGGTAGGTGGTGCCGCGCGGCGTCTTCAGGTTGAGGCCGTACTGGGCGTCGGCCGGGCCGGCGGTGCTGCCGTCGTAGGCCGAGATGCGGATGGAGAGGTTGCCCCCGAGGAGGGTCTCGAAGATCTCGGCGAGCGACATCTTGCCCGAGTGCGAGTCCGCACCGGCTGGTGCGTCCTTGAATGTCGTCATTGGCGTTTCACCGCTTTCGCATAGAGGTCCAGAAGGCGGCCGCGAGGGTCGTACCGCTTCTTCAGGAGCCGATAACTCTCACCGCCGTAGAGCTCGTCGAACTCGTCCGGCTCGTAGAAACTCTCGGAGTACAGCGACTTGTGGCCGTCGAGCTCGGCGACCTTGCGCTCGATGAGCCTGTTGGTGTGGCCCGGCTTGCCCGGGGTCACCGGCACCGCCGACCAGAAGCCGACGTTGACGTAGGTGCGACGCGGCTCCAGCGGGTACAGCGGCCAGGGGCGCACCGGGTCCGAACCCGGGAGGGCCGGCTCGCGAAGGCGCAACGGGCACAACCAGATCGGCTCGATCGGGATGTTCTCCAGGAACCACTCGATGTACTCGGTGGTGCGCTCGATCGGCACCTCGATGTCCTGGACGACCCGTTCGTTGGGCGGCAGGCCCTTGCGGGCGTTGAGCCGGTCGGCGATGTTGTACTTGTGGTCGTAGGCGATGAGCTTCCAGTAGAAGCTGCTGCGCAGGTACTTCTTCGGCCACCACCGGCGGATCTTCGGGTTCTGCGCGCCGAAAGCCCTTGAGCACCAGAACCAGTCGGTGTCCCAGCGCCACAGGTAGTCGTGGATGGTGAGGCGGTCGGTGGTCTTGGACTGGATCGACCGGTAGTAGATGTCCATCCCGGTGTAGTCGCTGACCGGGCCCTCCTCGTCGGTCTGGCGACCGAGCGTCAGATAGGACTCGTCGGCGGTGAACACGACCCCGTCGAGATAGTCCACGCGTTCGCCGTCGTAGGTCTTCTCGGTGACGATCCGGTCCATCGTCGCCTGGAGGTCGGCGATCGAGGTGAAGCGCACATGGCGGAGTGCGACAAACGGTTTGACCGGTTCGAGCTCGATCCTCAGGCGCACCGAGTAACCGAGCGTGCCGTAGGAGTTCGGGAACCCGTAGAAGAGGTCGGCGTGCTCGTTGGTGGGTGTGGCGGTGATGATCTCGCCGTCGCCGGTGAGGATGTCGATCTCCAGCACCGACTCGTGCGGCAGCCCGGAACGGAACGAGGTGCTCTCGATCCCGAGCCCGGTGACGGCGCCGCCCAGGGTGATGGTCTTGAGTTGCGGCACCACCAGCGGGGCCAGACCATAGGGGAGGGTCGCGGCCACGAGGTTCTCGTAGGTGCACATCCCCGCGACGTCCGCGGTGCGGTTCTCGGCGTCGACCGAGATCACCCGATCGAGCCCGGAGACGTCCAGCCCGGGATGTGGATTGGCTGCGCGCTTGCGGAAGAGATTGGACGTCTTCTTCGCCAGCCGCACTGTCGCGTTCGGAGGAATGGCACGATAACTGGCCAGCAGGGTGGACACCCCCTGGTCAAATGCCTCTCCCCCCATCTCCAGCCCAGAGCTCACCCGGCTAGCCTAGGACCTGATCAGTTCGCCCGCCAATCTTTGGTCCCGGAGGAGAGTGCAAACGTGCGCCAGATAACCGCATCGCAGTCGATCGACATCTCGGCCGCTCCCGATGCCGTCATCGGTGCCCTCGCCGACTACGCCGAGGTGCGTCCGGCGATCCTCTCCTCGCACTACCGCGACTACGAGGTCATCAGCGGCGGCAACGGCGACGGCACCGTCGTCCACTGGATACTGCAGGCCACCGAGAAGCGACAGCGCGACGTCCGGGCCGAGGTCAGCGTCACCCCCGACACCGTCACCGAACGTGACGCGAACTCGTCGATGGTCACCACCTACACCGTCGCGCCGTCGGGCAACGGCTCGAAGGTGACGGCCACCACCACCTGGAACGGCTCGGGCGGCATCGGCGGATTCTTCGAGCGCACCTTCGCGCCCCGGGCCCTCAACGGCATCCAGGCGGAGGTCCTCGGCAACCTCAAGAAGCGTCTCGAGAACTGAGCCGGCGCAGGCGCGGTCGGGCGCGACCCTCACCGCTCCCGATCCGGGACGGAGTCGACTCGACGCGGGTGGTGCTGCGGGCCGGTCCCGACACCACCGTCGGGGAGGCGCTGCTGCAGTCGCCGTCCCTCGCCGGACTCACGCCGGCGGACCTGCGCGCCCGGGCAGCGGCCGGTGAGATCGTCGACGCCGGCGGCCGGCCGGTCGACCTCGACGCTCCGTCGCAGGTCAACACCTCGATCTATCTGTACCGGGACCTGCCGGCGGAGGTCCCGATCCCGTTCGACGTGGAGATCCTCCACCGCGACGACAACATCGTCGTCGTCGACAAACCGCACTTCCTGTCCACGATGCCGCGCGGCAGGCACGTCACCCAGACCGCGCTGGTGCGGCTGCGGCGGGAGCTCGGCAGCGAGACCATCTCGCCTGCGCACCGGCTCGATCGCCTGACCGCCGGGGTGCTGCTGTTCACCCTGCGACCCGAGGTGCGGGCCGCCTACCAGGATCTCTTCGCCTCCCGCCGGGCGCGCAAGGAGTACCGCGCGCTCGCCCCCGTCGACGAGCGGCTCGCGGACACGGTCACCGTCTCCGACCGCATCGAGAAGACCGCGGGCGACCTGCGGGCCCGCGTCGTGGCCGGTCCGGTCAACGCGATCAGCGAGATCACCCTGGTCGACCGGACCGCGCACGGCGGCGTGTACCGGCTGGTGCCGCACACCGGCCGCACCCACCAGTTGAGGCTGCACATGGCCTCGCTGGGGGTGCCGATCGTCGGCGACCCGCTGTACCCCGAGGTCCGTCCCGAACTCGCCGAACGTCCCGACCACGGCGACTTCTCCGAACCGCTGCGGCTCGTCGCGCACGCTCTCGAGTTCACCGACCCGATCGACGGCACGCACCGGCGGTACGAGAGCCGGCGGTCGGTGCTGCCCGAGAACCGTCCCTGAACTCCGCCCTCCAGCGCTCAGCGGATGCCCCATCGCCATCCGCTCCTTCCCGGGGGTGCTTTTCGGGGGGTCCATTCGCGGGCGGGAGCGATTCACGGCAGCGGCCGAGGATCTACCCTGGCCACCGTGAGCATCCGAGCGTCCTACGAGCGGCACCCCGACCTCGGGTGTGAGGCCGTCGTGTTCATCGACGACGAGTCGATGGCGTGCTTCCAGATCCAGCGGGATCTCACCGGCGGGCCCCGGGCCGACGAGCACTGCGTGACCACCGGGGCGAGCGCGCCGGTCTACGGCGGCATTGTCGAGTGGCGCCGGGTCGACGACCGGTTCGAGTTCTCGCTGACGCCCCGCGCGGGCCGTCTCTTCGGCGACAGCGTGCTGTCCTTCGAGGTCAGTCCGGTCGACGACGCGACCGTCGACGACATCGCCGCGCATGTCGACCGACTGTTGCGCTGACCCGGCGGCTACGCTGGACACCGTGACGCAACCTTTCGATCCCAGCGCATTGTTCGGCGGCGGCCAGGGCGGCGAGAACCCCATGGCAGGTCTGCTCGCCCAGGCACAGCAGATGCAGGAGAAGCTGCTCGCCGCCCAGGACGAGATCGCGTCCGCCGAGATCGTCGGTAGCGCGGGCAACGGCCTGGTCGCCGTGACCGGCAACGGCACCGGCGAGGTGACCAAGGTGTCCATCGACCCGAAGATCGTCGACCCCGACGACGTGGAGACCCTGCAGGACCTGCTGCTCGGCGCGCTCGAGGACCTCTCGCGCAAGCGTGAGCGGCTCGCCAGCGAGAAGATGGGTCCGCTGGCCGGAGGTCTCGGCGGCGGCATCCCCGGGCTCGGCGGCTGAGCCGGCCCGCCCGACGCTGACGACTCACTTCCGACGACTCCCGAACGAAACCCGGACACCACGCGATGTATGAAGGACCGATCCAGGATCTGATCGACGAACTGGCCAAGCAGCCGGGTCTCGGTCCCAAGGGCGCGCAGCGCATCGCGTTCCACCTGCTCGCGGGGGAGAAGTCCGAGATCGATCGACTGATCGCGGCGCTCGGCCGGGTCCGCGACGACGTGATCTTCTGCGCCGAATGCGGCAACGTCGCGGCGAACCGGCTGTGCCGGATCTGCTCCGACCCGCGCCGGGACGCCACCAAGATCTGCGTGGTCGAGGAACCCAAGGACGTGCACGCGATCGAGCGCACCAAGGAGTTCACCGGGCGCTACCACGTGCTCGGCGGCGCGCTCGACCCGTTGTCGGGCATCGGCCCCGACCAGCTGCGCATCCGCGAGCTGCTGCGCCGTCTGGGCAACCAGGCCGACGGCATCGACGTCACCGAGGTCATCGTCGCGACCGACCCCAACACCGAGGGCGAGGCCACCGCGACCTATCTGCAGCGCATGCTCAAGGACTTCCCCGGTCTGTCGGTGACGCGTCTGGCATCGGGCCTCCCGATGGGCGGCGACCTCGAGTTCGCCGACGAGCTCACCCTGGGCCGGGCACTCTCGGGCCGGCGCGTCCTCGCCTGAGCCGGGCGATGACCTCGTCGCTCAGGCCGCACGCCGCGGTCGTCGAAACCCGTCTGGACGACCTCGCCGATCAGCTCGACGCCGGGATCGTCGCCGTCGACGGCCCGTCGGGCGCGGGCAAGTCGACGGTCGCCGACCAGCTGGTGGAGCGTCTGCGGGCTCGCGGGACCGGGGTGACGCTCGTGCGCACCGACGACTTCGCGACCTGGGACAATCCGGTCGCGTGGTGGCCCGAACTGGAGGCCGACATCCTGCACTCGTTCGTCCGACGCCGCGACTACCGCTACCGTCCGAGGGTGTGGCACGACGGGGTGGCGACCCCCGGCCCGGCGGTCTGGGTCGAGTGGCAGCCCCTGCTCATCATCGAGGGCGTGTCGTCGGCGCGCCGGCGTATCGCCGAGCGTCTGACGCACGCCCTGTGGCTCGACGGCGGCACCGCCGAGGAACGCCTCGAACGCGCGGTGGCACGCGACGGCGAGACGTCCCGCGAGCACCTTCGGCAGTGGCAGGAGTTCGAGCGCGGCTGGTTCGCCGTCGACCGAACCCGCGAGCGTTGCGTGGTGCTCGACCGTCCGTGAGATGCGGTCTGTGACACCGGTCTGCGACATCGGTCTGGGGCGGTCCGGTATCCGGCGGCTCCCGGGCCGCTAGGGTCGGGACATGGCCACCCGACGACGGCGGCGGTACCGCGATCTCGCCGAACTCGACGCGGACCTGATCGACTGCCGCGCGTGTCCGCGACTCGTCGCATGGCGCGAGCAGGTGGCGCGCGAGAAGCGCCGCGCATTCGAGAACGAGGAGTACTGGGGACGCCCCGTGCCGGGGATCGGTCCGGCCGACGCGCGGTTGCTGATCGTCGGCCTCGCCCCCGCGGCGCACGGCGGCAACCGCACCGGCCGCATGTTCACCGGCGATCAGAGCGGCGACTTCCTGTTTGCGGCAATGTATTCCGCGGGCCTGACCAACCGGCCGCACTCGGTGTCCCTCGACGACGGCCTGGAGCTGGTCGAGACCCGCATCACCGCCCCCGTGCACTGCGCCCCGCCGCAGAACAAGCCGACCGTCGACGAGCGTGATCGCTGTGCCCGGTGGCTGCACGCCGAGCTCGAACTCCTCGCCCCCAGCGTGCGGGCCGTGCTCACCCTCGGCCAATTCGGTTGGCAGTCAACGCTTCGCACGTTCGCCGCGCTGGGCTGGACGGTGCCGAGGCCGGCACCGAAGTTCGGGCACGGGGTCTCGACGACGTTGACGCGCGGCGATGCGGCCCTCGAGGTGTTCGGCTGCTATCACGTCAGCCAGCACAACACCTTCACCGGGCGGCTGACCGCCGAGATGCTGGTCGAGGTCCTCGCGGCGGCCGCACGGTCGGCAGGGATCGATACGGCGGGGATCGATACGGCGGGCCGGTGAACCGGAGGGCGGGCTACTCCTCTTCGAACTGCGACTCCATCGCCTCGATGACCCGGTTCTCGTAGCTCTCGCGATCGATGAAGCGCGCCTCGAAGCCCTCCTCGGTGCGCTCGCCCGCGGCGACCGCCTCGGCCAGCGAGATGATCCGCCATCGGTGTTCGTCGTCGTCGCCGAGGCGGTGCAGGGTCTCGACCATCTGCTCGAGGACCTCGTCGTGCGAACCGGCGATCACCGACCAGTCCTCTCCGCCGTATCGCCCCGTCCACACGCCGTCCTCGCAGGTGAGGATGGCGTGTGGATCACGTGCAGCACCCGGTTCTCGGTCACGGTGCACCTCCGTAACTCGCACACGTCGGTTGGTGCACATCCTGCCCCACGATCAGAGTGCGTGTGGGGCGATTCGCCAGAGGCGTCCTAGCGGCGGCGTCCCGCCGCCAGGCGCTCCCGGCGCAGCCGGTCGACCTCGGGAAGATCCAGCGGGGCAAGCGAATCGACGCCCATAGCGGTCGCGAGAAGATGGTCGGCGAGTTCGGGATTGCGGGCGAGGGCCGGGCCGTGCATGTAGGTGCCGATGACGCTGCCCTGCACGACGCCCTCGGTGCCGTCGCCGACGCCGTTGCCGACGCCGTGCTTGACCCGGGCGAGGGGCTTCGCGTCGGAGCCCAGCCTGCTGCCGCCGCGGTGGTTCTCGAACCCGGTCAGCGGCTGCGTGAGCGCGGGGTGGACGGGCTCGGTGACGAGCTCGCCGATGGCGCGCTTCTCCTGCGGGGACGTGGTCAGGTCGAACAGCGAGATGCCGTCGACCCGCTCGCCCGCGGACGTCTCGTACCAGTGGCCGAGCACCTGGATCGCGGCGCAGATCGCCAGCACCGGGCGTCCCGCGGCCGCAGCCTTCTGCAGCCCCGGATACCGGGTGAGGTGGCGGGTCGCGAGGCGTTGTGCGTAGTCCTCGGCGCCGCCGAGGGTGTAGACGTCGAGCGAATCGGGCACCGGGTCGTCGAGGGTGATGTGCACGACCTCGGCGTCGATGCCGCGCATGATCGCGCGCCGCTTGAGGACGAGGGCGTTGCCGCCGTCGCCGTAGGTGCCCATGACGTCGGGCAGGACCAGCCCGATCCGGAGAGTCGACTCGCTCACTGTTCGCCCTTCCGAGCCCGCGCGGCGCGCTCCATCGCGACCCCGAGATCGCGGAACGCGGTGTAGTTGGCCAGCACCTCGACCCGCCCCGGCGGACACGAGGCGATCGCCTCCATCGGGTCGGGGACGGTGGTGTGCTCGGCACCCGCGTACAGCAGGCGCACCGAGAGGTCGGCGGCACGCTCGCCGGAGGCGACGACCTGCATCGTCTCGAAGGCCTCGAAGCGCACGTCCCAGAGCCACGACAGGTCCTCGCCGTCGGGGACCTGGCCGTTGACGGCGATCACCAGGCCGTCGGCGTCCTGGTCGATCATCGACAGCGCCTCCTGCCAGCCGGCCGGGTTCTTCGCGAGCAGGGTGCGGACCGAGTGGTTGCCGATCTGGTGCACGCCGTAGCGCCCGGCGACCTCGCCCACGGTGCCGACCGCGGCGACCGCCTTGGCCGGGTCGGCGCCCATCGCGACGGCCGCGGCGACGGCCTGCGTCGCGTTGCCACGGTTCGCCCGACCGGGCACCGAGAGGGTCATCGGGGCGGAGAAGCCGTCGGGGCCATAGATGTTCTCGTCGTCGAACCACCACTGCGGGGTGGGGCGGCGGAAGTTCTCGTCCCCGGTCGACCGCCAGCCGTCCCCGGACCGCACGATCGGCTCGCCGGTGCGAGGGCAGCTCACCGAGTCGCCCACCCAGCTCGCGCCGGCGGCGACCCAGATGACGTTCGGGGCGTCGAAGGCCGCCGAGGTGACCAGCACGTCGTCGCAGTTGGCGACGACGGTCGTCGACGGATGTTGCGCGATGCCCTCGCGGAGCCGTCGCTCGATCATGTTGATCTCCCCGACCCGGTCGAGTTGGTCGCGGGAGAGGTTCAGCAGCGCCAGCACCTCGGGGTCGACGGCGTCGCTGACGTGCGGCACGTGCAGCTCGTCGACCTCGAGCGCGGCGTACGGCGCGGTGCGGGTCAGGGTGAGCGTGGCGATGATGCCGGCGTCCATGTTCGCGCCGTCGGCCTGCGTGGCGACCTCGCCGAGCTCGGCCATCGCCGCCGCGGCCATCCGCGTGGTCGTCGACTTGCCGTTGGTGCCGGTGATGATCGCGGTGCGCTTGCCGGCCGCGAGGCGGCGCATGATCTCGGGGTCGATCTTGGCGGCGACGAGGCCGCCGATCATCGACCCCTTGCCGCGGCCGGTGGCGCGCGACGCCCACCGGGCCGCCGCGGCCGCGGCCAGCGCGACCGAGGTGCGGACGGGTAGACGGGTGCCCCGGCGGGATGCGGAACCGGCGGACGATGGACGGTCGGACATGGCCACGAGTGTTCCACAGGCTCGCACGCCGGGTTGCTCGTGGCGGCTGCCGACCAGCAAGTAGGCTCTGCGGATGTGAGCCGCGACACGCATCAGACACTGTCCCTGCCCGCTCGACTCCAGGCCGGCCTCATGCGCGGGGCGTCGAAGATCCCGCCGGGTGTCCTGGCACTGGCCGGCCGGTGGGCCCCCACCAACTCCGACGGCGAGCGACTCGCCCCCGAGATGTTCGCCGTGGGCTGGGCCGCCGAGCACGTGCCGGGCGTCGGCCTGGGCAACGACGACGTCGCCGAGTCCCGCAAGCAGATCGACGATTCGGCCGCAGGCCTCGCCGAGGACCTCCCGCCCATGGCGGCCGAGGAGGACCTGGTCTTCGACGGCCCCGGTGGCGAACTGAGGGCCACGAGGTACCGGTCGAAGACCTCCTCGCGAGGCATCCTCCTCTACTTCCACGGCGGTGGCTGGGTCATCGGCAGCCGCATCAGCCACGACGGCTTCGTGCGTCGCCTGGCGCACGACACCGGCCTCGACGTCGTCTCCGTCGAATACCGGCTGGCCCCGGAGAACCCGTTCCCGGCCGCGGTGGAGGATGCGGTCGCGGCGTGGCGATTCGTCGTCGACGCGGCGCCGCGCTGGGGCGTCGACCCGCGGCGCATCGTCGTCTCGGGGGACAGCGCCGGGGGCAATCTCGCCACCGTGCTGGCGCGCGAGGTGCGCGGCGAGGACATCGCCCCGCTGCTGCAGCTGCTGATCTACCCGGTGACGGACCTGTCGAAGAAGAGCGCCTCGCGCCGGGAGTTCCCGTCGGGCTTCTTCCTCACCGAGGAGCGGATGACGTGGTTCAGCGACCACTACGTCCCCGACCTCGCCCAGCGCACCGACCCGCGGTGCTCGCCGCTGCTGGCCGACGACCTGAGCGGTCTGGCGCCGGCGCACGTCGTCGTCGCCGGCTTCGACCCGCTGCGTGACGAGGGCCTGGCCTACGCCGAGCGGCTGAAGGAGGCCGGTGTCCCGGTCACCGTGCAGCGCGAGGGCTCGCTGATCCACGGCTTCGCGAACATGACCCTCATCAGCCCCGACGCGCGGGCGGCCGTCGACCGGATGTGCGCGGCCGTGCGCGACGCCGTCAGCGCCGCGCAGTAGGGCAACAGTCGGACGGAGTCGGGGCACGCGGGACCGGAACACACGGGAGCGGAGAGCCCCGGGGTCAGGGGCACGCCGATCGCGCCGCGGGCCGTGGCGCGGTCTTTCCGTCGGCCCGCCCTCCTCGGTCTGGTTCGGTGTCGGGTTCGGGCCCGGTGACCTGTGGGACCGGGGTCGGACGCACCCGCGGACGTGAGCGCGGGCGCGCCATCACGCCGACCGCGCAGCCGACCACGACGACGGTCGCGCCGATGATCTCCCCGACGGTGGGTACCTCGTCGAGGAAGACGAACGACGCCGAGATGCCGACGACGGGCACCAACAGCGACATCGGGGAGACGCGGCTGGCGTCGTTGCGGCTGAGCAGGAGCGTCCACAGGCCCGCGCCCACCAGCGTGCCGAGGACGGCGAGATAGATCAGTCCGCCGAGCGCGCGCAGGCCCGTCTCGGTGCCGATGGTCATGAGGGCGTCGATGCCTGCGGTCGGGCCCTCGACGATGAGGCTCACGACATAGAGGGGCGGACCCGCGACGACGGCCATCCACAGGGTCATGCGGAACGAGTCGTCGGGCTGCGCGAGGCGGCCGCCGATGTTGCCGATCGCCCAACTCAATCCGCCGAGGACGGTCAGCCCGATCGGGATGAGCGCTGCCGCGCCGATGCCGCTGCCGGTGGCGCGATCCCAGGCGATGACGCCCATCCCGGCCACGGCGACGAGGAGCCCCAGGACCTGGAGCAGCGTCATCCGCTCACGGAGGAACAGCACGCCGAGGACGACGGTGAAGGGGGCCGAGGTCTGCAGGACCAACGAGGCCAGGCCTGCCGGCATCCCGAGGTCCATCGCCAGGAAGAGGCAGATGAACTGCACGGTGCCGAATCCGGCCACGTACAGCAGGAACCACTTCAGGCGGACCTTCGGGAATCGGACGAAGGCGATGACCGGGAGCGCCATGACGGCGAAGCGCAGGGCGGCGAGGAACAGGGGAGGGAAGTGTTCGAGGGCGAGGTGGATCGCCACGAAGTTGAGTCCCCACAAGAACACCACGCCGAGCGCGAGCAACCGGTCACGAGAGGACATGTCCTTCATCGTCGAGGTCACGACGATGAAGGACAATCGAATTTAATCGAAGCCTTGCTGAAGTTCTCCTACAGAGATGGGTGCCCTACAGCGACGGCTCCGGCGGCATCACTGTTGCTGAGCGGCGGCGACCTTGGCGCGCACGTCGTCCATGTCGAGGCCCTCGACCGCACTGATGAGTTCCTCGAGCTGGGCCGGGGGCAGCGCGCCCGGCTGGTTGAACACCAGGATCCCGTCGCGGAACGCCATCAGGGTCGGGATCGACTGGATGCCCAGGCTGCCGGCGAGCTGTTGCTGCTCCTCGGTGTCCACCTTGCCGAAGAAGATGTCGGAATGTTCCTCGGAAGCCTTCTCGAAGACCGGGCCGAACATGCGGCACGGACCGCACCAGCTCGCCCAGAAGTCGAGCAGCACGATGCCGTCCTTCGTGACAGTCTCTTCGAAGGTTTCCAGGGTTACGTCATGTGATGCCATGGTCGGCACAACCATTTCCGACGCCCCGGCATTCCATGACCGTTCTGTTGATTCCGAATCCGCGCTGTGTCCGGCGGGTCCAGCCCGGCCGGGCACTCAGGCCGGCTTGTATGCCTCTCGCGCGAGAACACCCCACCCGACCAGCAGGGCGGCAACGATCAGCCCGGCCGCCAGCGGCAGCAGCGAGCCGTAGCCGAACCTCGCGGCGAGGGACGACGGGACCGTCGCGCCGACGATCGCGCCCGCGGCCACCGCGCTGTTGAACAGTCCCATCGCGGACCCCTGGCCGTCGAGGGTGAGGTCGGCGGCCATCTTGGTCGCGCCGATGTAGTCGAACGGGTAGCCCAACGCCACCAGTATGAGCCCGGCGATGCCGATCCAGGAGTGTCCCGACGGGTGCCAGATCCAGGCGGCCGTCATCACCGCCAGGCCGGTCAGCGTGATCAGCAGACCCGTGCGCAGGACCCAACCGCAGCCGTACCGGTCCGCGAGGCGCCCGCACACGGGGTACAGGCAGGCTCCGACGACCGAGGCCAGCAGGTACCAGGACGCGGTGTGCGACGACGACACGGCGAAGGCGTCCTTCATCACCAGCGGCATCACGTTCAGGAAGGTCTGTACGGCGGTCATCGCCAGGAACCACGACGCGAGGAACCGGCCGAACGGTCCCCGCAGTTCGCGACGCGGGCCGCCCGGCGTCGGCAGTGCGGAGTCGGGGCGGGCGGGGTCGGAGCCTGCGGACGCCAGGTGGGGGAGGCGTAGCCGGCCCAGCAGGGTGCCGAAGATGATCACGACACCTGCGACGTACCAGCCGGTGTGGACATGGCCGTCGGCGAACACCGCTCCGATCGCCAGTCCCGACACCTGGCCCATGCCGAACACGAAGCGGAACCATCCGATGCGCTCGTCCCACTCGTCCTCCGGATGGCCCTCGGTGATGAACACGCTGCCCAGGGTCTGCACGGCTCCCGCGGTGGCACCGGCGACCACGGCCGCGACACACCAGCCGAGGAGTCCGTCGGACAAGCCGAACCCGATGGCCGCGACACCCATCAGGGGGAATGACCCGAGAAAGATCGTCCGCTGTCCGCCGGTGCGGTCGGCGATCTTCCCGATCACCGGCGCGAAGAGCTGGCCGCCGAAGAACGCGGCGAGCGCGGCGGCGACCGCCACCGTGCCCCGTGAGGTCACGGTCAGCGGGATGAGCAGCGGCACAATGCCGTTCACGAGCAACCCGGCGAGTGCATAGGCGCTGAACCAGGGCTCGATACTGCCCCGCATGCCCACCCGGGCCGTCTGCGGGGTGGTCGACGCCTCGCTCGTCATCACGGTCCTCACTCTCTCGGGAGACAACGCGCGACACCGTAGCCCGGGCGCGGCCCCTGATCGCAGCGCCACGAGCGAGCGGCACGATCGCAGCGCTGTTCTGGCACAAAGGGCCCCTGGCGGGTTCGCCGGGTACCTTGACCTCCATGGAGGTGCGCCGACTGCGTCTGCTGCGCGAGTTCGCCGACCGCGGGTCCATCGGCGCGGTCGCCGAGGCGCTGCACATGACGCCCTCGGCGGTCTCGCAGCAGATGAAGGTGCTCGCCGACGAGGCGGGAGTGCCGCTGTTCGAACCCGACGGCCGTGGCCTGCGGCTCACCGAGGCCGGGCATGCCCTGGTGCTGCGGGCAGACGAGGTCATCGCAGCGGTGGAACGTGCGCAGGAGGAGATGGCGTCGTACCGGTCGGGCAAGGCCCGCGTGCGGCTGGCGATGTTCCCGTCCGGGTCGACCCTGCTGCTGCCCAGCGTCCTCGATCGGGCCGCACTCGCGGGAATCGAGGTGGACGCGTTCCACCTCGACGTCGGTTATGCCGACGCCGCGCCGGCGCTCGCGGACTTCGACATCGTGGTGACCCACCGCGACGAGCGGACTCCCGCGGTCAACCACTCGCGGGTGCGGGTCACCGAGCTGATGCGCGAACCGGTCGACGTCATCGTGCCCCTCGACAGCCCGTTGGGCGCGTCGGATCGGGTCACGGTGTCCGAACTCGCCGAGCACGACTGGATCAGCGTCGAGGGCGGATTCCCCGTCGACGATGTGCTGCAGTCGATCTCGGCGGTGACCGGGGTCGCGCCGAGGGTGACGCAGCGGATGCTCGACTTCACCACCATCGAGGCGCTCGTCGCCGGCGGGCACGGTATCGCTCTGATGCCGCGCTTCGCGGTGCGGCACCCGGCGGTGAAACGCCTGGAACTCAAAGGGGTTCGGGCCGCCCGCGTCTACGAGGCGCTGTCGAGGCCCAGGTCGCGCACCGTGGTCGAGCGGGTCGTCGAGCAGATCGCGGCGGCGGCAGCGGAGCATTCCTGAACGACAAGGGCCGCCGGCCCACGCATTTCGCGTGAACCGACGGCCCTTTCGTGAACCCCGTGAGAGAGCGGGTCAGAAGCCGAGGCTCTTGCCCACGATGTCCTTCATGATCTCGGTGGTGCCGCCGAAGATCGTCTGGATGCGGGCATCCTTGTAGGCGCGGGCGACCCGGTACTCGTTCATGTAGCCGTAGCCGCCGTGCAACTGCAGGCAGCTGTCGATGACGCGCTTGGCGAGCTCGGTGCACCACCACTTGTTCTTGGACGCGTCGACGGCGTCGAGCTCACCGTCGAGCACGCCCTGTAGGCAGCGGTCGATGTAGATCTCGGCGATGTCGAGCTCGGTGGCCATCTCGGCGATGGTGAAGCGGTTGGCCTGGAAGGTGCCGATCGGGCGGCCGAATGCCTTGCGGTCCTTGCAGTACTGGACGGTCTCCTCGAAGACCGCGCGGGCGCCGGCGATGGCGCCGATGCCGATCGACAGGCGCTCGGAGGGGAGGTTCTGCATGAGGTGGTAGAAGCCCATGCCCTCCTGGCCGAGCAGGTTCTCGACCGGCACGCGCACGTTGTTGAAGTGCAGCTCGGCGGTGTCCTGTGCGCGCAGGCCCATCTTGTCGAGCTTGCGGCCGCGCTCGAAGCCCTCCATGCCGCGCTCGACGACCAGCAGCGAGAACGCCTTGTGACCGGCCGCGGGATCCGGGTTGGTGCGGCAGACGACCACCACGAGGTCGGCGTTGATGCCCGAGGAGATGAAGGTCTTGTTGCCGTTGAGGACGTAGTGGTCGCCCTCGAGCTTCGCCGAGGTCTTGATGCCGGCGAGGTCGGAGCCGGCGCCCGGCTCGGTCATCGCGACGGCGAGGATGGTCTCGCCCGTGGCGATGCCCGGCATCCAGCGCTTCTTCTGCTCTTCGTTGGCGAGGTGCACGAAATACGGTGCGACGACGTCGTTCTGGAGGCTCAGGCCGGGCGATGCGCCGTCGAACTTGGCGAACTCCTCGACGACGACCGCGTTGAAGCGGAAGTCGTTCATCGCGCCGCCGCCGCCGTACTCCTCGGGGATGTTGAAGCCGAGGAGACCGGCGTCGCCGGCCTTCTTGTAGACCTCGCGGTCGACGATGCCCGCTGCGGTCCATTCCTCGTTGTGCGGCAGGCACTCACGGATCAGGAACTGGCGAGCGGTTTCCCGGAGGGCTTCGTGCTCTTCTTCGAAGATGGCGCGTTTCATGGCTGCTTCCTTTCCTTCAGGCTTCGGTTGCTGTCGTTGGAGTCGTTGTCGGTGGTCTGGGTGTCGCCGAGGTGGTCGACGTTCTGCGCGCCCACGACACGCAGCGAGATCAGTGCGTAGGACCGGGCGACCTCGGCGGG
>Ga0164243_10004905_pt1 | contig 20661 bp, 33 predicted proteins | sample OricompcompostOP_FD_108781 | JGI IMG/M metagenome (GOLD analysis project Ga0164243, IMG submission 108781) | Organic Plus compost microbial communities from Emeryville, California, USA - Original compost - Organic plus compost (OP) | ecosystem: Engineered > Solid waste > Mixed feedstock >...
CCGATATGGGCGGCATGGGCGCGAAGCTGATGGGTACGTCCCGTCACCGGGCGCATGGAGAGCCAGGCGAGCTTCTGGCCGGCATTGTCGACCACCGAATAGAGGGAGACGGCGTGGCTGGCATCGTCGTCACCATGGCGGGCGATGGTCATGCGCTCCGAATCCTCGCCTTCGCCGCGGGCGAGCCATGTGGAGACGCGGCCCTGGCGCGGCTTGGGCACGCCCTTGACGAGCGCCCAGTAGATTTTCCGGGTCGAGCGGGCGCGAAAGGAGGCGGCCAGCTTCGAGGCCGCGAGCCGGGTGCGCGCCACGACGAGGACGCCGGAGGTCTCGCGGTCGAGCCGATGGACGAGGCGCGGCTTCTGGCCCTTCCGGTCGCGGAGGGATTCCAGAAGCCCGTCCATATGGCGCGTCAGGCCGGAGCCGCCCTGCACGGCGAGACCGGCCGGCTTGTTGAAGACGAAGACGTGGTCGTCCTCATAGAGAAGGATCGAGCGGAGGAACTCGGCATCGCTCCCTTTCGGCGGGCGCGGCTCGGCCTTGCGGGCCGGCGCTCCCTCCTCCTCATCGGTCTCGGAGGGGCCGAAAGGCGGGATGCGGACCGTCTGGCCGGCATCGAGGCGCGTATTCGTCTTGACCCGGCCGCCATCGACGCGGATCTGGCCGGACCGGAGGAGCTTTTGCAGGCGGCCGAAGGAGAGGCCGGGATAATGCTCCCGGAACCAGCGGTCGAGCCGGATTCCGGCCTCGTCCGCTTCCACCCTTCTGTTCTCGATCGATGCCATGATCCAAGGTCCGCTTTCGCGACCGCTCATAGCATCAGGAGAAAGACCTGACGAGGGCAAGGCCGGCGACGAGGCCGACAAGCGACAGGCCGACCGACAGGATCACGTACAGCGCCGCAGGTCCCCACTCGCCGCGCTCCCAAAGCAATACCGCGTCCAGCGAAAAGGCCGAGAAGGTGGTGAAGCCGCCGAGGATGCCGGTGGTCAGGAAGAGACGCATGTGCTGGGTGAGCCCGGCATCGGCCCTGAAGGCGAACCAGGCCGCGAGTGCGCCCATCAGCGACGACCCGACGATGTTGATGATGACCGTGCCGAAGGGAAAGCCGATGCCGAAGGCACGCGCCGAGCCGATATTCACCCAATGGCGGCACGCTGCGCCGAGCCCGCCACCGACGAAAACGAGAAGGGTCTGGATCATCGAGAATCCTGTTTCCTGGCGGGAACCGCCCGCCGATGGCGTCCGGAGAAGGAGGCGGCGGGTTCCGGACAGACTCCCGCCGTCAGGTCTAACGGCAGGAGTCATCAGCCCCAAGGGCGGTTAAAGGGAGAACCCCATTCCCTTCGCCGGAAAATACGGTCGAGCCGGCGGGCGGTCAATCGGCGGCTGTTACCGGGATGCCGCGCAGGAGAGCGAGATAGTCCTCCGGAAAGGCATGGGCGAGCGCGCCATCGATGATGTGCCGCATATAGTCCGGCGACGGCAGGCCGGGTTCCGGCTCGGGAACCGCGATATAGACCTCCGCGACCATAGCGGCATCGTCGGGCCCGAGTACCGAGATGCCCACGCGCCGATAGCGATGGGCGGCATCGGGCCGCACTGGATCATAGCCCTCGCGCGCATCGAGCCGCGCCATATCGGCTTCGCCGACCTCATAGAGCACGCCATGCACCACCGAGCCGGGATGCGGCTCGACGCTCGCCACGGCGCAGAGACGGATCGGCGAACGGCGGGGAAAGCAGAGACGATGATCGGGAAGCCGCGCCGGACCGACGATCTCCGCACCGGGGCAGCGCTGCTTCATCTGCACCGGATCGAGATTGGAGCCATAGGCGAAATAGAGCATTGGTCACGCCGTCCGTATGGATTGAAGCGCGGCGAGATAGGTGCGCGGCAGGCCGTGATAGCGCGCACCTTCGATGAGCATCGCCATATAGGCGGCAGAGGGCAGGCTGCTGGTCCCATCGGGCAGCGGGACATAGGTGACGGCGCGCACGGAGTCGGCCTGTCCCGGCCTCGTGACCTCCACCGGCAGGAGATCATGATCGTTCCGACCGGCCGGCCCGTCGGGATCGAAGTCGTGGAGATGATGGAGGATCGGGATATCCTCTTCCGGCACTTCGTAGAGCGCGCCCCATACCGCGCCTCCCGGATCGGGGACGATCGCCGGAAGAGCGGTGCGCTCGAGAGCGGAAGAACGCGGGAAGCCAAGCCAGTAGCCATCGAGCCGGGCAACACCGATGGTGCGATAGCCGGGCGCGCGTTCCGCCATCCGTCCCGGGTTCAGATCGGCGCCATAGGCGAAATAGATCAACGGCCTCCCCTCTCCTTGCGGAGCTTCGCCCAATAGTCGAGGCGCTTGCGGATTTCCCGCTCGAAGCCGCGCTCGGGTGGATTGTAGAATTCCTGCCGGCCCAGTTCCTCGGGGAAATAATCCTGGCCGGAAAAGGCATCCGGCTCATCATGGTCGTAGCGGTAGCCCGAGCCGTAGCCTTCCGACTTCATCAGCTTGGTCGGGGCGTTGAGAATGGTCTTGGGCGGCAGGAGCGAACCGCCCTGCTTCGCCGCCCGCATGGCGGCGCCGAAGGCGGTGTAGGTCGCATTCGATTTCGGCGCGGTGGCGAGGTAGATCACCGCCTCGGCCAGCGCGAGCTCGCCTTCCGGCGAGCCGAGATAGTCATAGGCGTCCTTGGCGGCGAGCGCGACGACGAGCGCCTGGGGATCGGCAAGGCCGATATCCTCCATCGCCATGCGCACGAGGCGGCGGCCGATATAGAGCGGCAGTTCGCCGCCATCGAGCATGCGAGCGGGGTAATAGAGCGAGGCGTCGGGGTCCGAGCCGCGCACTGATTTATGCAGAGCCGAGATGAGGTTGTAGTGCCCCTCCTGGCTCTTGTCGTAGACCGGGGCGCGACGCTGGACGATCTCCTGCAAGGCGGTGGCGTCGAAAATCTCGTCGGCGCGCGCCGCGCGCCAGACTTCCTCGGCAAGGGTGAGCAGCGCGCGGCCGTCACGATCGGCCAGTGCGATCAGCGTGGCGCGGGCATCCTCGTCGAGCGGCAGCTTCTTCTCCTCGATCGCCTCGGCGCGTTCGAGAAGCTTCTCCAGCGCCGCCTCGTCGAGCGGACGGAAGACGAGGACGCGGGCGCGAGAAAGAAGCGCGGCGTTCAGCTCGAAGGAGGGATTTTCGGTCGTCGCACCGACCAGCGTGACCGTGCCGTCTTCCATGACGGGCAGGAAGGAATCCTGCTGGGTGCGGTTGAAGCGGTGGATCTCGTCTACGAAGAGAAGCGTGCCCTGCCCGCTCTCGCGGCGCGCCCGCGCGGCCTCGAAAGCCTTCTTGAGATCGGCGACACCGGAGAAGACGGCGGAAAGCTGCTCGAAATGAAGCGCGGTCTCGCGGGCGAGCAGACGCGCGACCGTGGTCTTGCCGGTGCCAGGAGGTCCCCAGAAGACGAGCGAGCCGAGCGAGCCGGATTCGAGCATGCGGGTAAGCGCACCATCCGGCCCGAGCAGGTGATCCTGCCCGACGACATCGGAGAGACGCTCAGGCCTCAGCCGGTCGGCCAGCGGACGGGGCGTCCCCCGCTCCAGCCCCGCCGCCTGAAAGAGCGACGCCATCTACGATCCTATCCGTTGAAGCGCGTGCGCCGCAGCCTGCCGTCGCGCTCTATGGTCATTTCCCAGACGCCCGCTCGCTCGGTCGAGGCCGCCAGAAGCTGCTTCGTGGTCTCGATCGGCTCGCCATTGAGATCAACGATCACATCACCACGCCGGAGCCCGATATCGGCAGCCGGCGAAGCCGGCGCGACCGCGCTGACGATCACGCCGCTGCGGGAACCCGTATAGGCAAGCTCCTCGGCCACCGCAGGCGAGAGGTTGAGGACAGTAGTACCGGCGAGCGGCGAAGCCGCGGTGATGGAAATCTCCTCGCGCGGCACAGTCTCGGGCGCGCCTTCGAGGGTGAGGTTGGCTTGGTATTCCTTGCCACCGCGCATCAGGCCGATCCGCACCGTCGCACCGATGCCCTTGGTGGCGAGGCGATAATTCACGCTGTTGGAATCGTCGATAGGGACCTCGTCGATGGAGACGATGAGATCGCCGATGGCGAGATTGGCCTTCTCCGCCGGACTTCCCGCCTGAACCGCAGTGACCAGCGCACCGCGCGGCCGGTCGAGGCCGAGCCCATCGGCAATGTCAGGCGTCACCTCCTGGAAGCTCGCGCCGATCCACGGCATGCGCACAAAGCCGCCCTGCTCCGCCGAGCTGGCGATGACCTTTACCATGTTGGAGGGAATGGCGAAGCCGATGCCGTTGGAATCGCCGGTGCGCGAGAAGATCGCCGTGTTGATGCCGACGAGCAGGCCGTTCATGTCGATGAGCGGCCCGCCGGAATTGCCGGGATTGATGGCGGCGTCGGTCTGGATGAAGAACTGATAGTCGGAAACGCCGATCTGCGTGCGGGCCAGCGCCGAGACGATACCGCTCGTCACGGTCTGGCCAACGCCGAAGGGATCGCCGATGGCGAGCACGATGTCGCCGACCTCCAGCCGGTCGGAGTCGGCGAATTCGATGAAGGGGAACTGGCCGTTCGCACCACGGATGCGCAGCACGGCAAGATCGGTGCGCTCGTCCTTGAGAACGATGTCGCAGTCGTACTCGCGCCGGTCGGCCAGCGTCACCTTGATCTCGTCGGCATTGGCGATGACGTGGTGGTTGGTCATGATGATGCCGGACGGGTCGATGATGACGCCGGAACCGAGAGAACGCTGCACGCGCTGGCTCGGCGCGCCGAAGCCCCGATCGCCGAAGAAGCGCCGGAAGAAAGGATCGGAGAAGAAAGGCGAGACGCGCTGCTGGACCGTGCGCGAGGCGTAAACGTTGACCACCGCCGGGGCGACGCGCTTGACGATCGGCGAGAAGGAAAGCTGCATCTGGGAGGAGCTTTCCGGGGCCTGCCGCTCCTGCGCCGGCGCCACGGAAACCAGACCAAGCAGGGCCGACGCCGCGATCACGGAACGCCAAATCGAATCCATGTGAGACTTTCCTTCGCAATCATCCTGTCGCCCGATGCTATACTAAATAGGGCGCTGAAAGGGGCGGCAATGCGCTCCTCGCCGGGGCTGCATCTCATTTGGAGATGGCCTCTCTCCGGAAAAAGAGGCCTTGCCAGCACTCCGTTAGGGGCATATACCCGCAAACTATGGATGCGCCCTGCTACTGCATTGTCCTGAGGAAAGCCTCTCGGCGAATCACGGCTCTCTATGACGAGGCGCTGGCGCCGGTCGGGGTCAATCTCGCCCAGTTCAGCCTGCTCCGGAAAATCGCCCGGAAAGAACCTGTTTCCCTGACCGAACTCGGCCGCCTCGCCGATCTCGACCGGTCCACCATCGGACGGAATGTCAGGGTGCTCGACCGCATGGGGCTGACGGAAACCCGGCCCGGCAGGGAGGACCAACGCGAGGCTATGGTTGCCCTCACCGCTGCCGGACAAAAGGCCCTCGAAAAAGGCGCACCGCTCTGGGACAGTGTCCAGACCCGGATCGAGCAACGGCTCGGTGCCGAGAATGCAAGACAGCTCGAGACTCTCCTGAACGCGCTCTGAGTCTCCGGAACGAACCAACCGCCGGCAACCAACGCCATGCCGGACAAGGAAGCAGACAATGATCTCGAGCCGTCTTGCCACCTATCTCGAAGCGCGCGGCATCCATTACGGATGGATCATCGCGGCCCTCACCTTCCTCACCATGCTCGCCACGGCGGGCGCTATGGGCTCGGCCGGCGTGCTCATCGGGCCGCTCGAAAAAGAATTCGGCTGGACGACGGCGGAAATCTCCGCCGCCTTCGCCGTGCGCCTCCTCTTCTTCGGGCTGCTCGGGCCCTTCGCCGCCGCCTTCATGAACCATTTCGGCGTGCGGAATGTCGCCGCGACCGCGCTGGTGCTGATCGCGGGCGGCATCCTCGGATCTTTCGCCATGACGGAAGTCTGGCAACTCGTCCTGCTCTGGGGCCTCGTCGTCGGCGTCGGCACCGGCATCACCGCGCTCGTGCTCGGCGCGACGGTGGCGACGCGCTGGTTCGAGAGCCGGCGCGGCCTCGTCGTCGGCCTGATGACGGCGAGCAACGCCACCGGACAGCTCGTCTTCCTGCCGATCCTGGCGAGCCTGACGGAGGCGATCGGCTGGCGCGCGGCGCTGACCCTCGTGGTCGCCGTGCTCGCGGTCGCCTTTCTGCTCATCCTGTTGCTGATGCGCGACCGGCCGGCCGATCTCGGCCTGCCGCCCTATGGGGCGAAGGCGATCGTGCCCGCGCCGCCGCGCGATGCGCGCCTTGTCTCTCTGCTGACCTCCCCGATCGGCGTTCTCGCCGAGTCCTCGAGGAAGCCGGTATTCTGGGTGCTGTTCGGCAGCTTCTTCGTCTGCGGCTTCAGCACCAACGGATTGATCCAGATGCACTGGATCTCGATCTGTGGCGATTTCGGCATCGCCGCCGTCGGCGCCGCCGGCATGCTGGCGGTGATCGGCGGCTTCGACCTGATCGGGACCGTCGCCTCGGGCTGGCTCTCTGACCGCTACGACAATCGCTGGCTGCTTTTCTGGTTCTACGGGCTGCGCGGCCTGTCGCTGCTCTACCTGCCCTTCAGCGGCTTCTCGCTCGAGGCGCTGGCCGTCTTCGCGATCTTCTACGGCCTCGACTGGGTGGCGACTGTGCCTCCGACGGTGAAGCTGGTGGCGGCAAATTTCGGAGCCGAGAGAGCCGGGCTCGTCTTCGGCTGGGTCTTCGCCGGCCATCAGGTCGGCGCGGCCTGCGCGGCCTATTTCGCCGGCGCGGTGCGGACGGAGTTCGACAGCTACATGCCGGCCTTGATGCTCGCCGGCCTCCTCTGCCTGGTCGCCGCCGCAACCGTCATCTCGATCGGCGGCGCCGCACCCCGCCGGACCCGGCTGCAACCGGCCTGACTGAAAAGAGGGCGGCCACGCCGCCCTTCAACACAGCCTGCCGAAACCGGACTCTAGATCTCGGTGATGGTCGGCTTGCCTTCCTTCTCGCCAAGGCGGTCGCGCCAGACGAGATAGGTGGCGTCGCCCTCGTCGCTTGCCACGACGACATGAGGCATGTTCGCCGGAATGTGCAGGAGGCTCCCGGCCGGGACGAAAAACTGCTCGCCATCCATATCGACCTTCAGCTTGCCTTCCAGCACATAATTGAAGGTCTCGTCGGGATGGAAATGCGGCTTGGAGCCGGTGCTGGTCTTCTTGGTCACGAGTGCGCAATAGATGCGCTCGCCGGTGAAGGACGCGCCCTCGCCGGTCGAGGTCTTGCCGAGAACGGCCCCCTTCGGCATCGAATGAAAATCGTGGACATATTTCGTCATCGGTCCCTCCTCCTTCTGCCTGCCGTCTTCGCGGCAATTCGGCGCTTATCAGCAACAGCATAACAAAAAGCCCGGCTGATGGCCGGGCTTTTCTCTATTCCGTATGGGACTGAGACTAGGCGTTCGCCTCGACACCCTCGGCTGCCTGCTGCGCCTCGTGGCGCGCACGATCCTCGGCGCCCTTGGCATCGCGGTCGCGATCGACAAACTCGATCACCGCGAGCGGGGCCGAGTCACCGTAACGGAACCCGGCCTTGAGCACGCGGGTATAGCCGCCGTTCCGCGACTGGTAGCGCGGGCCGATCGTCTCGAAGAGCTTCTTGACCATGCCGAGATCACGGAGCTGCGAGATCGCCTGACGGCGGGCATGCAGGTCACCGCGCTTGGCAAGCGTGACGAGCTTCTCCACCACCGGGCGCAGGTCCTTGGCCTTCGGCAGGGTCGTGGCGATCTGCTCGTGCCTGATGAGCGAGGCCGCCATATTCGCGAACATCGCCCGGCGATGGCTCGCGGTCCGGTTGAGCTTCCGCCCGGATTTTCCGTGGCGCATGACTATCTCCTCGCTTCCAGTTCAGCGCGTCTCAATAATGGTCTTCGTAACGCTTGGCCAGTTCTTCGATATTCTCAGGCGGCCAATTCGACACTTCCATGCCGAGGTGCAGGCCCATCTGGGCCAGAACTTCCTTGATCTCGTTCAGCGACTTGCGCCCGAAATTCGGGGTGCGGAGCATTTCCGCCTCGGTCTTCTGAATGAGGTCGCCGATATAGACGATGTTGTCGTTCTTCAGGCAGTTGGCCGAGCGGACCGAAAGCTCCAGCTCGTCCACCTTCTTGAGAAGCGCCGGGTTGAAAGCGAGCTCCGGAATCGTGGCCTCGGCGGTTTCCTTAGCCGGCTCTTCGAAATTGACGAAGATCGAGAGCTGGTCCTGCAGGATGCGGGCAGCATAGGCGACCGCGTCGTCGGGACGGAGCGAGCCGTCGGTTTCGACCGTCAGCGTCAGCTTGTCATAGTCGAGCACCTGGCCCTCGCGGGTGTTCTCGACCCGGTAGGACACCTTCTTGACCGGCGAATAGAGGCTGTCGACCGGGATCAGGCCGATCGGCGCATCCTCGGGACGGTTGCGGTCGGCGGGGACGTAGCCCTTGCCGGTGTCGACCGTGAACTCCATGCGAATCTCGGCGCCCTCGTCGAGGGTGCAGATGATCAGGCTCGGATTGAGGATCTCGATGTCGGAGACGGTCTGGATGTCGCCGGCGGTGACGATGCCCGGACCCTGCTTGCGCACGACCATCCGCTTCGGGCCCTCGCCCTGCATCTTGATCGCGATTTCCTTGATGTTGAGGACGATGTCGGTGACGTCCTCGCGCACGCCGGCAATCGAGGAGAACTCGTGCAGCACGCCATCGATCTGGACGGCCTTGACGGCGGCGCCCTGAAGCGAGGAAAGCAGGATGCGGCGCAGGGCATTGCCGAGCGTCAGGCCGAAGCCGCGCTCAAGCGGCTCCGCGATGACGGTCGCATGGCGCTTCGGGTCGGAGCCCGGGGTCACCTCGAGCTTGTTCGGCTTGATCAGTTCTTGCCAATTTTTTTGGATCACTGCGTATCCTTTCAGTCTGTTAGCCGCCGGGGCGGCAGCGACCGCCGGGCAGCCGCATAGCCGGGATGGGTCGAAGCCGGATCAGACGCGGCGGCGCTTGCGCGGACGGCAGCCATTGTGGGCGATCGGCGTCACGTCGCGAATCGACGTGATGACGAAGCCCGCGGACTGCAGCGCCCGGAGCGCCGACTCGCGACCGGAACCCGGTCCCGAAACCTCGACCTCAAGAGTCTTCACACCATGCTCACCGGCCTTCTTGGCCGCGTCCTCGGCCGCCATCTGGGCGGCGTAAGGGGTCGACTTCCGCGACCCCTTGAAACCCATCAGCCCAGCGGAGGACCAGGAAATCGTGTTCCCCTGCGCATCGGTGATGGTGACCATCGTATTGTTGAAACTGGAATTCACATGCGCGACGCCGGAGGTGATGTTCTTGCGCTCACGGCGGCGCACGCGGGTAGCTTCCTTAGCCATGTCAGACCTTTCGAGCGTCCTAGCCCATAGACGGCCGCGGCGGCCGCAAAAGCTGTTGCGTTACTTCTTCTTGCCGGCGATCGGCTTCGCCGGTCCCTTACGGGTCCGGGCATTGGTGTGGGTGCGCTGACCGCGAACCGGCAGGCCGCGGCGATGGCGCAGGCCGCGATAGCAGCCGAGGTCCATCAGGCGCTTGATGTTCATGGCGACCTCGCGACGAAGATCGCCCTCGACCATGTAATCACGGTCGATCACTTCACGGATCTGGATGACTTCGGCGTCAGACAGCTCGTTGACGCGGCGCTCATCCGGAATATTGACCTTGGTCATGATCTCCGCGGCCTTGGCCGGGCCAATGCCGTGGATATACTGGAGCGCGACGAGAACACGCTTGTTGGTGGGGATATTGACACCTGCGATGCGAGCCACGTTCGTCTCTCCTCTAGGCCAACCGATGGGGCCGATATTGCGATGGTCTCACCGGAAAGGACCGGGAAAACGCAAAAATCGGCACCCGGCGTCCCACTTCTGGCAGACCGGAACCGATAGCTGTAAAATCAGAATGGTACCGGTAGATAGCGATTGAAGGCTTGTCCGTCAACTATTTACCCAAGTATTTCAGGCCCGGGCCGCCGCCGAGAGATGGTTCTCGATGGCTGCGCCGACCTCTTCCACAGTTCCCATGCCATTGACCGTCTTGAGCATCCCCTTCCGGCGATAGTAATCGGCCAGGGGCGCCGTCTGGGCGTGATAGACGGCCATGCGCTTGGTCAGTGTCTCAATTGTGTCGTCCGAACGGGCTCCGCCCGTCTCCTGCGCCCGGCCAAGAATGCGGTCGCGGAGCTTTTCCTCATCGACGACGAGCTCGATGACCGCATCGAGCTTCAGGCCCTTGCGGTCGAGGAGAGCCTCCAGCGCATCGGCCTGCGCAATCGTGCGCGGGAAGCCGTCGAGGATGAAGCCCTTGGCCGTGTCCGGCTGGCTGATCCGGTCGGAAATGATCTCGACGATGACATCGTCCGAGACCAGATCGCCGCGATCCATGATCGCCTTGGCCTTCTGCCCGACCGGCGTGCCCTCGGCTACGGCCGCGCGCAGCATGTCACCGGTCGAAAGCTGGACAATGCCATGCTCCGCCACCAGCCGCTGCGCCTGGGTACCCTTGCCGGCACCCGGCGGCCCCAGAAGAATAAGCCTCATCGCGTCCTCCCCCTCAGCTTCGACTTTTTCACCAGCCCCTCATACTGGTGGGCAAGCAGATGGCCCTGGATCTGCGATACCGTGTCGAGCGTGACGCTGACGACGATCAGGAGCGAAGTGCCGCCGAAATAGAAAGGAACGCCGGCATAGCTGATCAGCAATTCGGGCAGCAGACAGATCAGCACGAGATAGATCGCACCGATGACCGTGATCCGGGTCAGCACATAGTCGATATATTCGGCCGTGCGAGCGCCGGGACGGATGCCCGGAATGAACCCGCCATGCTTCTTGAGATTGTCGGCGGTGTCGGTCGGGTTGAACACGACGGCCGTATAGAAGAAGGCGAAGAAGACGATCAGCGCCGCATAGAGCGCCATATAGAGCGGCTGCCCATGCCCCACCAGCGAGGTGATGGTGGTCAGCCAGCCCGGCCCCTGCCCCGCCGTGAAATTGGCGATGGTGATCGGCAGGAGGAGCAGCGAGGACGCGAAGATCGGCGGAATGACGCCGGAAGTGTTGAGCTTCAGCGGCAGATGCGAGGAATCGCCCTGGAACATGCGATTGCCGACCTGGCGCTTCGGATACTGGATAAGCAGCCTGCGCTGGGCCCGCTCGACGAAGACGATGGCGGCAATGACCAGCACCGCCATGAGCGACACGGCGAGAATAATACCGGTCGAGAGCGCGCCTTCGCGGCCGAGTTGCAGCATGCCGACGAGCGCACGCGGCAGTTCCGCGACAATGCCGGAAAAGATGATCAGCGAAATACCGTTGCCGATGCCGCGCGAGGTGATCTGCTCGCCGAGCCACATCAGGAACATGGTGCCGCCGGTCAGGGTGATGACCGTGGTGATCCGGAAGAACATGCCCGGATCGATGACGATGTTCGTACCGCCCTCAAGGCCAACGGAAATGCCATAGGCCTGCAGCACGGCGAGAATGACCGTGCCGTAGCGGGTATATTGGTTGATGACCTTGCGGCCCTGCTCGCCTTCCTTCTTCAGCGCCTCCAGCGAGGGAACGATGGAACTCATCAGCTGAATGATGATGGAGGCCGAGATGTAGGGCATGATGCCGAGGGCAAAGATCGCCATGCGGCCGACGGCGCCGCCGGCGAACATGTTGAACATGCCGAGAATGCCCTGGGACTGCTGCTGGAAGGCCTGCGCCAGCGCTTCCGGATTGATACCCGGAAGCGGCACATAGGTCCCCAAGCGATAGATGATCAGCGCGCCGAGCGTGAACCAGATACGCTTCTTGAGCGCCTCGGCCTTGGCGAAAGCGCCAAAGTTGAGGTTGGCCGCAAGTTGTTCAGCCGCCGATGCCATAATTCGCTCCGCTCAGGTAATCAGACGGCCTCGACGGCCTCCGCCCCGAGAATTTTCACCGATCCCCCGGCCTTTTCCACAGCCGCAATCGCCGATTTCGACGCACCGGCGATCTCGAAGCTGACGGCGGACTTCAACTCGCCATTGCCGAGGAGGCGGACGCCATCCTTCGCGCGACGCACGACGCCAGCCGCCTTCAGAGCCTCGACCGTGACCGGCGCAGCGGCATCGAGCTTGCCGGCGTCAATCGCCGCCTGCACCCGATCGAGGCCGACCTCGTTGAACTCCTTGGCAAAGATATTGGTGAAGCCGCGCTTGGGAAGGCGCCGATGGAGCGGCATCTGGCCACCCTCGAACCCCTTGATCGCAACGCCCGTGCGGGACTTCTGGCCCTTGACGCCGCGACCGGCGGTCTTGCCCTTGCCCGACCCGATGCCGCGGCCGACGCGCTTGGTATTATGGGTCGCGCCGGGACGATCGGCGATCTCATTGAGCTTCATGACGAAATTCCTCTTACGCCTCGTCGACCACGCGAACGAGGTGCCCGAGCTTGGCGATCATGCCGCGCACGGCCGGCGTATCCGGCAGCGTCCTGCGGCGGCGAATCTTGTTGAGGCCGAGCCCGATCAGCGTGGCGCGCTGATCAGCGGGCCGCCGGATGGGGCTGCCGATCTGCTCGACCGTGACCGTCTTGCCTGCGCTCTGGTTGGCCATGACGTTGATTCCTCTCTGTCAGCCGCGGTCACGCTTCCACGGCGTCGGCGTCGACATCGCGACGGCGCGCCTGGAGGCTGGAAACCTTGATGCCGCGGCGCGCGGCGACACCGCGCGGGCTGTCCTCATGCTTCAGCGCGTCGAACGTGGCGCGAACCATGTTGTAGGGGTTGGACGAACCGAAGGACTTGGCGACGACGTCCTGAACGCCAAGCGTCTCGAAGACGGCGCGCATCGGGCCGCCGGCAATGATGCCGGTACCGGCCGGAGCAGCGCGCAGGATCACCTTGCCGGCGCCGTGCTTGCCCTCGACATCGTGATGGAGCGTGCGGCCCTCGCGAAGCGGAACGCGGACCAGCGAACGCTTGGCGGAATCAGTCGCCTTGCGGATCGCCTCCGGCACCTCGCGCGCCTTGCCGTGACCGAAGCCGACCCGGCCCTTCTGGTCGCCGACGACGACGAGCGCGGCGAAGCCGAAGCGACGGCCGCCCTTCACCACCTTGGCGACGCGATTGATGTGAACGAGCTTGTCGACAAACTCGCTGTCGCGCTCCTCGCGGTCGCGGCTCCGTTCGCGGTCGCGCTGCTGCGGTTCTCTAGCCATGCTCTCGTCCGTTCATCCGATATCGTTGCGACGATGGGTTCCCGCAAGAACCATCAGAAATTAAGTCCGCCTTCGCGGGCCCCGTCGGCCAGCGCCTTGACGCGACCATGATAAAGATAGCGCCCGCGGTCGAAGACGACATCCTTGTAGCCTGCAGAAATCGCCCGCTCCGCGATCAGCTTGCCGATCACGCCCGCCGCTTCCGTATCGGCGCCGGTCTTGAGCTTGCCGCGCAGATCCTTCTCAAGGGTCGAGGCCGAGGCGACCGTGCGGCCGGCGGCGTCGTCGATCAGCTGGGCATAGATATTCTTCGACGTGCGATGCACGCTGAGGCGCAACCGGCCGTTGGCGGCCTTGCGGATCGCCCTGCGGACGCGGCTGGCGCGACGCTCTGTGGTGGTAGTGGCCATGGCTTCACCCGTTACTTCTTCTTGCCTTCCTTACGGAAGATCGTCTCTTCGGCATATTTCACGCCCTTGCCCTTATAGGGCTCGGGGCCGCGATAGGCGCGAATCTCGGCGGCCACCTGGCCGACCTGCTGCTTGTCGATGCCCGCAATCACGATCTCGGTCGGCTTCGGCGTCTGGATGGTGATGCCGGCCGGGATCGGATAAAGGACCTCATGGCTGTAGCCGAGCTGGAGCTGCAGGTTCTTGCCCGCAAGCGCCGCGCGATAGCCGACGCCATTGATCTCCAGCTTGCGCTCGAAACCCTTGGTAACACCCTCGATCAGGTTCGACACCATAGTGCGCGACATGCCCCAGGCCGAACGCGCCTTCTTGCTGTCGTCGCGCGGCTTCACCGCGATCGAGCCGTCGTCCATGCTGATGACGATATCGTCCGTCGCCAGAAAGGCGAGTTCGCCCTTCGGACCCTTCATCGACACCTTCTGGCCGTCGATGGAAGCAGTGACCCCCTTGGGGATCGAGACCGACTTCTTGCCAATACGAGACATCAGACCATTCCGTAATTTCGGTGTTCCGCCGGAAACCTCAGAACACCTTGCAAAGGACTTCACCGCCGACATTCTGGTCGCGCGCTTCCGCATCCGACATCACGCCCTTCGGCGTGGAGAGGATCGAAACGCCGAGGCCGTTCATGACGCGCGGCAGATTCTTGACCGAGGCATAGACGCGGCGACCGGGCTTCGAGACGCGCTCGATCTCCTTGATCACCGGCTCGCCGTCATAATACTTCAGCTCGATCTCGAGCTCCGCATGGCCGTCCTGCTCGACCTCGGAATAACCGCGGATATAGCCCTCGGACTGGAGGACATCGAGCACGCGCTGCCGCAGCGAAGAACTCGGGCTCGTCACCTTCGACTTCTTCCGAAGCTGCGCATTGCGGATACGGGTCAGCATATCGCCGAGCGGATCAGTCATCGACATGGCTCAGCCTCCTACCAGCTCGACTTGACGAGGCCGGGGATCATCCCCGACGAGCCAAGGTCGCGCAGCGCGATGCGCGAGATCTTCAATTTGCGATAATAGGCCCGCGGACGCCCGCTGACCTCGCAGCGATTGCGGATGCGCACCGCCGAGGAGTTGCGCGGCAGCTCGGCAAGCTTCAGCCTAGCCTGGAACCGCTCCTCCATGGAGAGGCTCTGGTCCTTGGCCGCCGCCTTCAGCGCCGCACGCTTCTCGGCATACTGGGCCACCAGCTTGCGCCGATGCTTGTTCTTCTCGACTGCACTCGTCTTAGCCATTCGTCTGTCCTCGTTTCCCGCTGCCGCTTACTGCCGGAAGGGGAAGTTGAGAGCCTTGAGCAAAGCCCGGGCCTCGTCGTCGGTCTTGGCGGTGGTGGTGACGATCACGTCCATACCCCACACCTGATCGACCTGGTCGTAGTTGATCTCCGGGAACACGATGTGCTCCTTAATGCCCATGGCGAAGTTGCCGCGGCCGTCGAAGCTCTTCGGATTGAGCCCACGGAAGTCGCGGATGCGCGGCAGAGCCACATTCACCAGCCGGTCGAGAAACTCGTACATGCGGTTGGCGCGCAGCGTGACCTTGCCGCCGATCGGCATGTTCTCGCGCAGCTTGAACGTCGCAATCGACTTGCGCGACCGGGTCACCGTCGGCTTCTGGCCGGCAATGAGCGCCAGGTCGCCCAGCGCGGACGTGACCTTCTTGGAATCGTTGACGGCCTCGCCAACGCCCATATTGAGCACGACCTTCTCAATCCGCGGCACTTCCATCGGGTTCTTGTAGCCGAACTGCTCAACAAGCGCCGACCGCACCCTGTCCCGATACTGCGCCTTGAGGCGCGGCTCGTAGGCAGCCTCAGCCATCGATCACGTCTCCTGAAAGCTTGGCGAAGCGCACCTTGCGCCCGTCCGGCTGGACCCGGAAACCGACCTTGGTCGGCTTGCCGTCGCGCGGATCGGCGATCGCCACGTTTGAAAGATGAATCGGCATCTCCTTGGAGACGATGCCGCCCTGGGCAGTCGCCGTCTGGCGCTGATGGCGCCGAACGACATTGACGCCGCGAATGACGGCCCGGTCCTCGGACGGGATGACGCGGAGGACTTCCCCGGTCTTGCCCTTGTCCTTGCCGGCGAGGACGACGACCTTGTCGCCTTTCCTGATGCGCGCGGCCATTACAGCACCTCCGGCGCGAGCGAGATGATCTTCATATGGTTCTTGGCGCGAAGCTCACGCGGCACCGGCCCGAAGATACGGGTGCCGACCGGCTCCGACTGGTTGTTGATGAGCACGGCGGCGTTGCGGTCGAAGCGGATGACGCTTCCATCGGCGCGGCGAATATCCTTCGCCGTGCGCACGACCACCGCCTTCATCACATCGCCCTTCTTCACGCGGCCACGCGGAATCGCCTCCTTGACCGAGACGACGATGATGTCGCCCACGGAAGCGTATTTCCTCTTCGATCCGCCAAGGACCTTGATGCACATGACGCGGCGGGCACCGGAATTGTCCGCCACATCGAGATTGGTCTGCATCTGGATCATGACCGTCTACTTTCTTCGCGAACTCGCCAAGCGGAGTCCGTATGGTTATTTGCCAGTACCGGTCGCGGCTTCCACCACGACCCATTTCTTGTTCTTCGAGATCGGCTTCGTCTCCTCGATGGAAACAATGTCGCCGACCTTGTACGTGTTGCCCTCGTCATGGGCGTGATACTTCTTCGACCGACGCACGGTCTTCTTGAGCAGCGGATGGGTGAAGCGGCGCTCGACCCGGACCACGACCGTCTTGTCATTCTTGTCGCTGACGACGGTGCCCTGCAGAATACGTTTCGGCATGCCGTTCCCCTTAACCCTTCGCCTTCTGCGCTGCGACGGTCTTCACCCGCGCAATGTCGCGGCGTACCTGGCGCACGCGCGCGGTGTTCTCAAGCTGGCCGGTCGCCCGCTGGAAGCGCAGGTTGAACTGCTCCTTCTTCAGCTTCACCAGCTCATCACCGAGCTGGTCGACCGTCATGTGCCGCGCGTCAGACGCTTTCATTTTCTGTCCTCGTATCCGTTCATCAATCCGGAATGCGCGTAATGAAGCGCGTCCGGATCGGAAGCTTGGCAGCCCCGAGACGCAACGCCTCGCGGGCGATCTCCGGCGCGACGCCATCGATCTCGAACATGATGCGGCCCGGCTTGATCCGGCACGCCCAATATTCCGGCGAACCCTTGCCCTTACCCATGCGAACCTCAGTCGGCTTCTTCGACACCGGCACATCCGGGAAGATGCGGATCCAGACGCGGCCGGCGCGCTTCATGTGACGCGTGATCGCGCGGCGGGCGGCCTCGATCTGGCGGGCAGTCACCCGCTCCGGCTCCAGCGCCTTCAGGCCGAAGGCGCCGAAGGACAGCGAGGTGCCAGAGGTCGCGGTGCCGTGAATACGGCCCTTGAACTGCTTGCGGTAAGTGGTGCGTTTCGGTTGCAGCATTTTCTGTAACTCCGGACCTTACGCCGCCGCCTCGCGACGACGCTGGCCACTACCGGCGGCCTGCTCCGTGCCTTCCAACTGACGACGCTCGGACGCCATCGGGTCGTGCTCGAGGATCTCGCCCTTGAAGATCCAGACCTTGATCCCGCAGGTGCCGTAAGCGGTATGCGCGGTACCCTGGCCGTAATCGATGTCGGCGCGCAGCGTGTGGAGCGGCACGCGCCCCTCGCGATACCACTCGGTCCGCGCAATCTCGGCGCCGCCGAGACGGCCCGAGCAGGTGATGCGGATGCCATCGGCACCGAGGCGCATGGCCGACTGCACAGCGCGCTTCATGGCGCGGCGGAAGGCAACACGGCGCTCGAGCTGCTGGGCGATCGAGGCGGCAACCAGATAGGCGTCCGTCTCGGGTTTGCGCACCTCGACGATATTGATGTGGACTTCGGAATCCGTCATCGAGGCGACCTTCTTGCGAAGCTTCTCGATGTCGGCGCCCTTCTTGCCGATGACGATGCCGGGGCGGGCCGAATGGATCGTGACGCGGCACTTCTTGTGCGGGCGCTCCACGACGATCTTCGAGACCGCAGCCTGCTTGAGCTCTTCCATCAAGGCCTCGCGGATCTTGATGTCCTCATGCAGGAGCTTGCCGTACTCGCCCTTATTGGCGAACCAGCGCGAATCCCAGGTCCTGTTGATGCCGAGCCGCAGCCCGACCGGATTGATCTTCTGTCCCATCAGGCGGACTCCTCGACTTCGCGCACGACAATCGTCAGATGCGAGAAACGCTTGCGGATACGGCCGACGCGGCCACGGGCCCGCGGCGTCCAGCGCTTCAGCATCAGCGCATTGCCGACATGAGCCTCGGCGACGATCAGCGAGTCGACGTCGAGGTCGTGATTGTTCTCGGCATTGGCAACAGCCGACTCGAGCGTCTTCTTGACGTCGCGCGCGATCCGCTTGCGGCTGAAGGTCAGGTCGGCAAGCGCCGCCGAGGCCTTCTTGCCGCGGATCATCGCCGCGACGAGATTCAGCTTCTGGGCCGAAACCCGTATCATGCTCGTCCGGGCGCGGGCCTCTGTTTCCTTAAGAGCCCGCTCGCGCTTCGGCTTGCTCATATCAGCCTCTCTTCGCCTTCTTATCGGCCGTGTGGCCATGATAGGTCCGGGTCGGCGCAAACTCGCCGAACTTGTGGCCGACCATGTCCTCGTTCACCGACACCGGTATGTGCTTCTGGCCGTTATAGACGCCGAAGGTCAGGCCGACGAACTGCGGCAGGATCGTCGAGCGACGGCTCCAGATCTTGATCACCTCGCTCCGGCCACCCGCGCGGACCTTCTCGGCCTTGCGCAGGAGGAAGCCGTCGACGAAAGGACCTTTCCAAACTGAACGAGCCACGTCAGCCTCTCCAATTACTTCTTGCGCGCATGACGGCTGCGCACGATGAACTTGTCGGTCCGCTTGTTATTGCGGGTCTTCTTGCCCTTGGTGGGCTTGCCCCACGGCGTGACCGGATGACGACCGCCCGAAGTCCGGCCTTCACCGCCGCCATGCGGATGATCGACCGGGTTCATGGCAACACCACGCACGCTCGGCTTCTTGCCGAGCCAGCGGTTGCGGCCGGCCTTGCCGATCGAGATGTTCGAGTGGTCCGGGTTGGACACCGCACCGATCGTCGCCATGCAGGTCTGATGAACCAGGCGCTGCTCGCCCGAATTCAGGCGAAGGATCGCATAGCCTGCATCACGCCCGACATACTGGGCGTAGGTGCCGGCCGAACGGGCGATCTTGCCACCGGCGCCCGGCTTCATCTCGACATTGTGGACGATCGTGCCGACCGGCATCGCCTGCAGCGGCATCGCATTGCCCGGCTTCACGTCGGCCTGGCGCGCGGCCACCACCGTATCGCCGACAGCCAGACGCTGCGGAGCGAGGATGTAGGACAGCTCTCCGTCCTCATACCGCACCAGGGCGATGAACGCCGTCCGGTTCGGATCATATTCCAGACGCTCGACAACCGCGGGCACATCGAGCTTGCGGCGCTTGAAGTCGATCAGACGATAGGTGCGCTTATGTCCGCCGCCGCGCCAGCGCACGGTGATACGGCCATTATTGTTGCGCCCGCCGGTCGAGGTCTTGCCCTCGGTGAGCCCCTTGACCGGCTTGCCCTTGTAGAGCTCGGAGCGATCGACGAGAACCAGCTGGCGCTGGCCCGGGGTCGTCGGCTTGTAGGTCTTCAGTGCCATCGGTCTAACCCGTTAACTCGCTCACAAACCCGTCGTGACATCGATCGACTGGCCCTCTTGCAGGGTCACAATCGCGCGCTTGATGTCGCTCTGACGGCCGCGAATACCGCGAAACCGCTTGACCTTGCCCTTGCGGACAAGGGTGTTGACGCTCTTCACCTTGACCTTGAACAGCGCCTCGACGGCGGCCTTGATCTCGGTCTTGGTCGCATCGCTCGCCACGTTGAAGACAACCTTGTCCTGCTCGGAGGCAGTGGTCGACTTCTCGGTGATCACCGGGCTGCGGATCACGTCGTAATGATCGAGCGCGCTCATTTGAATCGCTCCGTCAGGGCCTCGACCGCCGCCTTCGTCAGGATCAGCGTGTCGCGGCGCATGATGTCGTAGACATTGATCCCCTGCACCGGCAGGACATCGACGCCGATGATGTTGCGCGCCGCCTTCTCGAAATTGCCCTCGATCGTCGAGCCGTCCACGATCAGCGCGTTGGAAACGCCGATCTTGGCGAAGCGCGAAGCGAGCGCCTTGGTCTTCGGCTCCGGAGCCAGCGCCTCGTCGATGACGATGAGCTTCTCGCCCTTCGCCTTGTCGGAAAGCGCGAGTTTCAGGGCAAGCGCGCGGACCTTCTTCGGCAGATCATGCTCATGGCTGCGCACGACCGGACCGAAGGCCTTGCCGCCGCCGCGGAACTGCGGAGCCGACTTGGCGCCGTGGCGGGCACGGCCGCCGCCCTTCTGATTGCCGAACTTCTTCGTCGTCATGGCGATCTCGCCACGCATCTTGGTCTTGTGCGTGCCGGCCTGGCGCTTGGCAAGCTGCCAGCGCACCATGCGCTGCAGGATGTCCGCACGCGGCTCGAGACCGAAAATATCGTCGGCCAGCGTGATCGAACCCGCCGCCGCGCCGTCGAGGGTGGTGACCTTGAGATCCATTATTCAGCCCCCTCACCGGCCTCGACAGCCGGGGCAATCTCGGCAACCGCCGCACCATTCGGCTTGCGGAAAGCGCCCGGCATCGGCACGCCCTCGGGCAGCGCCTTCTTCACCGCGTCGCGAACCAGGATGTAGCCGCCCTTGGCGCCCGGCACCGCACCCTCGACGAGGATCAGGCCGCGATCGACATCGGTGCGCACGATCTTCAGGTTCTGCGTGGTCACGCGGGTATCACCCATGTGACCGGCCATCTTCTTGCCCTTGAAGACCTTGCCCGGATCCTGACGCTGACC
>Ga0164243_10004907_pt1 | contig 20655 bp, 17 predicted proteins | sample OricompcompostOP_FD_108781 | JGI IMG/M metagenome (GOLD analysis project Ga0164243, IMG submission 108781) | Organic Plus compost microbial communities from Emeryville, California, USA - Original compost - Organic plus compost (OP) | ecosystem: Engineered > Solid waste > Mixed feedstock >...
CCGATCGTCGAGATCATGTGGGCGGACTTCTTCCTCGTCGCGCTCGACCAGATGGTCAACCAGGCGGCGAACGTGCGGTACGTCTCGCAGGGCCGGCTGACCGCGCCCCTGACGGTGCGCACCCAGCAGGGCAACTCGCCGGCGGCGTGTGCCCAGCACTCGCAGAACCTGGAAGCCTTGTTCACCCACGTGCCCGGGTTGCGCGTAGTCGTCCCGTCCACGCCGCAGAACGCCTACGACTCGATGGTTTCCGCGGTGTACTGCGACGATCCGGTGGTGGTGTTCGACAACCGCACGCTCTACCTCGGCGAGAAGCAGGAGGTCGACACCACGGGCGCGCCCGCGCCGGTGGGCGGGAGCACGGTCCGCCGGACCGGCGACGCCGCCACGGTGGTCACGTGGGGCGCGATCACGCACAAGGTCCTGGAAGCCGCGGACGTTCTCGCCGGTGAGGGCATCCAGGTCACGGTGCTGGAAACGCCGTGGCTCAACCCGTTCGACCACGAGGCCGTGCACCGCCGCGTCGCGGCGACCGGGGGCAGGCTCGCGGTGGTGCACGAGGCCAACGTCACCGGCGGTTTCGGCGGCGAGGTCGTGGTGCGGGCGCTGGAAGCCGGGGTGCTCTCCGGCAAGGCGCTGCGCATCGGCACGGCGGACAGCCGCATCCCGGCCGCCGTTCCCCTGGCCGGCGCGCTGATCCCGGACACCGCCCGGATCGTGGCCGGGCTCCGCGAGTTCATTCGTTCCTGACGCACGGGAAAGAGTCAATGATGACCAAGATCCGTTACCGGGTGTTCGCGATGAACTTCCTGGCCTGCCTGATCAACTACGGCGACCGGGTGGGGCTGTCGGTGGCCGCGCCGTTCATCCTCGCGGAGTTCCACTTCTCCCCCGCGGTGTGGGGCGTGATCCTCAGCGCGTTCTTCTGGACCTACTCGCCGTTCGCGTTGCTGGGCGGACTGATGGTGGACCGGGTGGGCGTCCGGCGGGCGTACCTGGTGTGCATGCTCGGGTGGTCGCTGACCATCCCGTTGACCGCGAGCGCCTGGAACGCCGCCTCGTTCATCGCCGCACGCCTGTTGTTCGGCGCGGGCGAGGGTCCGCAGGCGCCGATCAGCACGAAGCTGACGGCGAACTGGTTCCCGCGCAGGCAGACCTCCACGATGCTCAACCTCGCCCAGGCCGGCACGACCGTCGGCCCGATCATCGCCACGCCGCTGATCGTCTGGGCGTGCACCGCGCACGGCTGGCGGACCACGTTCGTCGTGCTCGGCGCGTTCGGCGTGCTGTGGTGCGCGGTGTGGTGGTTCCTCGCCAGGGACCGCCCCGCCGATCATCCCCGCGTGGACGAAGCGGAACGGGCCTACATCACCGCCGACCACGAGTCCGCGGAGGACAGTTCCGAAGCCGGTGCGCGGCCCCGGTTCGGGACACTGCTGCGCGACCGGCGGATCGTGGCGCTGGCCGTCGCGTTCTTCGCCTACTCCTGGGTGCTGTTCATGTTCATGACCTGGTACCCGCAGTACCTGGTGGACGCCCGGGGCGTGGCGGAGAGCCAACTCGGTGGCATCGCGACGATCCCGTGGGTGGCGGCGACGGCGGGGCTGGTCGTCGGCGGGCTGGTCGCCGACCGGCTGATCCGGCGCGCCAGGAGTTTCGTGACCCCGCGCAAGTGGATGATCGTCGGGTGCCTGGTGGCGGTCGGCGTGTGCTTCGGGCCTTCGCCGCTGGTCTCTTCGCCCACGGTGGGCCTCGTCCTGGTGTGCGTGGCGACGTTCTTCCTGCTCGCCAGCTACCAGTACCAGGCCCTGGTCGTCGCGCTGGTGCCGCGGCACTACACCGGCCGGATGGCCGGGGTGATCCAGATGTGCTCGACGCTGGCCGGAATCCTCGCCCCGATCGTCACCGGCGCGGTGGTGCAGGCGACGGGCAGCTACACGTCCGCCTTCGTGCTGGCCGGGATCCTCACCCTCGGCGGGGCGCTGGCGGTGCTCGGTCTTGTGCGGGAGGACCGGAAGACCCCGGTCGCCGCGCCGGCCGCGAGCTGAACACCGCCCGGCTCCCGGGGAAACCTCCCGGGAGCCGGGCAGTTTTTCAGGATCGGACGCGAACCGCTTCGCCGGTGTCCATGGACTCGTACAGTGCGTTGACGAGGGCGATCGTGCCGAGGTTGTCCGCACCGGAGGGATCCGGCTCACCGCCGGTGGCGATGGCAAGCAGCAGCGAACCCATCGGCCCGGCGAACGCGTCGGGAATCCAGCGGCGCGTGACGGGGTAACGCAGCCAGCCGTCGGTCGGCAGGACCCGGCTGAACACCTCGAGCGTGTCCGGCCTGCCGTGCGGGTAGTCGTAGAGCAGGCCGAGCGTGCCTTTGACGCTGCCTTCGGTGCCGTCGATGCGGAATGACGCTTCGCCGTCGCCGCTGCGGTTTTCGTGCGTGGCGTGCACGAGCGCACGCACATTCCCGGGATATACCAGGACGCTCATCGTGCGGGTCTCCCCCGTCACCGCCTGTCCCGGGGTCCTGCTGCCGGAACAGAACACCGAGTCGGGGTCGCCGAGGATCGCGCGGATCGCGTCGAAGTAGTGGATGGAGTGGTACATGATCTCCAGGCGCTCGCTGCGCGCCAGCCAGTCCCACGCCGTGAAGTCGGTGGTCACGTTGACCGTGAACGACATCGCGGTGACCTCACCGAGCCAGCCGTGGGCGACCATCGCCCGCGCGGCCGCGATGCCTTCGTCGTAGCGCAGCTGCTGGTTCACGCCGATGCGCAGGCCGCGCTCCGCGGCGAGGCCCAGCAGGCGCAGCCCGGTCTCGCGATCGGGCACGAAAGGCTTCTGGCACAACACGTTCTTGCCGGCGCGCAGCGCGCGCTCGGCGATTCCCGGCTGGGCCGAGGGCGCGACGGCAATGTCCACGACCCGCACCCGCTCGTCGTCGAGCAGCTCGTCCAGGGTGTGGTACACGTGCCCGATGCCGTGCCTGCCCGCGACTTCCTTGGCACGGCTCTCGTCCAGGTCGAACAGACCAGCCACGTCGAGGCCCGCCATGCGGTACGCCGGCAGGTGCGCGACGTCCACGATGGCTCCCGCGCCGACTCCGGCGATCGGCAGCCGGTGTGCCGGCGCTACCGCGAGATCGCACTCCGCGGCGATCGGGATGAGTGGCTCCAGCATCAGTTTTCCTTCCCTGCCGGGGAAATCGCGCTCAGCCGAGCGTGCGCCTCCAGCACGAGGGCGGCGGGGTCCGCACCGCCGGCGATCAGGGCCGCGACCAGATCGTTGAGCACCGCGGAGATGCGCGGCCAGCGTGCGTCACGCGGGAGCGAGCGCACGCTCTCGTGCGCGCGCTCGAACTGCGCGTAGTAGGGCGCCAGCGCGGCGACGCCGGCGTCGGACCAGTTGTCCCGCCGGGTGGCCACACCGCCCTCCTCCGCCGTGATCCGGTCCATCGCGGGCGTGCTGACCTCGCGGATCACGTCGTAGGCCGCCTTGGGATCGCGTGTCCCCGCGGCGACGGCCAGCACCCAGTAGCTGTTGAGCGCCACCCGTTTGCCACCGTCGGCACGGGGCACCGGCGCGCAACCGACCTTTCCCTCGGTCGGGGAACCCGCGGCCATGGCGGCGAAACCCGCCCAGTTCACCATGAACGCCGCCTCACCGGCCGCGAAATGCCTGCCACTGGTGACGCTGTCCCACTCCGCCGCGGCCGGGTCGACAACCCGATCGGTGTGCCACAGTCCATAAAGGAACCGGGCGGCTTCGTGCGCTTCGGGTGTGTCGAGCGTCAACGTCACGCCGTCGCCGGCGACCAGTTCCCCGCCCCGGCTCCACAACTGGGTCAGGAAGTCGTAGACCGTGTTGTGCTCGTCGGGATAGCCGGCCAGGATCGTGCCGTAGCGTCCGTTTTCCCGGTCGGTGAACCACCGCGCCTGGTCGCGGTACTGCGACCAGGTGTCGGGCGGCGCCAGCTCGTAACCGAAGCGGCGCGCGAAGCCTTCGCGCTGCCTGGGATCGGCGTAGATGTCCTCGCGGTACAACAACATCTGCGGTCCGCAGTGGTAGGGAACGCCGTAGGTCGAACCGTCCGGCCCTCGCTGTTGCGCGCGCAGCGCCGGGTGCCACGCGTCCGGCCAGCCCTCCGGCGGAGCCGCGGCGATCAGCTCGTCGAGCGGCAGGATCTTGCGTTCCGCGATCAGGGCGGGCAGCCAGTCGGTCACCACCATGAGCACATCGGCCTCGCCGGAGGACGCCGCGGAGCCGGAGACGACCCGCTCCTGCAGGTCGAGGATTTCGGGCAGCTCGTGTCGCGCGCCGGCCGCGCGCAACTGCCGGGTGAGCGCGCGGTCGAACGCGTCGAACTCGCGGCCGAGCAGCACCGGTGCCGGATCAGCCACAAACGCCTCCAAACAATCGATTGTCTCCAGCAGTATGGCCGACCTGGCGGAGTCGAGTCAATAGCAGCTCTATCGGTGTCAAACAAGGTCTTGCCGGGTGACTATGCCTGCGCCTACAGTCAGTCAATCGTTTGTCTTCGAGAGAAGGGAACACCGGTGGCTGACGTCGACGAGGCGTCCCGCGCCGTCGCGGGACCAGCGGCGGGCGCGGGCCGATCCGCCCGCGCGAAGGTCGCGGCCGCGGCCGTGCTCGGCGGTTTCGCCGGGCTGCTCTACGGCTACGACTCCGGCGCGATCTCGCTCGCACTTCCGTTCGTCACCAGGGACTTCGGGCTCAGCACGGCCGGGCAGGGGCTGGTCACCAGCCTGCTGCTGCTCGGTGCGCTGCCCTCGATCGTCGCGGGCACGCTCATCGCCCGCCGGTACGACCGCCGGATGTTGCTGATCGTCGCGGGCGCGATCTTCGTGGTGGGCTCGATCGGCTGCGGGCTCGCGCCGAACGCGACGCTGCTCATGGTTTCGCGGTTCGTGCTCGGCTTCGCGGTCGGGCTGGCCAACATGTTCGGCCTGGTGTACCTCGCCGAACTGGCGCCGAAGCGGCAACGGGGCCTCATCACGGCGCTGTACCAGCTGGCCGTGAACGTCGGCATCCTCATCGCCTACGCCACCGGTGACGCGCTTTCCGGCGCGGGCGCGTGGGAATGGATGCTCGGGCTCGGGGCGGTGCCCGCGGCGATCTTCTTCGGCGGGATGCTGCTCAGTCCCCCGAGCCCGCGCTGGCTGATCATGCGTGGCCAGCACGAACGCGCGCTGAGCATCCTGCGCGGACTGCGCGGCAGCGAGGCCGCGGCGAAGGCCGAGCACGACGAGATCGCCGCCAGCCTGCACACCCAGGACGCCGGCCTGCGCGAGCTGTTCGGCCGCTACCGTCCCGCGCTCGGGATGATGCTGATCCTCGTGCTGTTCCAGGTTTTCACCGGGATCAACGCCGTGGTCTACTACGCGCCGACGATTTTCTCCGGCCTGGTCGAGAACTCCGACAACACGTCGATCATCGCGAACTACTCGGTCGGCGGCGCGCTCGTGCTCTCCACCGCGCTGTCCCTGCCGTTCATCGACCGCTTCGGCCGTCGCCCGCTGCTCGCGCTCAGCCTCGCCGGGCAGGTCCTCCCGCTGGTCCTGCTCGCGTTGTTCCCCAGCGCGACGGTGCTGGAGGTCGCGTGCGTGTTCGTCTACACGTTCGCGTTCGGGATCGGACTGGGGCCGGTTTTCTGGCTCCTGGCCCCGGAAGTCCTGCCGCTACGGGCCCGCGCGATCGGCATGGGCGTGATCACCTTCTCCCAGTACCTGCTGAACTTCCTGTTCTCGCTGACTTTCCCGGACATCTTCGCCGCGATCGGCAACTGGGTGTTCGGCATCTACGCCGTACTGTCCGTCCTCGGCGCGGTGTTCGTGCTGACCAAGGTGCCGGAAACCGCCGGCCGCTCACTCGAGGAGATCGAGCAGTTCTGGCAGTCCCGCAAGCCCCGCGGAGCCCGCACCGACGTCAATGTGCGGTGAGTCCACCGTCCACGACGAACTCGGCGCCGGTGACGAACGAGGATTCGTCGCAGGCGAGGAACAGGATCATGGGGGCGATCTCGGCCGGGCTGCCCGCGCGGCGCATGGGGGTGCGCACGATGTCGGGCTGTTCGTCGCCTTGTTCGTCCAGCAGGTCCTGGATCATCGACGTGGCGATGACGCCGGGATGCACCGAGTTGACGCGCACACCGCGGGTCGCGTACTCGACGGCGGCGGTTTTGGTCAGCAGACGCACCGCCCCCTTGCTCGCCTGGTACGCGGCGGCGGCTCCGCTGCCGACCAGGCCCAGCACCGAGGACGTGTTGACGATCGAGGCGTTTCCGGACGCGCGCAGCAGCGGCATGGCCGCCTTCATCCCGAGCCAGGTGCCGGTCTGGTTGACCGCGAGCACCCGGTCCCAACCGTCCTTTGTGGTCTCTTCGATACCGGGCCAGTCCACCACGCCGGCGATGTTGACCAGAACGTCAAGGCGCCCGAAGCGCTGCCGGGTCAGCTCGATCGCCTCGCTCCAGTTCTCCGGGGAGGAGACGTCCAGCCGGGCCGCCAGCACCTCGGTGTCCAGGCGCGCGGCGAGCTTTCCCACGGCGTCCTCGGCGAGGTCGGTGACGACCAGCTTCGCTCCTTCACGGGCGAACAGTTCCGCGGTGGCTTGGCCGATACCGCCGGTCGCGCCGGTGATCAACGCGACCTTGTTCGTGAGCCGTCCAGACATGATGTGCTCTTTTCTCTCGTGGGAAATCAGGCGGCGGTGTAGCCACCGTCGGCGGCGACGACCGCGCCGGTGATGAAGCTCGACCGGGGCGAGGCCAGGAAACCGATCACCTCGGCGATCTCCCCGGGCTGCGCGACCCGGCCCAGCGGGTGCGCGGCGCCGAAGGAACGCAGGTATTCCCGGCTGTCGGCCCGGACGTTGTCGAGCATGTCGGTCTCGATCACGCCGGGAGCCAGCGCCCCCTTGGACGCGCTGTAGGCCGCCGCCTCGGCCTCACCGACCGGCCGGCGTTGGCGACCAGGATGTCCAGGTCGCCGAACCGGTCGAGCGCCGCGGCCACCGACCGCACCGCGGTGTCCTCTCGCGACACATCACCCACCACAGTGGACACCCGGTCGAACCGGGTGCCGAGGTCGTCCACTTCGGGGCGGACATCGGTGACCAGCGCGACCTTGCCCGCCGGCTCACGTCCGTCGTCATCACTCGTCATACGGCCAGCGTCGGCGAGGACGAACAGCGATGGCAGGACGTGCGCCGGCTGGGTGTGCCACACCCAGCCAACCCGGCGCACGGCGACCTACCCTGGTGGCATGGGTGAACTTGGCGCTTTCCTGCGAGCACGCCGCGCACAACGGTCTCCCGAGGACGCGGGGGTGCGCTACTCCGGGCGACGCAAGGTGGCGGGGCTGCGCCGCGAAGAGGTCGCCGTGCTCGCCGGGGTGAACGCCGACTACTACACCCGCCTGGAACAGGGCCGCGAGACCCACCCGTCCCCGCAGGTGCTCGATGCCCTCTGCCGCGCGCTGGACCTCGGCCCCGATGCCCGCGAGCACCTCTACCGGCTGGCCGGCGCCGCACCGGAGGGCACCGCGCCGGTGTCCCCGGCCGTGAGTCCCGAACTGCGGCAACTCATGGACGACTACCCGCACACCCCGGCCTTCGTGCTCAACCGCATCCTGGACGTACTGGCCACCAACGCGCTCGCGGACGCGCTGTTCTCACCGTTCCGCGCGGTGGACAACCTCGCGCGCACGACCTTCCTCGACCCGGCGGGGCGGCAGTTCTACGCACGCTGGGACTGGACCGCGCAGGCCACCGTGGCGAACCTGCGGGTGGCCGCGGGCTTCGACCCGGACGACCCCGGCCTGCGACGCCTCGTGACCGAACTCGGCGAAGGCAGCGCGCACTTCCGCACCTTGTGGGAAGCCCACCAGGTGCGCGGTAAAACCCGCGAACCCAAACACCTCGTGCATCCCGAGGTCGGCCCGCTCACCCTGACCTACCAGGCTTTCGACGTGCGCGACGCCCCCGGCCAGCAACTGATCATCTACCACGCCGAACCCGCCACGCCCAGCGCGCACGCCCTCGCTCTGCTGAGCAGCCTGCACGCCACCGCGCGGACGGCCGGCAGCTAGCGAATTTCAGTCCGCCCGCGCCCAGTCCAGGTAGTCCCGGTCCAGAATCAGGCCCCAGCCGGGTGCCTCCGGGAGCCGGTAGCGACCCGCTTCGAAGGGCCGCTCACGCTGGTTCGCGACGAGCCGGTAGAAGAACGGATCGCGCCACGGCGGCATGACCTCCGCGTAACCGCCGTTGTCCACCCCGGCCACCAGCATCGCACCGATGTGGGGCTCCAGGTGCTGCATGATTTCGACGTTGAAACTGGACGCGAGGGCCGCCACCCGGCGCCACTCGGTGGGCCCGCCACCCCAGCTGGCGTCGAAGTTGCAGACGTCGATCGCCCCGGCCGTGAGCAGGTCCCGGCAGCCGAAGCGGCTGAGCTCGCTCTGCCCGGCCGCGATCGGCACCGTGTTGCGGGCACGCAGCACGGCGAGATCGGCGCGGTCGTTGTCCCAGTGGCAGGGTTCCTCGAACCACGCCAGCCCCAGATCCGAGGTGCGGTCGAGGAACTCCTGCGCCTCCGCCCGGGTCCAGCCCTGGTTCGCGTCGCACGCCAGCACGAAATCGTCGCCCGCGCAGTCCCGGACCGTGCGCGCCCGCTCGGCGTCGACCTCCGGCGTGCGGCCGCCGATTTTCAGTTTGATTCCGTGGATCCCGAAGTCCCGCAGTTCCGCGACCTCCTCGCGCAACCCGCCCAGATCGGCCTCGGCCGGGCGGTAGTAGCCGCCGAGCGCGATCACCGGAACCGTCGGATCCGCCGCGCCCCACAACACGTGCAGCGGAACCCCGGCGAGCTTGCCGACCGCGTCGTGCAGTGCACTGTCCACACAGGCCTGTGCCCGCAACGCGACGCGCCGGTCGCGCAGGAACGGCGCGGTCGCCCGGCGGGTCAGCGACCACGCGTGCCCGATGGCGGCGACGCGTTGTCCCTTCAGCAGCGGAGCCATTTCCTCGTGGATCAGGCGCAGGATCTCCGGTTGCAGCACGTCGTCGTTGCCGTTGAAGCACTCCCCCACCACACCGGCGTCGGTGTGCACGCGCGTCACCACGGCACAGCGGTGGGTCAGCTTGAGGGTCGCTCCGCTGACCGGCCGCTCCAGCTCGACGCGGAGCGGAATGGTTTCCACTCCGGTGATCCGGGCCTCGGTCAGGGCCGTCACGTGTCGGCCCCGTCGCGCACGGTCTGTGGCAGGGCCGGCTGCTTCTCCGACTCCTCCAGCGTCGGGTTGGCGTAATAGGCATGGAACTTCGCCGGGTCGAAGGATTTCTCCCATTTGGCGATGGCGAAGGTCGCGACGGTGTTGCCGACCAGGTTGGTGAGCGAGCGCGCCTCCGACATGAACCGGTCGACGCCGATCAGCACCCCGAGGCCACCGACCGGCAGCGTGGGAATCGACTGCAGCGTGGCGCTGAGCTTGACGAAGCCCAAGCCGGAGACCCCGGCCCCGCCCTTGGAGGTGAACAACAACACCGCGAGCGCGGCGAGCTGCTGCCCCAGCGTCAGCGGGCTGTCCGTGGCGTAGGAAATGAAAATCACCGACATCGACATGTAGATCGCCGTGCCGTCGGTGTTGAAGCTGTACCCGGCGGGCACCACGAGGCCGACCACCGACTTCTCGCAGCCGGCCTTCTCCAGCTTCGCCAGCAACCGCGGCAGCGCCACCTCCGACGAGGACGTCCCCAGCACGAGCACGAGTTCGTCCCGGATCAACCGCAGGATCTTGAAGATCGACAGCCGGCACATGCCCGCGATCGCCCCGAGCACGAGGAAAACGAACAAAATGGCCGTGACGTACACGAGCAGCACGAAGTTGAACAGGCTGAGCAACGTCGCACTGCCGTAGGTGCTCACCGTGTAGCACATCGCGCCGAACGCGCCGAACGGCGCCAGCCGCATCACGAATCCGAGCATCTTGAAGAACAGCTGCTGCCCCTCGGCCACGATCCGCATGGTGCCGGGCACCTTGTCGGAGAGCAGCAGCGCGGCCACGCCGAACACCACGGACAGGATGAGGATCTGCAGGATCTCACCGTCGGCGAAGGCACTGAAGAACGTATCGGGGATCAAACCCTGCAGGAACCCGACAATTCCCCCGGTCTCCTGGGCCTGCTGCTCGTATCCGGCGATCTGCCCGGTGAGCTCATGCGAGGCATGCAGTCCGGAACCCGGTTTGAAGACGTTGCCGACCACCAAACCGATCGCCAGCGACAGCGTGCTGACGATCTCGAAGTACACAAAGGCCTTGAGCACGACCCGGCCGAGCTTGCTGAGCTCACGGATCTGCGTCAGGCCCTGCACGACCGTGCAGAAGATGATCGGCCCGATCAGCACCTTGAGGATCGCGATGAACGAATCCCCCAGTGGCTTCAGGCTTTTCCCGAAATCAGGCCAGATCAGACCGACCACGATCGCCAGTACGATGGCGATCAGTACTTGGACGTAGAGCTGGCGCAACGCCGCGACCAGTTTCATCGGACTCCTCAGAACTTGAGTCTCACAGGATTGATGACAAAATCTTCGGCTAAATTGTTTACAATCGTGGTGGCAAAGTCAATAACTTCCGCCGTACCAAGGACAACCGATCGATGGGAGCAACACATGGCGCAGGACAAACCAGTGGTGATCGCGGTACTCGGGCTGGGTGAGGCGGGCAGCGCCATCGCCGGGGACCTGGTCCGGGCCGGGGCCGTCGTTCGCGGGTACGACCCCGCGGTGCGTGCCCCGGACGGCATCGTCGAGACCACGAGTGAGGCGGACGCGGTGACCGGCGCCGATCTGGTGCTGAGTGTCAACCGCTCCGCGGCGGCGATCGACGCGATGCGCAACGGCATCGGCGCACTGCGCGAGCGTGGCGTGTGGGCCGATCTGAACACCGCATCGCCTGGGAAGAAACAGGAACTCGCCGACCTCGCCAAGCAGCACAACGCCGCCTTCGCCGATATCGCCATCATGGCACCGGTTCCCGGCCGCGGGCTCCGCGTCCCGATGCTGGTGAGCGGCCAGGCCGCCGGACCGGCGGCGGAGATCCTGCGCGACCTGGGTGCCTCGATCGAGTTGCTGGACGGCGAGGCTGGTGTGGCGGCCACCAGGAAACTGCTCCGCAGTGTCTTCTTCAAGGGCATGTCCACCGCCATCGTGGAGGCACTGGAAGCCGCGCGGGCGGCCGGATACGAGGATCTGCTGCGCGCCAACATCACCAGCGAACTGGCGGCGGCGGATGAGTCCACTGTGGAGCGGATCGTGTCCGGGACGTACCAGCACGCGGAACGCCGGGCCGACGAGATGGCCGCGGCGGCCGAGATGCTGACCGAACTCGGCGTGCGCCCGTCGATGGCGGCGGCCAGCCGCGACGTCCACCTCCGGCTGACCGGCAAGGGCTGATCCGCGGCGCGGGCCCTCGCGTCGCGGGGGCCCGCGAAAGCGCTCATGAGCGCGCGGCCGGTGCGTCGAGCTTCGCGGCCAGGAACTGGGCCAGATGGCGGCCCTGCCGCTCGGTGAGATCGGCCAGCTGCGTGCGGCACGAGAAACCGTCCGCGAGAATGACCGTCTCCGCGCTCGCCGCCTCGACGGCGGGCAGCAGCTGCTGCCGCGCGACGGCCACCGACACCTCGTAATGTCCTTTTTCGACCCCGAAGTTCCCCGCCAGGCCACAGCATCCGCCGAGCCGCCGCAGCTTCGCCCCGGCGCTTTCCAGCAACGCGGCGTCCGGACTCCAGCCCATGACCGCGTGGTGGTGGCAGTGGGGCTGGGCCACCACGGTCTCGCCGCGCAGGGACGGCGGTTCCCATCCTCGTTCGGTGAGCAGCTCCGCCAGGGTACGGGTCGACGCCGCGACGGCCGCCGCGGCCGGGGTACCGAGCAGTTCCGCACTGTCCGATCGCAAAACTCCGGTGCAGGACGGCTCCACGCCCACCACCGGCATACCGGCCTCGACCGCCGGGGTGAGTGCCGCGACGGTTCTGCCGAGAATTCTCTTCGCGCTGGTGAGTTGTCCGGTCGAAATCCAGGTCAGCCCGCAACACTGCGGTTTGTCCGTGAGGCGAGGCCGGTAGCCGGCCGCTTCGAGTACCCGCACCGTGTCCATGCCCACCTCGGGCGTGAAGTAGTTGGTGAACGAGTCGACGAACAGCAGCACCGGGTCACCGTCCGTGGCCCGCTCCGTTCGCGCGAACCACGACCGGAACGTCTCCCGCGCGAAGGGCGGAATCGACCGCCTGCGGTCCACCCCGGCCGCCGACAGCGCCATCGGGGCGGCGCCGGGCAGGCGGGTCAACGCGTTGGCAAGACGCGGCGCTGTGGACGCGACCCGGGCCCACCGCGGCAACCAGCCCAGCGAGTAGTGCGAACGCGGGCGCAGCCGGCCGCGATAGCTTTGGTGCAGGACTTCGGATTTGAACGCGGCCATATCGACGCCGGTCGGGCAGTCCGACGCGCATCCCTTGCAGGACAAGCACAAATCCAGCGCCTCGTGGACCTCGGGTGAGCGCCAGCCGCGCGTGACCGCGCTACCGTTGATCATCTCCTGCAGCACGCGGGCCCGCCCGCGTGTCGAGTCCTTCTCCTCGCGCGTGGCGAGGTAGGACGGGCACATCACGCCGCCGGCGCCGGTGTTGTCCGCCCGGCATTTCCCGACCCCGGTACAGCGGTGCACCGCCTGCGTGAAATCGCCGCCGTCCTCGTGGTACGCCAAGGCGAGCTTCGTGCGCAGGACGGGCGCGGCCGGAACCCGCAGCTGCGCGTCCATCGGCTCGGGGTCGACGAGCACACCGGGGTTGAGCAGATTGCCCGGATCGAAGGCGTGCTTCACCTCGGCGAACAGCCGCAGCGCGCCGGGCGAGTACATCCGCGGCAGCAGTTCACCGCGCGCCCGCCCGTCGCCGTGCTCGCCGGAGAACGATCCGCCGTAGCTCGCGACCAGTTCGCTCGCGGCCTCGATGAACTCACGGAACACCCGGGCGCCGTCCGGTTTGTCGAGCGGGAGGTCGATGCGGACGTGCATGCAGCCGTCGCCGAAATGCCCGTACGGCAGGCCACTCACGCCGAACCGGCTCATCAGCGCCTCGAAATCGCGCAGGTAGTCGCCGAGCTTCGCGGGTGGCACCGCCGCGTCCTCCCAGCCGGCGTGCGCCGGCAGCCCGGCCGGGCTCCGGCCCGCGAGTCCGGCACCGTCCGCGCGAATGCGCCACAACGCCGCCGCGCGAGCGGGATCGGTGACGACGAGACTGTCGAGCGCGCCGCACCCCTGCCCGGCCGCGCGAGCCGTCGCGAGCACGTCGCCGAGGTCGTCACCGGCGATCTCCACGAACAGCCAGGCCTGCCCGCCCGGCAGCGGGGGCACACTCGCCGGACCGCGGCGGGCACGGACGACGTCGACGATGCGCGAGTCGATGCCCTCGACCGCGGTCGGCCCGAATTCGAGTACCGCGGGTGCCGCGTCCCCGGCGGCCGCGATGTCGGGGTAGCCGAGCACGACCAGCACCCGGTGCCGCGGATCCGTGACCAGCCGGACCGTGGCCGAGGTGGCGATGCCGAGCGTGCCCTCGCTGCCGACGAACATGCGCGCGACGTCGAACCTGTTCTCCGGCAACAGATGTTCGAGCGCGTAACCGGAGACCTGACGGCCGAATCTCGCGAACTCCGTGCGAATCGTGGCCAGGTCACCGCGCACGATCTTCTCGACCGTGTCCAATGTGGATGACAAGGGGCGTTCCTTCGCACCGGAGTACAGGGACAGCTGTTCCCCGCTCCCGGTGAGCACCTCCAGCCCGACGATGTTGTCCGAGGTCCGCCCGTAGCCGAGGGTGCGCGCACCGCAGGCGTTGTTGCCGATCATCCCACCGATCGTGCAGCGGGTGAAGGTGGACGGATCGGGACCGAACCGGAGTCCGTGCGGGGCGCACGCGTGCTGGAGGTCGACCTGCACGACGCCCGGCTGCACGGTGGCCGTCCGCGCGTCCGGATCGATCGACTCGATCCGGTTCAGGTGCCTGCTGAAATCGAGCACGATGCCCGGGCCGACGGCGTTGCCGGCGACCGAGGTACCGCCGCCCCGCGGGGTGATCGGAACTCCGTGCTCGCGGGCGACGTCCAGCGCGGCCCGCACCTCGTCGGTGGCTCGCGGCCGCACGACGACGGTGGGCGTGACGCGGTACAGCGACGCGTCGGACGAGTAGGCGGCGCGGGTCGTCGCGTCACCGAGGACCTCGGAAATCCCGGCCGCACGCAGCGCGGCGGCGAGCTGGTCAGGCGTGAGCACGCGTAGCATGCTACAACTGCGTAGCATGCTACGGAACCCCGGTCGGTAGGATCTCGTCGTGGCGGACAGCAGCCTGGGACTCGAGCCCCTCGCCCCGGCCTCGGGACGGCGGATGGAACAGACCATCGACGCGGTGCGGGCGGCGGTGGACGACGGCCGCATGCGGCCCGGGGTGAAGTACTCGGTCTACCAGGTCGCCGAGGCACTCGGGATCTCCCGGACACCGGTGCGTGACGCCCTCCTGCAACTCGAACAGGTGGGGCTGATCCGGTTCGAGCGGCGTCAGGGCTTCCGGATCCTGCTGCCCGAGCCGAGGGAGATCGCGGAGATCTTCTCGATCCGGCTACGGCTGGAGGTGCCCGGGGTCCGGCACGCCGCCGCCCGCCGCACCCCGGAGCAGGTCGACCTCCTGCGGGCGCAGATCGAGTCGATGCGCGAGGCCGCGGAAGCCGGTGACAAAGCGGAGTTCGCGCGCCGGGACCAGCGCCTGCACGACCTCGTGCTGGACGCCGCGGGACACCACCGCGCGCGGTCGATCATCGCGTCGCTGCGGGAGACCACCCGGTTGCTCGGCGCGTCGACGTTCGAGCGCACCCGCCCGCTGCGCGACATCGCGGCCGAGCACGTGCCCATTGTGGACGCCATCGCCGCCGGTGACGTCACGGCGGCCGAGACCGTGATGCGCACGCACCTGGTGCGCACCGGCACCCTGCTCGTCGCACAGGCCGTCCGCGACCAGAACAGCGACGCCGACCCGGACGAGATCTGGCACGAGGCCACCGAGGACCTGCTACCCCGGTGAGCGGTTCAGTTCCTTCACCAGCGCGCCCGCGAGTTCTTCCGCCGTCAGGGTTTCCAGGTAGTGGGTGACGTACTCGCCGTCGGAGTTCATCAGGAACGTGAACGACGTGTGCGGCACGGTGTAGCCGTCGAGTTCGTCCGCGCGCCGGGCGAAGACGTGGTACGCGCGCTTCGCCGCTTCGATCTCCGCCGCGGTCCCGGTCAGGCCGGTGTAGCGGGGATGGCGGTCGCGGAGGTACTCGGCCAGCACTTCCGGTGTGTCGCGGTCGGGATCCACCGTGATGTACAGCGGGCGCAACCGCTCGGCGTCGGCGCCCAGCAGGTCCAGTGCCCGGCTGTTGCGGCCCAGGACCGCCGGGCAGATCCGCGCGCAGTGCGTGAAACCGAAGAACACCAACATGAACCGGCCGCGGTAGGTGTCCGGGGTGACCCGCGCGCCGAGGTGGTCGGTGAGATCGAAATGCCCGCCGACGCGAGACCGTGCCATCACGACCACCTCAGGGCGAGCGTCGTCTCGGAGTCGAGTTTCGTGGTGATCCGCAACGTCTCCCCGTCCTCGACGCACACCCGCTCCGGATCGACCACGGCCCCGTCGAAGCTGAGCGTCCACGGCCGCGGCAGTCCATTCGCGACAGCCAGGGAGATCTCGCTTCCGGTCCCGCGCGGGCGCGCGGTGAGCAGCAACGTGCGGCTGTCGCGGTGGTAGTAGGCGCGGCGCAGGTCGAACTGCCCCTCCTGCGCGGCCACGTGTGGCTGGGCGAAATGCTCGGCGGTCCACGGCCGGTTGTACAGCGACCAGAGACCGTCCGGCACGTTGAGCCGCGCGTAGCCGAGCAACACGTTGCCGGTCATGGTGTCGACGTGGATCAGGTTGCCCTCGGCGTCCCACGACCGGTCGTCGCGGGGGTAGTACAGCCCGCCGTTCTCCCACCTGGGATTCATGAACCGGTCGGCGTGGGCCAGCACGCCCAGGAGGCGTTCGTCACCGAGCTCCGACAACGCGGCCGCGACGTAGCCGAACCCCGGGTCCGTGATCACGGCGGTGGTGTCCTGCGGCAGATCCGCCGGTTCGCCGGCGGCCAGCGCGGCCCGGACCTTCGGGATGACCGACGGCGCGTACGGTGAGATCGTGCCGTCGGGCCCGGTCTTCAACGCTCCCCGCAGCTGCTTGGGGAAGATTTCCCTGATCACGTCCCGGTTCCAGGTGTTCATCACCGACGCCACCCACGCGTCGTTCGCGACTCCCGCCGGCGGCACGAGGCGATCCTGCCGCACCCGCAGGAACGGGTGGAACGATCCGTTGTCGGCATACATGCCCCGCCGTTCCCAGGCCGCCGCGTAGGCTTTCGTCGCCTCCTCGGCGCGGGCCGTGCCGTCGCGGACGTCCTCGAACCGGAAGCCCAGCATGGGGAACTGGTTGCAGACGATGAAGATGCAGTTGGGCTCGCACGCCACGCCCAGCCAGCCGTTCTCCACCAGCTGCCAGTAGATCGCCTCCCCCACGCTCGACCGCTCGTACACGTGGCTTTCCGGGGCCAGACCCTGAAAAACGGGATCCCACTCGAACGTCAGCGCGCCGGGCTCGTCGTAGCGGTCGTCGTCGAACAACATCGCGTGCATGCCGGTCATCGCGTACAGATGACCGCTGTACATGATGTTTTCCTTGACCACCGGATCGGTCCAGGGCTCGCGCAGCTCCTCGATATCGGGGTCGAGCACCTTGGCGCCGCGGCTGGTCTCCTTCCAGTAACCCCAGACGTCGCGGCGCAGCATCTTCGCGATCGTCCTCTCGAAGGCCGGCTTCACCGCCGAGGGCGCCGCGGGCAGCCAGTGGTAGTGCGCGAGGCCCAGCGTGTACGCCAGGTACGCGAGCTGGTAGCGATAGGCGTCGAACAGCTCCTGGCCGGGATCGACGCCGCCCATCCTCGACCAGTCACCCGGCAACTGGTTCGCGAGATTCTCGATATGGCGCAGGTGCCCCAGCTGCACGTCGTCGAGCGCCGGAATCCGGTCAAGGTCGATGGTCATGGCATGCCCCTCTGCTCAGCCGGCGAGTTTGTCGAGCGTGATCGGCAGATCGGTGATGCGCCTGCCGGTCGCGTGGAACACGGCGTTGGCGATCGCGCCCGCGACCCCGGTGATCCCGACCTCACCGGCCCCGACGATCCCGAGCGGCATCGTGGGGTCTGGGTCGTCGATGAACTCGACCTCCAGCGGCGGCACATCGGCGTGCACGGGCACGTGGTACTCGGTCAGGCTCGGGTTCATGATCCGGCCGCGGCGCGGGTCGATCAGGGTCGCCTCGAACATGGCCAGGCCGAGGCCCATCACGATGCCGCCGCGCACCTGGCTCATCGCCGTCTTGTGGTTGACGACGCGGCCGATGTCGAAGACGCTCACCCAGCGGCTCACCCGCATCTCGCCGGTGGCGGTGTCGATCCGGACCTCGCAGAAATGGGCACCGGTCGCGGCGCGCGAGAAGCGTCGTTCGTCGCGTATCGACCGGGCCACCATGCCCAGCTGCCCGGCCATCGCGCCCAGCCCGCTGTCGTGCCCCACCTTGGCTTCGATGCTGTCGCGTCCCGCACGGCGCAGGATCGTCGCGATGCTCTCGCCGCGGTCTCCGGCGTAGAGACCGCCGTCGCGCAGTTCCGCCTGCGAGCGACGTGTCCCGTGCAGCGGCGACGAGGAATCCTTACGCACCAGCGAATGCAGCTGACCGGTCAGCTTCCCGACGGCCTTTTCGAGCGCCTGAGCCATCGCCGCGGTCTGCGCGGAGCCGCCGGCGATCGGTCCGGTGGGCAGGTCGGTGTCGCCGTATTCGACCGTCACGCTGGCGGTCGGCAACCCGCTCAGGTGGGCCGCGACCTGGCGGATCGCGGTGGCGGCGCCCATGCCCATCTCGTGGAACGCGGACCGGACGCGCAGGGTGCCCTCGGCGGTCAGCGACACCGCGACGTTGGCGTTGAACAACATGGCCGGGTGAAACGCCAGCGCGGTGCCCCAGCCGATCGCGTGCCGTCCGTCCATCATGGATGGTCGCCGCGCGGCCCAGCCGAACCGTTGCGCGCCACGGGTGATGCAGTCGGCCAGGCGGCGGTGCGAGTATTCGCGGCCGCCGATCGGGGTGCGGGTCGCGAGGTTCGCCAGCCGCCATTCGACGGGATCGGCGCCGAGCTCGTGCGCGAGCTGGTCGACCGCCGATTCGAGGGCGAACGTGCCGACCGCCTCGCCGGGTGCCCGCATGTAGGTGTTGGGCACCAGGTCCAGCTCGACCGCTGTCTGGCTGTGTTCGAGATGCTCGGCCGCGTAGGTTTCCGCCGAACTGTTGGTGACCGGCTCGTCCAGTCCGCCGGTGCCGCCCTTGCGGGTGACGGCCGTATGGAGCAAAGCGGTGAGCTTGCCATCGGAACGGGCGCCGAGCGCGACCCGCTGCCTGGTCGCGGTGCGCCCGCCGACGGTGCGGTACACGCCTTCCCGGCTGAGCATGAGCCGCACCGGCCGCTCCACCACGCGCGCGGCCAGCACCGTCAGCACCGTCGCGGGCCAGACGAACGACTTCGACCCGAACCCGCCACCGACGAACCGGGACACGACACGCACGTTGGCGGCCGGAATCCCGAACTTGTGCGCGAGGTGCAGGACGGTGAAGGTCATGCCCTGGCAGCCGTCGTACACGGTCAGCCGGTCGCCGTCCCAGGCGGCGGTCGTGCTGTGCGATTCGAGCGTGTTGTGGTTCTGCTCCGGCGTCGTGAAGGTCACATCGACGCGAACCTCGGCCTCGGCCAGCGCCTTGCCGGCGTCCCCCGTCCTGCCGCTGACCTTCTCCTGCATCGGGGCGTTCTTGAGTGGCGTGGCGCCGGGGATCGCGGCATCGAAATCGGCGCGCGGGGCCGACGGGCGGTACTCGACGCGGACGAGGCGCGCGCCCTCCTGTGCGGCGTCGATCGTGTCGGCGACGACGACGGCGACCGGCTGGCCGTCGAAGAACACCTGGTCGGTGTTGAGCAGGTCGACGTCGCTGCCGGGCGCGAGGCTCGCCATGTTGATCGGGTTGCGCTTCTGGTTGGGCTTGAGTTTCGGCGCGTTGCGATGGGTGATGACGCGGATGACGCCGGGGCTGGCGTCGGCGGCGCTGGTGTCGATCTCGCCGATGGTCCCGGCCGCGATGGGCGCGTGCACCAGTGCCGCGTACACCAGGCCCGGCAAGGGATATTCGGCCGAGAACGTTGCCTTGCCCGAGGTCTTCACGTCCCCGTCGATCCGGTCCTCCGCGGCGCCCAGCGCCGGGCTCACGCGTTCACGGGTGGTCGTCATCGGCTCGCCTCCCGGGTCAGGTCGGACAGGACGGCGACGACCGTGCGCGCGGTGAGGCCGATCTTGAATTCGGTGTCCGCGGTGCCCACCGCGGCTTCGAGCTCGGCCGCGATGGCCGCGCGGAAGGTGTCCGGTGTGGACGGTGCGGCGGTGAGGATCCGTTCGGCGGCCCGTGCGCGCCACGGGACCGTGCCGATGCCGCCCAGCGCGAGACGCGCCTGGCTGATCGTGCCGTCCTCGACCGTGAGCGCCGCGGCCACGGACACCAGCGCGAACGCGTACGACGCGCGGTCACGCACCTTGCGGTAGGTGGAGCGCACACCCGCCGGGAGCGGCGGCACCTCGACGGCGGTGATCACCTCGCCGGGCTGCGCGACGTTCTCGACGTGCGGGGTGTCGCCGGGTTCGCGGTAGAGCTCGTTGATCGGAACGACGCGCACGCCGTCCGGGCCGGTGAGTTCGACCTCGGCGTCGGCCGCGGCGAGCGCGACACAGAGGTCGGAGGGATGCACGGACAGGCAGTTCTCGCTGGCGCCGAGGATCGCGCCCATCCGGTGGAAACCGGTGCGCGCGTCGCAACCGGAGCCGGGAAGTCTTTTGTTGCAGGCGGTTTCGAGGTCGTAGAAGTACGAGCACCGGGTGCGCTGCATGAGGTTGCCGCCGACGGTCGCCATGTTGCGCAGCTGTCCCGAGGCGCCGCTGACCACGGCCTTGCTGATCAGCGGGAACCGGCGGCGTACGGTCTCGTCGGCCGCGAGATCGGTGTTGCGGACGGCCCCGCCGATCCGGAGCCGCCCGTCCCGTGACTCGATCTCGGTCATGCCCGCGCGGGTGAGATCGATCAGCATCGGCGGGTTCTCGATCCCTGCCCGCATCAGATCGACCAGGTTGGTGCCGCCACCGAGCAGTTTCGCGCCGGGGTTGGCGGCGACCAGCCGCACCGCGTCCTCGGGGCTGGTGGCGGTCTCGTACCCGAACGTCCTCATCGTGCCGCCTCGAACTCGGTGATCGCGTCCACGATGCCGTTGTAGGCGCCACAGCGGCAGAGGTTGCCGCTCATCCGTTCCTGGATCTCGGGCCGGGTCAGCGCCGCGACGGGTTCGGCGACGTCGTCGGTGGCGTGGCTGGGGACGCCGCGGCGGAACTCGTCCACCATGGCCAGCGCGGAGCAGATCTGGCCCGGGGTGCAGTA
>Ga0164243_10004908_pt1 | contig 20654 bp, 20 predicted proteins | sample OricompcompostOP_FD_108781 | JGI IMG/M metagenome (GOLD analysis project Ga0164243, IMG submission 108781) | Organic Plus compost microbial communities from Emeryville, California, USA - Original compost - Organic plus compost (OP) | ecosystem: Engineered > Solid waste > Mixed feedstock >...
CCGGCGTCGACCAGACCGCTGATCGCCAGCCCGTTCCAGGCGGCGACCACCTTGTCGTCACGGGCCGGGCGCGGGCGCTGCTCACGCGCGGCGAGCAGGCGGCGACGTACGTCGGCGAGACGGAGCTGGTCGCCGGGATCGGCCGGGAAGTGCCGCAGCTGCAGGGTCGACATGCCGTGCTCGAAGGTGCCCTGGCCGGTGACGGAGAGGAGCTCGGCGGCCCAGCGACCGTCGTCCTCGCCCAGAGCATCGACCAGCTGGTCGGGCGTCCAGGCGTAGTACAGGCCCTCCTCGCTCCTACCGCCGGGCTCGGCCGGGCTGTCGGCGTCCAGCGCGGAGGCGAAGCCGCCCTCGGGCGTGCGCAGTTCGCGGAGCATGAAGTCGGCGGTCTCACCGGCGATCCGACGCCCGAGGTCCGTATCGAGGCGACCGTAGAGGCCGAGCAGCTGAGCGTTGTCGTAGAGCATCTTCTCGAAGTGCGGCACCACCCACCCGCGGTCGACGGCGTAGCGCGCGAAGCCGCCACCGACCTGGTCGTACATGCCGCTGCCCGCCATCGCCGCGGTGGTGCGCGCGAGCATGTGTCGCGCCTGCTGCCCCGACGCGCCGTCGTAGCGTCGCAGGAGCTCGAGCACCATCGACGGCGGGAACTTCGGCGCATCACCGAAGCCTCCGGCCATCGGGTCGAACTCGGCGGCGAGGCCCTGCACCGCCTGCTCGATCCGCTCCGCGTCGACGGGGGACGACGCCAGCGCGGCGTCGCGGCGCAGGTGCTCGGCGACGTTGCCGGCCGTCGCGCGGACGTCGTCGCCGCGCTCGACCCACGCCTGGCTCAGCGCCTGCAGCACCTGGGTGAACGACGGCGACCCGTGCCGCGGCTGATCGGGAAAGTAGGTGCCGGCGAGGAAGGGGCGCCCGTCGTGGTCCATCACCACTGTCATCGGCCAGCCGCCCTGACCCGTCATCGCGGTGGTGGCCTGCATGTAGACCGCGTCGACGTCGGGCCGCTCCTCGCGATCGACCTTGATCGACACGTAGTGCTCGTTCATGAGGTCGGCCGTCGCCCGGTCCTCGAAGGACTCGTGGGCCATGACGTGGCACCAGTGGCAGGCGGCGTACCCGACGGACAGCAAAACTGGTGTATCACGACGCCGTGCCTCGGCGAACGCGTCAGGCCCCCACTCCCACCAATCCACCGGATTCTCGGCATGCTGGAGCAAATAGGGGCTGGTCGCAGAGGCGAGCCGATTGGCCATTCCTGTAACTCCTGACGAGTGGCACGTGTATCACTTTTGGCCGAGTGATACATTAGAGTGATACATTAGGCGAGTCGATCCGGAGGCGCGAGGAGCGCCAGCGACGGGCCGACACCCCCAGCGTAGGAGGCGCCCGATGCCATCTCGCCGCAAGCCGGCCCTGCTCGCACAGGGCAAACTCCGGCATCTGGGCGACGCCACTCGCGGGTGGCGGGTGCGGCTCTACGCGCCGGAGCCCGGCGGCTCGAAGTATCAGGTGATGTTCCGGGCACCAGCCGGCGAGGGCGAGCCGTGGAAACGAGTGCTCCGGCGGGCTGCGAGCGAGGACGAAGCGCGCCGGATCTTCGACCGGGCCGAGGCCGCACTCGACACCGAGCAGGCCACTCCGTTCGGCGCCCGCGAGAAGGCGACCCAGACGATCAAGGCACTGGGCGAGAAGTACATCGAGGACAGTCGCCTGCGGGGCAAGGCGATCCGGACGATCCAGGGCCGCGAATCACGCCTCCAGGCACACGTCATCCCGACGATCGGCGACGTCCCTGTCGCGAAGTGGCGCATCGAGCACAGCCGTCAGGTCATGGCGAAGGCGTCGAAGACGCTCCATTCGGCGCGCGGCAAGGAGGACCTGCGCGGAGCAATGGCCGCCATGCGCAAGCTTGCGTGGCGGCTGGGTTGGTTGGACCGCTCGATCGACCCGATCGACGGACTCGAGATCGGCAAGGCGACGGTGCTGCACGGCGCAACCACGCACTACGTCGATCCGCGCCTTCGCCCCGAGACCCGTCAGGTGAAAGCGATGGCCGCCGGCGCCGAAGCACTCTGCGGACCGTCCGGCACCGACCCGCTGATGACCCGTCTGCCACTGTTCGGCACCAAGATCCGCGTCGCGGCGTACGGCGGCCTCCGCCTCAGTGAACAGAACGGACTGCGCGCGATCGACGTCTTCTTCGATCGCGGCTATATCCAGGTCAACGGCAGTTGGACCACCCCACGTCGTGCGCCCGGCTTCCGTGGCCCGGTGAAGAACAACGTCATCCACGAGGTCCCCCTCCCCCACTCCCTGATGCACAACGAACTGCTGCCGCGGGCCAAGGAGCTGCTCGGACTGCCCGAGACCGCCTCGATGCAGCAGGTCCTCAACCAACAGGAGGAGGAACGGCAGCGACGCGCCAAACTCGCCCTACGCGACGGCGACTCCACGCTGACGTGGTGGAACTACCCAGTTGTCCCCGAGGACGAGCAATGGCTCTTCATCGACACCGTCACCGGCGTCCCGGTGAAGCCCGAGATGCACAACAACCGCTGGCACCGCGTTCGCGAATGGGTCGACAAGAACGACCCCGACAACGCCTGGCCCAAGACGATCGTCTACCGCAACCTCCGCCACCACGCCGCGACCAAGTGGTTCCACGACGAGCTCGGCGAGCCCTGGGAGGTCGTCGCCCAGTACCTCGGCGACAAGCTCACCACGGTCCTCAACCACTACGTTCGCGCGGGCGAAGACGCCCTTCGTGACTCGGTTAGCAAGCTGGCTGACCTGTAGTCAGCCACCAGAAGAGCGACGCGTTCGGTTCGAACCCTATTTCGACATCTAACCGGGCCTTCGGCTGCGGTCGCTCAACAATGCCGAACAACCGCAAAAAACAGCCGCTGACCTGCAGCAACGTGTGCTCACCAGCGACGCCCCGGCCCGGATCAAGCGCCGCGCCTGGACCGCGCTGCCCGGCTTGACCGTCCGTCCCGCAAGTCCTCCGGTGGCTGGCTGAGACCACGAGTCCGGTCCGTCACCGGCCCAACCGAAGGAGGAGCCATGACCGACATCACCACCCGCGACCAGGCCGCCAGCGCGCCGACTGACGCCGCCACGGTGGAGTGGCACACCGTGGACGCCGACGACCGGTGGCCGGGCGCTGGACCGCGCACACCGCCAGTGTCCACGCGCACGGGCGGACGTACCTGATCCGGATCACCCGGGGCGACTGCGTGACCTACCTCGTGCCGGCTTCTACGCCGACGTGGACGACGGTAAGTGAGCCTCCCGGACTGGGGCGGCGGGCCGCTCGAGCCCCAGCGTGTCGCGGAGCGTCGTCCCTTCGTACTCGGTGCGGAAAATCCCGCGGTCCTGAAGCTCGGGAACGAGTAGGTCGCAGATCCGGTCCAGCCCCTCCGGCATGTAGGGCGGGGTGATCGTGAACCCGTCACAAGCCCGCCGGTCGTACCACTCCTGCATCTGGTCGGCGATGCTGCTCGCGGTGCCACGCAACAGTTGATGGCTCGCCGACTTCGTCCGCGTACGGATCAGTTGACGCAACGTCGGCTTGTCCTCGGTGATGATCCGGTGGATGTTCGGATACCTGCTTGCGTTGAGCATCGTGCTGCGTGCAGCCGTCTCCAGTGAGGGAAGCCGCTCCGGCGGGATCGGTCGGTCGAGGTCGAGACCAACTAGGTCGGCACCGACGAGCTGGAAGCTGAGGTCGGCGAGACCGACTTCGACGGTGATGAGGTCGGCGAGCATCTCCGCGATCTCGTCGGCCTCCGCCTGGGACTCGCCGACGACCGGGATGAGCCCGGGGAGAACCGTCACCGCATCCTGGGGGCGGCCGAACTCGGCAGCACGGCTCTTTAGCTTGGCGTAAAACGCGACCGCGCTCTCGAGGTTGCTCTGCGCGGCGAAGACGACCTCGGCGTTGCGGGCGGCGAAGCTGACCCCCTCCTCCGACTGTCCTGCCTGGACTATGACGGGTCGGCCCTGAGGCGAGCGCGGCATCGTGAGCGCGTCGTGGACCTTGAAGTGGTTGCCTTCGAACCGGGGGTGGTGGATCTTGCTCTGGTCGGCCCAGACACCGCGCTCCCGGTCCATGACGACCGCGTCGTCGTCCCACGCGTCCCACAGCATCTGCGCAACGGTGAGGTACTCCTGCGCTTGCGCATAGCGCTCAGCCTTGGCCGGCATCGTCCCCATGAAGTTCTGGGCACCACTGTACGACGTCACGACGTTCCACCCGACCCGACCTTTGGAGAGGAAGTCGAGCTGCGCGAACATCCGGGCGGTGTTGTACGGCTCGGTGAAGGTGGTCGACACGGTCGCGATGAGACCCACGTTGCGGGTGACGGCACTGAGCGCGCCCAGAGTCGTCAGAGGCTCGAAGGGGTTGAGGTCAGGGTTCACCGGGTCGTCGTCGAACGAGACTTTGTCGGAGATGAAGATCGCGTCGAACTTCGCCTGCTCCACCCGTCGCGCGGAGTAGGTCGCCATCTCGAGGCTCATCAGCTCCTCGACACCGCTACTGGGTCGGCGCCAACTGTGCGTGAAACGGCCGACCGGGTTGAAGAACAGCACCAGGCTCATCTGGCCCTCACGGTGTTCCATGGATCTCCTCAGTTGTGGTGGAAAAAGGGGGGGTCCGGGGTGGGTCCCGGCTCAGTCCGCGAACGGCACGTGGGTGCCGAACGCCCGCGACCGATAGGTCAGCGGGGCACCGACGTCCTGCTGGGCGTCGAGCACCAGCCCCTGGACGATGAAGTGGTCGCCTCCCGGCACCAGGCTATCCACGTCGCACCGCAGCCACCCGATGGCGCCGCCGAGGCGCGGCACCCCCCGATCGAGCGTCCAGTCGACTCCCCGGAACTTGTCGTCCCCCTTGCGGGCGAACGCCGCGGCGACCCCATGGTGGTCGGCACCCAGCACGTTGACCCCGAAGGACTGAGTACGCCGGATCACCGGCAACAGGTTGGAGTTCCGGTCGAGGGCGATCATCACCATCGGCGGGTCCATCGATAGGGAGGCGAACGCACTGACGGTGGTGCCGTGTGGGCGGCCGTCTTCGAGGGCGCTGATCACCGTCACCGGCGTGGCGACACCGGACATCGTGTCGCGGAACCGTCCGTGGAGCGCCTCAGCGCGGTCACTGTGCAGCTGGGAGGTGTCGACCAGAGTCATTGTCATCGTGCGTCCGCCATTCTTATAAGGAGCGTCCTCTTTTGCGTGCCTTCTATGAAAGCTCAGGAGGGGTATAGTGTCCAATGCATGTTAGGACTGTTCTCATGCATCTGATGCATGGCCGATGCGGTGCGCGAGGTCCCCGGTGATGGACCTCGCCAAGCTCCGCCATGCTGTGGCGGTGGCCACGGAAGGAAGCTACGGCGCCGCCGCAGCAGCCATTCCCATGTCGCAGTCGGCTCTCACCCGGAGCATCCAGGCGCTGGAGCGCCAGTACGGCCTCACGCTGTTCGAGCGCGGCAAGGCGGGTGCGCGGCTGACCGCTGACGGGATCCGCTTCATCTCCCAGGCGGAAAGGTTGCTGAGGCACGCCAACGCCATGGAGGACGACCTGACGGGGCCCGGCGCAGGCCACTGCGCCACGGTCAGCTTCGGTATCGGACCCGCCTCCGCCTTCACGTTCCTCCCTGGTGCACTCCACTCGCTCCTGAAGGGCGACACCGACGTGCGCGTACGGATCCGGATCGGCTCGAACAGCGCACTGCGAAGCCTCCTCAGGGCGGGGGAGATCGAGTTCTACGTCGGCGGCGTACCCCTCGACTCGGACAACTTCGTCATATCCTCAGGGCTGACCTGCGAGCCGATCGCCGTAGCATCCCAGCTCCAGCTCGTCGTCCGGGAGGGACACCCTCTGCTCGAGACCACGCCAACCCGCGACGCGGTGGCCCGCTACCCGGTTGTCGCCGGCACGTTCGTCCGCGACACCCTTGCTGAGACCGATGTGGTCACGCTCGGCATTCAGCGGCCTTCGATCGAGATCGACGACTACGACCTGCTCACGGAGCTGGTTCGTTCCACCGACGCGATCCTGGTCACGAGCTCTATCTTCAGCGAGCACCGCACGAACCTCGGCGTCGTACCGCTGAACCTCGACGTAGCAACGCCGAGACCGGTCACCTATGCGTTGATGTACTCCACCGAACACCAGATGTCATCGGCCGCGGCGATGGTCTCCCGAGTCGTCGTCGACACCATCGTCGCGTCACTCCGCAGGCGACCCGACGACGGGACGCCGGCCGTCGAGCCGGCGAGGTAAAGCCAGCGCCGACAACCCGGTGATGAACGGTCGGGCCTGACCATGAGCGTCCGCGACTCCAGAGCGTCTCATCGAGCTGCTTGAGTGTCGGGTCGATCCCACCGCTTCCCTTGGATGAATGTATGCAGCATTCATCCCCATGGAATAGATGGTCCCATATTCTGTGCGCATGATGCCCTCGCTCGTTCAGCTGACCCAGATTCCTCCGCACCTCACCCGGACCGTCCCTGCGGAGCACCTCGACAGCAACGGCCACATGAACGTGCGCCACTTCTTTAACGCCCACGTCGACGCGTCCGGGATGGCGATGGCCGAGATCGGCGTCGACCAGAACTACGTCGCGCAGCGCCGCTTGGGCTTCTTCACCGCCGAGCACCACCTCCAGTACGTCGCGGAAGTCCTCAGCGGCGACCGGATCTCGGTTCACGTCCGGTTCCTGGAGCGCTCGGAGAAGGTCCTGCACAACGTGTCGTTCCTGGTGAACCAGACGCGCGGCGCGCTGGCCTGCGTCTTCGAGGTTCTCACCGTGCACATCGACCAGTCCACCCGACGCGCAGTTGCGATGCCCCCCGACGTGGCGGTCCAGGTCGAGCGAAAGTTCGCCGTGTCGCAGGCGCTGGACTGGTCGACTCCGATGCGGCTGTCCTTGCGTCGCGAGCCCGTCTGAGCCCGGCCGCCCGCCCTTCGAGCGGCCACCCCCTGTGGCCGAGCACACCCTGCGGCGTCATTGCATCCACGACGGCCAATGAGTATCCTCTTCGCAGATAGTAGATCAGCGCGCCGGACTCTGAAAGGCTTCCATGTCCTACACACCGAACGACGCCATCCTCGTCGAGAGCGACGGTCCGGTCAGGATCCTCACCATGAATCGACCGGAGACCCGCAATGCCGTCCGGCAGGACATCAAAGACTGCCTGGTGGCGGTCTGGGACGCGCTTGCTGACGACCTCGAGGTCCGCGCCGTCGTCTTGACCGGGGCAGGCCCCGCGTTCTCGGCCGGCGGCGACATCGCCAACTTTCCGAAGGTCACCGCCGACGGTGAGTACCGTCGACGAACCAGGCTGCGCAACGGCCGCAAGATCATCGACTCTATGACGAGTTTCCCGCTGCCACTGGTCGTCGCCGTCAACGGGCCGGCGGTGGGGCTCGGGTGCAGCATCGCCTCGCTCGGCGACGTCATCTACGCGGCCGAGTCGGCGTTCTTCGCCGACCCCCACGTGTCAATCGGCCTGGTGGCCGGCGACGGCGGCGCCGCCACCTGGCCGCTCATGATGAGCCTGGTGCGCGCTAAGGAATACATCCTCACCGGTGACCGGATCCCGGCTGACGAGGCGTACCGGATCGGTCTGGTCAACCACGTGGTCAAGGACGAGGAGCTCATGCCCCATGCTCTGGAGATGGCCCACCGCCTCGCCGGCCAGCCCCGCCAGGCAGTCCAGGAGACCAAGCGGGCGCTCAACCTGCACATTCAGCGGGCCGCTTACGGCGTGCTCGACATGGCGATGACCGCCGAGAGCGAGTCGTTCCTCACCGAGGACCACACCGAGAGCGTCGCCAAGTTCCTGGATGCGTCGGACCACAAGGGCAACCGATGAGCGTCGGAGTCGCCGAGCTCGCCGCAGAGGAGCCCCTCGTCCTCTGTGAGGTCGACGAGGACGGCGTCGCACTGATCACCTGGAACCGTCCGCACCGGCGCAACGCCTGGACGCCAGCCATGGAAGCCGAGTACTTCGGCCTCCTGAGGTCCGCCTCCGCCGACCCGGCGGTCCGGGTCATCGTCGTGACCGGTGCGGGGCGCGACTTCTGCCCTGGCATGGACATGGAGGTCCTCGCGAACTCGAGCAACGGTTCGAGGGACAATGTGCCCGAACTCCGGGAGCCGCAGACCGTCCCGATGACGATCCCCAAGCCGATCGTGGCAGCGGTCCAGGGCGCCTGCGCCGGCACCGGCCTCATCCAGGCCTGCGTCGCCGACGTGCGCTTCTCGACTCCGGACGCAAAGATCACGGCCGCGTTTCCCAGGCGCGGGATCATGGCCGAGCACGGCCTGGCGGTGCTTCTCCCTGCGCTGGTCGGAACCGCGCACGCACTGGACATCCTCATCTCAGGACGCATCGTCAGCGGCTCGGAGGCGAGCCAGATGGGCCTCGTGCGCCTTTCCGAAGAGGGACGGGTGCTCGACGACGCCCTCGCCTACGCACGCGACCTGGCCCGCAACTGCTCGCCGCAGGCAGTTGCCATCACCAAGGCCCAGGTCTACAAAGACCTGCGGGAGCCCCTTGAGAGCGCCCGCCTCGACGCACTTCGGCTATGGCGCTCGTTGCGTGACCACGGCGACTTCAAGGAAGGCGTCAGCAGCTTCAAGGAACGTCGGACTCCTCGGTTCGCGCCGATCGGCGAAGCCGCTCTCATCGAGATCGACAACATCTTCAACGGAACGAAAGAGATACCGTCATGAACACGGTGTACCTCGTCGGAGGGCTTCGCACCCCCCTCACCCGACGCAAGGGCGACCTCGCCGAGACGCATCCGGCCGAGCTGCTCGGAAACCTGACCAAGAACGCCCTCGCCCAGTCGGGAGTCGCTCCGAGCGACGTCGGGCAGGTCATCACCGGCTGCGTCACGAAGACCGGCGACCAGGCGAACAGCATCGGTCGAACCGCTTGGCTGACCGCGGGGCTGCCGTTCCAGGTCCCCGGCACGACGGTCGATGCGCGGTGCGGGTCGAGCCAACAGGCCGTCCACTACGGTGCCGGCCTCATCGCCTCGGGTGTTCTGGACGTCGTGGTCGGCAACGGTGTCGAGCACATGACGCGGCATCCCTTGGGACAGGACGTGGGCGAGGGGATGGGCGACCCGTTGGCGCCCCAGTACCGCGACATTTACGAGGTGACGAACCAGGGCGAGTCCGCCGAGCGCATCGCCGACCATTGGAAACTCGACCGCACCCGATGCGACGAGATCGCCCTCGCCTCCCAGGAGCGTGCGGCGAAGGCGATCGCCTCTGGCCGCTTCGAGGTCGAAATCGACCCGGTGGGCGATGTCACCACCGACAACGGCCCGCGGACCAGCACGATGGAGTCCCTCGCCGGACTCAAGCCGGTGTTCCGTCCCGACGGCGTGCTGACCGCCGGCAACTCCTCCCAGGTGACCGACGGCGCGTCGTGCGTCATCCTCGCCTCGGAGCGCTATGTCACCGAGCACGGCCTGACCCCGCTCGCGGAGATCGAGCACCAGCACCTCGTGGGCGTCGACCCCGTGTGGAAGCTCACCGGCCCGATCCCGGCCACCAAGGAGATCCTCGCCCGGGCCGGCCTCAAGGCGAGCGACATCGGGACCGCCGAGGTCAACGAAGCGTTCGCCAGCGTCCTGGGCGCCTGGCTCGCGGAGACCGGCATCGCGCACGAGCGGACCAACGTCAACGGCGGTGCCGTCGCGTTGGGCCACCCGGTGGGCGCGACCGGTGGCAGGCTGCTGCTCACCGCTGCACAGGAGCTGCGCCTCAGCGGCCACGAGCGGGCACTGGTCAGCATGTGCTGCGGGGGCGGACTCGGGACTGCCACGATCCTCAGGTCGGTCGCCTGACCTCGGTCGGAGCTCCTCCTCGGCCCTCCGCTCGAAGCGTGACCGACCCTCCAGGTGGGGGCCAGCCCCACGACAATGGCTGGCCACTCCCGCAACCCAACGAAGGAAGCCGCATGCCACCCCTGCTTCGCGCGCGCGAGGGCCACATCGAGACGTGGACGCTGAACGTCCCCGAGCAACGTAACCCGATCACCGGCGCGGGCCTCGTCGCCACTCTCGTCGCGGCCGTCGACGACGTGAATCGCGACCATGACGTGCGCTGCGTCATCCTGACCGGCGCGGGCAAGGGGTTCTCCTCCGGTGGCAACATCAAGGACATCCAGGAGGGCCGCGGCTACTTCGGCGCTGCGCCGTACCCGTCAGCGGACGGTTACCGGAAGGGGATCCAGCAGGTCCCTCGAGCGCTATACCGGTGCGAGGTCCCCATCGTTGCCGCCGTCAACGGAGCGGCGATCGGCGCCGGCTGTGACCTCACGTTGATGTGCGACCTGCGCATCGCATCGACAAAGGCAGTCTTCGCCGAGAGCTTCGTCAAGCTGGGTCTGATCCCCGGTGACGGAGGAGCGTGGCTCCTCCCCCGCGTCATCGGCAACGCGCGCGCAGCGGAGATGACCTTGACCGGCGAGGCGATCGACGCCGAGACCGCGCTCGCCTGGGGCCTGGTCTCCCAGGTGGTGGAGCCGGACGAGCTGATGGATGCCGCCAAGGCGCTCGCCTCGCGGATCGCGGTCAACCCGCCGCTCGCCATCCGCATGGCGAAGCGTCTGCTGCGCGAGGGGCAGCAGCAGTCGCTGGACAGCGTGCTGGAGCTCTCCGCAGCCCTCCAGGCCATCGCGCACAACACCAACGACCACAAGGAGGCGGTGACCGCGACGGCGGAGAAGCGCGCGCCCCGGTTCACCGCCGAGTGAGGAGCCCGACCGTGGTGAGTGACCTTTTCCCGCCCCCCGTCTTCGAGGACGACATCCTGCGCGATCTGCGCAGGCGGGTCCGGGAGTTCCTGGCCCATGAGCTGGCGAACGGCGGCTTCACGCCAGCCGTCGACTCCTGGATGTCGGCCTGGGACCCAGAGTTCACCCGCAAGCTCGCTCAACAGGGGTGGCTGGGGATGACGATTCCGGCGGAGTACGGCGGACACGGCGCGACGTACCTTGAGCGGTTCGTCGTCACCGAGGAGCTCCTGGCCGCCGGCGCCCCCGTCACAGCCCACTGGTTCGCGGACCGCCAGGTCGCGCCGTCCCTGCTCAAGTTCGGGTCCCAGGAGCAGAAGCAGACACTTCTTCCCAGGATCGTGGACGGGTCGGTGCTGTTCGCAATCGGAATGAGCGAGCCCGACTCGGGATCGGACCTGGCGAGCGTACGGACGAAGGCCACGAGGGCAGATGGCGGCTGGTCGCTGACCGGATCGAAGGTATGGACCTCGAACGCGCACAAGACCGACTACGCGATCGCCCTCGTCCGCACCTCGCCGTTCGACCAGGAGCACCGGCACGCGGGGATGAGCCAGCTGATCATTGACCTCCACACCGCGGGCGTCGAGATTCGTCGGATCAACTCGCTCAACGGCGAGCACCACTTCAACGAGGTGCATCTCGACGGTGCCTTCGTTCCGGACTCGATGGTCCTCGGGACCGTCGGCGACGGCTGGAAGCAGGTCACCTCCGAGCTCGGCTTCGAGCGCAGCGGACCAGAGCGTTTCCTCTCCACCCAGCGCATCCTCGAGGAGCTCGTGCTGACGATGCGGGTCGACGGGTTAGAGGTCGACGCCGAGATCGGCCGCTTCTTCGCGCGCTTGATGGGGTTGCACCAGATGTCGATCTCCGTGGCTGGCGCTCTGGCCCGCGACGAGCCGGCTGAGGTCGCCGCGGGGGTCGTCAAGAACCTGGGCACCGTTACGGAGGGCGACCTGACCGAGTACGCCGCGAAGCTCCTCGACTCCGACGACACAAGCGCAGTCGCTGCCCTCCGCGCGGCGACCGAGCGGTCGCTGTTGCTGCGTCCCGGATACACGCTTCGTGGTGGGACCAACGAAATTCTGCGCGGAGTCATCGCGCGGGGACTGGGAGTGCGCTGATGCTTGCCCCGCAACATGTCGACCCCGAGCTCGAGGAGCTGTTCTCCGACATCCTGGGCGACTGGCGTGCCAAGCGTGGGGCGGCGCCGCAGGAAATACAGCTCGACCGCGACCTGTGGTCCACCTTGGAGAAGCTCGACTTGACCATGCTGACGACCTCCACCGGAGCCGGCGCGACGTGGCTGGAAGCCGCGGCACTGCTGCGGGCAGCCGCTCGCGTGGCGGCTCCTGTTCCACTCGCCGAGCACGACCTGCTCGCTTCATGGATGCTTGAGCGCGCTGGCATGGAGCCTTTGGCGGGGATCGGCACGGTAGCCGTGCTTGACGAGAGGGGTGTCGCCGTGGCGACACCTTGGGCGTCCGCGTGCGACCGCATCGTCATCGTGCGTCCGGACGGCTCGTCCTGGCGCGTCGCCGATGTTCCGGCGTCCGACGTCATGATCGTCCCCGGCTGGGACCTGGCGGGACAGCCGCGGGACCGCGTCGAGGTCGGCGCGAGCACCCACGGACACATGGTCGAGGCGAGCGTCGTCGAGGAGCTCCGCCTGCGCAGCGCGCTCGCACGGGCGGTCCAGATGACCGGTGCGATGGACCGCGCGGTGGAGCTCTGCGTCCGGTTCGCGACCGAGCATCGTCAGTTCGGCCGTCCGCTCTCGAAGTTCCAGGCCGTCCAGCACCTCATCGCCGACGCCGCCTGCGAGTCGTCGCTGGCTCGTGCCGCCACGGATGCAGCGGTGGCCACGCTCGCGTCGGGCACTGCGACTCTCTCGTCTCTGGAGCTCCAGGTCGCCGTCGCACGGTCTGTCACGGGCCACGCGGCCTCGATCATCGTCCGCCATGCCCATCAGGTGCACGGCGCGATCGGCACCACGTTTGAGCACCCCCTTCACGAATTGACCAAGCCCATCCTCGCGTGGCGCTCAGAGTTCGGATCGGTGCGCCGCTGGGACGCTCGGCTGACGGATCTACTGGTGAGCTCTGACCAGAGCGCATGGGCCCTCGGGATCGCCGCTCGCTGACCTAACGGCTAGCCGGTCAGCGCCCGGAGTGACCGCCTCCCACGACGAGCACCTCCGGGTCGCGGTCCTCGAAGGCCTGTCATGCACGAAAGTACGCGTCAGGAAGGCTGCTGCGCGTACTCAAGAGTCCACTTCGAGATGGCGTCCAGGTGCCGGCCCATGTCGGTGGTCGCCCTCTCCACGTCGCCCGAGATCAACGCCTCGTAGATCGCCCGGTGCGCGCGGTGACTCGCTCGAGCGTCCGCGGTGAGCACCTCCTCGTCCGCCGGCTGACGCCTGGCCCCGTTCACGAACTCGGACTGGAGCTCCATGAGGATCTCGGCGAACAACCCGATCGCCGCGTTGCCGCTCAGGTCGGCCAACTCGAGATGAAAGCTCCGCAGGAAGCGGGTGGATCCCGCCTCCTTGGTCGCGTCGATCTCTGCGTCGAGGACCCGTCGCAGCCTGCTCGCCACCTTGGGGTCACGTGCGCACTGCGCGACCAGCCGGACGCAGTTGAGCTCGAGCACCCGGCGAGCCTCTACGACGGTCTGGATATCGGCACGACGATAGCGGAGGTAGAGGGCCGCGGCACGGCGTACGGCGCGCGCGGGTGGGGCCGTGACCACGAGACCACCACCAGGCCCCCGCCGCATGCGCGCAGTCCCGTGGTGCTCGAGGAGGCGGACCGCCTCACGCAGAACCCCTCTGCTCACACCAAGCTCCTGTATGAGCGATGCCTCGGATCCGATGATCTCGCCGATCGGCCAGTCCGCCTGCACGATGCGCCGCTCGATCTGCTCCGCGATCTGCTCGGCGCGTTTGACCCCGTCCTTACTGCCCTCAGTCATTGCAATTTCCGTCCTGTCGGAGCGGTGAGTCGTGAGTCCACGACCCCGACTGCTTTCAGGCGGAGGCTATCGCACGAGCGCGCCCGATTACGTCGTCCTTGGCAGCGGCAGGCGGCGCGCTCCCTCCGCGTCTCCGCCGGCGTCCTGGCCGTCTGCACTGCGAGCGCGTGACGCCAGCGGGCACACGCCCGGCACCTCGGCCCTGCTCATCGAGTCCGACGGCTGGCGCGTCCTGCTGCTCGGCGACATCGCCCACACGCAGCCCGAGCTGGTGCACGCCTGGCGGTTTCGCATGCACGTGGACAGCGAGCGACCTTGCGGTCTCGCGGCTCGAGGAGCTTCGAGACTTTCTTGCCACAGAGGGAATCCCGTGCTCAGGCTCCCGTTTCCCCGGCATGGCCTGGGGGTCGTGGTCCGCGACACCAACGAGTACAGCCGGCGGGACGTGACCTGAGAGCGGAATGCCGACGGGCTCGGACCACCACCCGCTGTCCGGTCCCGTCGTCGTCAACCTGCGGGAACGCTCTTCTTCAGCTCCCGACGCAAGGTCTTGCCGGATGCGGTCCGCGGGATCTCGTGGACCACGAGGAGCCGGGACGGCACCTTGTAGGTGCTGAGTTTGGTCTTCAGCCATTCCTTCAACTCGTCCTCGCTGATCTGCTCTCGCAGCACCACGAACGCGATCGGGGTCTCGCCGCGTCGCTCATCGGGCGCGCCGACCACGGCGCAGTCGGCTACCGCAGGATGGGCGAGAATGGTGGACTCAAGCTCCGCCGGGGCCACCTGGAGTCCAGACACCTTGATCAGATCCTTGAGCCGGTCCGTGAGGATGAGCCAGCCGCCCGGCTCCCGCCGGCCGATGTCCCCGGTCCGCAGCCACCCATCGGGCAACAGAACGTCTGCATTGGCCTCCTCCGGCAGGTAGCCGATCATGCGCGCTGGGCTGCGCGCGATGATCTCGCCCTCCGCGCCGTCCGGTACGTCCTCGAGCGACTCGGGATCGACGATGCGGATCTCGCAGTCCGACCGCGGCACTCCGACCGAGTCGATGCGGCACCGCTCCGGGTTCTCCGAGGGGTTGCAGTGCAGCCCCAAGAGCTCGGTCATGCCGTAACCGATCACCCAGGTGACTCCGGTGCGCTCGGTGACCCGCTTCGCGATCGATTCGTTCACCGCCGTCGCGCACCACACCATCACCCGGATCGACGACAGGTCGAACGATTCCAGATCGGGGTGCTGGGCGATGCGCTGAGCGACCGGCGCCACGAGCATGCTGTGGGTGATCCTCTCCCGCTGGATCTCACCGAGGAGGCTCTCGATGTCGAGACTACTCGAGATGTAGAGCGTGGCACCTGCCATCGCCGAGCCGATGATCGACGAGGCCCCGAAGCCGGTGAAGAGCGGCAGCGGGAACTGCTGACGGTCTGGGAACTGCAGGCGGATGGCGGACTTCCAATTGATCACGGACGCGCCAAGCGAGTAGTGGCTGTGCCGCACCGCCTTGGGCAGCCCCGTGGTCCCGGAGCTGAAGAAGAGCATGGCCTCGTCGGCCTCCCAGTCGCGCCGGGTTGCGTCCACTGGCTCGGCGCTGTGACCGCGGATCTGCTCCCAGAAGGTCCCGGTGATCCCCGCGTCAATGGTCCACAGTTCGACTCCGATCGCCTCAACCGCTGCACGCGAGACCGCGTCGCTGATGATCAGCTTGGGCTCGGACAGCGCGACGCTCTTCGCGAGCTCGTCCGCGTTCCAGCGCGGATTGGCGGCGATCACCACTCCGCCGGCTCGCAGGATTCCAAAGACCGCGATCGGCCACTCGATTCCGTTGGCGGCCGACATCATCACCCGGTCCCCCGGCTGCAGGCCCTGGCTCGCAAAGGCCCGAGCGAGCGAGTTCGCCATCGCGTCAAGCTCACGATAGGACACCGACTGGTCGTCGCACACGAGCGCTGTCACCTCGGCGTGCCGATCAGCCGAGACGCGGAGGTGGTCGGCCAGATTGCGCCTCGGGTAATACAGGGATGGCCGGGGAATCACGTTCCACTCTCCAAGTGTGAGTCGAGAGGACGGCGAACGCGCCGTCACACGGCCAACACGTTAGCATAAAGTATCCTATACTGGACTTTGGGAGCAGCTGCGGCCTCGCCAGACTCGCCTAGGAGACGGCTCCGCAACCACCTGAACCATATTCAGTTTGCCACCATGCGTCTTCCGAGCGCCGCAAGGCCCCCGTGCGTGGAGATTCATCGATTCCCCACCCCGACCGAACCTGCCTGATTGGTGATTGACATCACCGCGACAGCCTGTACTCTCGGCGCGAAGAGTAACCTGAATAGATTACTTCGGCGGCCAGCCCTCAAGGCGGACCGCCGAAGATGATCGGAGAAGCAGTGGCTGATTCCTCGACCGGACACGCGAAGTGGCCGCCCTCACCCCTGCTCCCGGAGCGCGTGAGGCACCTCCGATGACATCACGCGTCATTGTGACCCCCGCATCCGCGTATGTCCGTCACGTGGAGATGACCGGCGGCGGCACCAACCCGCTGGGGCTGGACCTCGTTGTGGAACTCGCCGCGGCGCTGGACGAGCTGGCCGACGACCCCGACTGCCGATCGGTCGTCCTGTCGTCCCGCGACCGGCACTTCTGCGCTGGCGCGACCGCCAAGTTCGACAGTGGGGGCCTTCCCTGGTCGACCTCAGAGCTGTACGCCGAGGTACCGCGGCTGTTCGCTTTTCCCAAGCCGGTCGTCGTGGCTCTCAACGGAGCTGCCGTCGGGGGCGGCGCCGGCTTGGCCATGGTTGGTGACTGGCGGCAGATCGCAACCGACGCCAGGATACAAATCAACTTCTCGCAGCTCGGCTACACACCGGGGTTCGGCTTGACCCGGTCCCTGCCGGAGCTTGTCGGTCCCCATCGCGCCCTCGAGCTCATGGTGACAGGCCGTCCGGTGACCGCCGAGGAGGCCGTGGCGATGGGCCTCTGCGACGCGTCGTCGGCTCCGGAGGAGTTGCTGAACGAAGCCGTCGAGCGCGCCGAGGTCTTCGCGACCGGCGCGCCAGGGCCCGTCCGCGCGCTCAAGCACAGCCACCGAGCCGCGTTGATACGGGACCTTCCCGCCGTCCTGCACGCCGAGCTGGCACGGCAGTCAGAGTTCAAGCAGACCGAGGACTACGCCGAGGGCATCCGCGCCGGCAAAGAGAGGCGACCACCGCAGTTCCAGGACCGGTGACAAGTTCAATGATTCAAGCCGATCACATAGCGCTGAAGCAGTGCCAGCACGAGAACGTCACGCAACAGATACTTTACAACAAGCGGGACCAGCACCCTCTTAACTCATACAGTGATATACCGGGGCGGTCCCATGGTCGTGTTAGGTATCCTCATCCGCTTGCGCTCACTCCCCAAGCGGCCTACTTCGGTACGGAAAACTCGTCACCATGCCACATTACAGGACCCTATGTTGCTTGGGTTGGGACGTCGCAACGAGAGAAGGCCGATGAGTCCACAGCAGCTGGCAGGCAAGTCGTTCATCGTCACTGGTGCGGGTCAGGGGCTGGGCCGGGCCTACGCCCTCGAGGTCGCCCGTCAGGGCGGCAGCGTCGCGATCAACGACCGCGACCCCGGGCTGCTGGCCGCATTAGCCACCGAAGTCACCGAGCTCGGCGCTCGCGCAGAGGCTGTGATCGGGTCCGTGGCTGACTGGTCGGTGGTGGAGAAACTCGTCAGCACCTGCGCTGAGGCTTTCGGCTCGGTGGACGCCCTCGTCAACAACGCCGGGGTGCTGCACAACCCCCTTCCCTGGGGCGCCGTCGCCTCCATGGTCTACGGCCGGGCGTTGGAGACCGCCGGCACCGGGGTCCGCTTCGACGGTGTGATGCCGATGGCGGTCACCGGGATGACAAACAGCGCAACGAATGGATCGAATCGTCGGAGGTCGACGTGTCCCTGATGAACAAAACGGAGCGAGCAGGGGCCAGAGAAGATCGCCCCGATCATCGCCTACCTCCTGAGCGACCGCTCCCCTCCCTCAACGGGCAGCTCGTGCGCCACGACGGGCAGCGGATCGCCCTCGCCTCCCGCAGCAGCTGGGACGGCGGCAGCTACGAGTTGGCGGCCAACGAGGAGCTCGACGTCGGCGCCGTGGCCAGAATTGTGGCCAACCTGGTCGCCACCAAGCAATGACCGCAAGATCCGACCCGCACAACGACCAGGAGCGCACGTGAAACTTGAGAAGCTGATCAACATTTCCGACGTCGAACGAGCAGCGCGGAAGCGGCTCCCGCGCCCGATCTTCGACATCATCGCCGGCGGCGCTGGTGACGAGGTGACCGTCGAGGCCAACCGGGACGGCTTCAAGTCGCTGCGGCTACGGCCGCGGAACCTCGTCGACATCACCAAGCGCGACGTGAGCACCACGGTCCTCGGCAAGCCGGTGTCGATGCCCATCCTTCTCGACCCGGCTGGCTACCAGCGGATGGCGAACAGCGAGGCCGAGCTCGCCGTCGCTCGCGCAGCTGGGGCTGTCGGCACCGGCTTCGCGCTCAGCACGGTGTCCAGCTATCCGCTCGAGACCGTCGCCGACATCGCCACCGGACCCAAGTGGTTCCAACTATACCTTCCGCCTGGGAACACCTCCGAGACCGAGGAGCTGGTCGATCGAGCGGCCAAGGCGGGGTACGACGCGCTCTGTCTCACCGTCGACACGACCATGCGTGCCCTGCGCGAGCGCGACGTGCGCAACCGGTTCTCCCTGCCGTTGAAGATCAGCCCCAGACTGGTGGCCAGCAGCGCGGTGCGACCCCGGTGGTCCGTTGACTTCCTGCGCGGCGGTGTCGGGCGTGGCACAGCTGCCGGCTTCTCCCCGAAGATGCTCTCGATCAAGGCCGCCGGGAGCGCGCTCTCGAGCACGATGCGTCCGGTCACCGAGGCTGACTTCGCCCTTGTCCGCGAGCGTTGGCACGGCCCCTTGGTGATCAAGGGCGTGCTCCGCGGTGACGAGGCACGCCGACTCCTGGACATGGGCGCGGATGGCATCGTCGTCTCCAACCACGGTGGACGGCAGCTCGACTCGGTGCCGGCGACGATCGAGGCGCTGCCCGAGGTCGTCGAGGCCGTCGACGGACGGGCGGAGGTCTTCATCGACGGCGGCATCCGACGCGGTACCGACGTCGTCAAGGCACTCGCGATCGGCGCTCAGGCCTGTCTCATCGGACGGCCCTACGTCTACGGGCTGGCGCTTGGTGGAGAGGCCGGGGTACGGCGGGTGCTTGAGATCCTGCGCGACGAGACGGAGAACGCCATGGGGTTGCTCGGCTGCACCTCGATCGACGAGATCACCCGTGATTGCGTCCGGTTGCCCCACGAGTGGGCCGGCATCGGCTCGTCCGACTGATCGCGTGACCAGCGCTGACGCCACAGCCATTGCCTTCACCACCATCAGTCACAAAGAGGAAGACCTTGGTTCGCGTTGACCAGAAGGTTGTCTTCGTTACCGGGGCGGCACGGGCGTGGGACGCAGCCACGCCTTGCGTTTGCGGAGGACGGTGCGGACCTCATCCTTGTCGACATCTGCGCCGACTGACGGCGTGGCCTATCCGATGTCGACCTTCGGCGACCTTCAGGACACGGCGAAGGCCGCCCGAAGCCTGGGCGCGCGCGTGGTCGCAGCTTCTGCCAACGTGCGGGACCGTGAATCCCTCCGCGCAGTTCTCGACCCCGCCGTAACAGAGCTGGAGCGTCTCGATGTCGTTGTCGCCAACGCCGGGACCTTCACCGGCGGAACTTGGGACCAGATCGACGAAGCAGTGATGACCACGACTCTCGAGGTCAACTTGAGAGGAGTGTGGAACACATGCGCCATCTCCGTACCCCACCTGCTCGAGCGCGGCGGATCGATCATCTGCATCAGCTCCAGCGCCGAGCAGAAGGCTCAGCCGCTCGCGCTCGCGTACACCGCATCCAAGCACGGCGTCACCGGTCTTGCTCGCGCGCTCGCGAACGAGCTGGCAGAGCACTCGATCAGGGTGAATTCCATCCACCCGATTGGTGTTCTGACCGGTCTGAAGGCGCCGGCTCTGCACGATCTGTTGGTGGTGTGAGAAGGGCCATCTGGCGCCGATCTACCAGAACGCTCTTCCGGTGCAGCACGTCGAACCGGTCGATGTCAGCAACGCAGTGTTGTTGCTCGCCGCCGACGAGGCGCGCTTCGTCACTGGGCTGCCTCTCACCGTCGATGCTCGTCCCCACCGTCGATGTGGCACCGTCGCCGCCGCATGGTGCAGGGCAGGACAAGATCTGTCTGCTGGTGATGATCGGCGTGCGGGCTGACGGTACGAAGGCGCTGGTCGCGCTCGACGACGGGCACCGTGAGTCCACCGAGTCGTGAGCCGACTTGCTCCGCTCCTGCAAGCGCCGCGGGATGAGGGCACCGGTCCTCGCGGCCGGCGACGGCGCACTCGGGTTCTGGGCCGCGGTCCGCACCGTGTTCCCCGAAACCCAGGAGCAGCGCTGCTGGTTCCACATACTTGCCAACGTCCTCAACGCGCTGCCCAAGTCGGCCCAGCCCGGCGCGAAGGCCGCGCTCGCCGAGACCTGGAACGCAGAAGGCAAGGACCACGCGCTGGCTGCGGTGAAGGCGTTCGCCGCCGACTACTGCGTCAAAGTGGCCCAAAGCTGTCGCGAAGATCACCGACGACCTCGTCGAGCACTGGGTGCACCTGCGCACCACGAATCCCATCGTTATCTGGAGTCCCTGTGGGGGTGTCCATCATGTCGCGCACGAGGTCGAGACTGGCCGGGATCTGCGTTCTGGATGTGGTTATCTACCGCCGTCCATGACGCAGAGTTCTCGGAGGAAC
>Ga0164243_10004910_pt1 | contig 20650 bp, 22 predicted proteins | sample OricompcompostOP_FD_108781 | JGI IMG/M metagenome (GOLD analysis project Ga0164243, IMG submission 108781) | Organic Plus compost microbial communities from Emeryville, California, USA - Original compost - Organic plus compost (OP) | ecosystem: Engineered > Solid waste > Mixed feedstock >...
CGCGCTCCCCGCGCAAAAGGCCTCGCTTCGCGAGACAGATTTATTGCGCGTGGGCCGCCGTTGTGGCCGGGCGCCGTTTGCGAAGTGCGGCCAGGATGCCGGGCGGGATCCTGTGCAGATTCCAGGCACGGGGGCGTCGTGGTACTTCCAGGGCGCCGAGCCGAAGATCACGCGCTACGCGCACTGTGCGCGGGGTGTGATGCCGTGCCGCGCAAACGGCGACCGGCCTCGACGGCGACCGCACGCGCAAATAAATCAGTCTCGCGGGGGGGAGCGAGGCCTTTTCGCGCGGGAGCGCGGGAGCGGGGCGCAAGGACGCGAGGCGCGGGCGCGTAGAGCGCAGTATGCACAGGTCGGGTGCGCCGAGTGCCGTCGTCGGCGATCAGCCCCCTAGCGGGGTACGGCGTGGACCGTCCAGCGGTTGCGGACTTCGGTGACCGTTAGTTCGCGGTCGAAGCACTTGGAGAGCCAGGCGCTGGTGAAGACGTCGTGGACGGGGCCCGACGTGAGGACGGCGCCGTCGCGGAGGAGGAGGCCGTGGGTGGTGCTGGCGGGGACCTCCTCCAGGTGGTGGGTCACCGTGATGGTGGCCAGGGAGGGCTGGGCGGCGGCCAGGTCGGCCAGGGCGGAGACCAGGTCCTCGCGGGCCGGGAGGTCCAGGCCGGCGGAGGGCTCGTCGAGGAGCAGCAGTTCGGGGTCGGCGAGCAGGGCGCGGGCGATCTGCACCCGGGCCCGCTCGCCCTGGGAGCACACCGACACCTCGCGGTCCGCGATGTGCGCGCAGCCCAGCATCTCCAGGAGCTCGTGCGCGCGGCGCACCACCGGGCCGTCGTACCGGTCCCACAGCGGCTGCACCGTCCCGGTGTACCCGGTCAGCACCACGGTGTGCGCGGTCGCCCACCGCGCCTTCGGCAGCTTCTGCCCGGACCCCACGTGCCCGATCTGCGCGCGCAGCTCCCGCAGGTCCACCCGGCCCATCCGGTGGCCGAGCAGCCACGCCTCGCCGGAGCTGGGGAACCGGTTCGCCGACGCCACCGACAGCATCGTGCTCTTGCCCGCTCCGTTCGGCCCCACGACCACCCAGTGCTCACCCGGCCGTACGACGAGGTCGACGTCGCTGAGGAGCACGCGGTGCGGCGGTACCCACACGGTCACGCCGCGGAAGTCGAGGACAGGGGACGCTGAGGTGGTTTCGGCGGGATGCGACACGCGGAAAATCTTATTAGCCCCGCGCCGGCGCACGTGCCGCCGGGTCGGCGCTACAGCGCGACGCCCAGCAGCGCGTCCACCGTGTCCCGTACCAGCAGCGGAGCGTCCGCGTCCGCCGCCTCCTCGCCCGGCCCGGCCAGCGCCCGCTCCGCCCAGCCGTCCACGACGCGCAGCGCGCCGGGCGTGTCCAGGTCGTCGGCCATCCGGTCGCGTACGGCCTCGAGCACGCCGCCGGCGGCCGGCCCGGACTCCAGCGCCACCGCGCGCCGCCACGTCTCCAGCCGCTGCTCCGCCGCCGGCCGGTCCGCGGCCGTCCACTCCCACTCCGTACGGTAGTGGTGGTCAAGCAGCGCCAGCCGGATCGCCATCGGGTCCATGCCGTCCGCGCCGCCGCGCAGCTTCGACACCAGCACCAGGTTGCCCAGCGACTTCGACATCTTCTCGCCGTCCAGGCCCACCATCGCGGCGTGCACGTACGCCTTGGCGTGCGGGTACTCCCCCGTCGCGGCCTGCGCGTGCGAGGCGCTCATCTCGTGGTGCGGGAACACCAGGTCCGAGCCGCCGCCCTCGACGTCGAACGTCATGCCGAGGTTGTCCAGCGAGATGGCGCTGCACTCCACGTGCCAGCCGGGCCGCCCGGCGCCCAGCGGCGACTCCCAGGACGGCTCGCCGTCGCGCGCGGCGCGCCACAGCAGCGGATCCAGCGGGTCCTTCTTGCCGTGCCGGTCGGGGTCGCCGCCGCGCTCGGCGGACAGCGCCAGCATGGTCTCCCGGTCGAAGCCGGACACGCCGCCGAAGTTCGGGTCGGCGTCCACCGGGAAGTAGATGTCGCCGTCGACGTCGTAGGCGGCGCCGCGGGACCGCAGCGTCTCGACCATCTTCGCGACCAGCGGCACGGCCTCGACGACGCCGATGAACTCGCGCGGCGGGATGACGCGCAGCGCGGCCATGTCGGTACGGAACAGCTCGATCTCGGAGGTGGCCAGCTCCCGCCAGTCCACGCCCCGCTCGTTGGCACGATCCAACAGCGGATCGTCCACGTCGGTGACGTTCTGCACGTAGTGCACGTCGAGCCCCGCGTCGCGCCAGACCCGCTGCACCAGGTCGAAGGTCAGGTACGTGAACGCGTGCCCGAGGTGGGTCGCGTCGTACGGCGTGATGCCGCAGACGTACATGCGGGCCGTCCCCTGGGGATCGGTCGCCCGGACCTCCCGGCTCGCGGAGTCGTAGACGCGGGGCGGCCGGCCCGTACCGGGCAGCCGCGGAACCTCAGGTGCGGGCCACGAACGCATACGAAGAGCCTATCTGTCGAGGAAACGGGCGGGCCTAACCGGGGAGGACCGTGGTCCAGACCGGGCGGGCGGGGTCCGCGCGGAAGTCGTAACGGACGCCGTCGCGCGACAGTGCCAACAGCGTGACCGACGTGGAGCCGTATTCCCGGTCGGTGACGCGGCGGCGGACGATCAGGGCGGCCGGGTCGTCGAGGGGCAGGCCGTCGCCTTCGATGAGGGTGAGCCAGGTCTTCCAGGCGGCTTCGGGGGTGTCGCCGGGGCGCGGGTCGGGGCGGGGGGCGGCGGCGAAGCGCGGGGTGAAGCGGGCGGCGCGCGGCTCGGCGGGGTCCAGGCCGGTGTTGACGACCAGGTGGGTGCCGGGGCCGACGTCGGTACGGGTAGAGGTCTCGCCGTTCCAGCCCAGCAGGGTGACGCCGTGCGCGGGGTCGGCGGTGACCAGGTGGAACGGGTCGTACGGGGTGAGGTCCGGCAGGGGCTCGCCGGCGGCGGCGCGCAGCGGGAGGTCGCCGCGGGAGCGGCGGGACTCGGGGTCGGCCATGCGGCCGCGGCCGTTCAGGACGCAGCCGGCGCGGCGCGCGGCGGGGTCGACGGCCAGCCAGGTGCCGCCGGCCCGCAGGTCACGGCCGCCGAGCAGGCCGGGGCGGTCCGGCCAGTGCGCGGCGGGCGGCGCCCAGTCCCGGTCGGTGAACTCGTCCCGCACGGCGACCAGCAGCAACGGGATCCGCGCCTCGGGGCGATGGTCGATCACCAGAGTGCACACGCCGCAAACCTCCGTCCGCCGGGTCCTCCCAGTGTGACCAGGCGGCCCCGGGCGTCCGTACGGCGGGGTCCCGCCCGGGGGACGGCGGCGCCGGACCGGCGGCGGCCGGGGACGCGTGCGGCCTTGGGTCAGTACGGCGGCCAGGGGACGGCGGGCCAATCCTCTGGGGGGAACGGGTGGATGCGGTGTTCCAGGAGCATGGCGACGCGGGCGGCGGTGGCGGCGATCTCGTCGCCGGTGATGTGGCCGCGCAGGTCGCGGGCCACCGGGCCGTCCGTAAGATCGCGGGAGAGCTTGCGCAGGGCCTCGACCGCGTCGTCCGGCAGCGGCTCGCCGCGCCACTGCCACAGGACCGTGCGCAGCTTGTACTCGGTGGAGAAGCAGACGCCGTGGTCGCAGCCGTACAGGTGGCCGGCGGGCAGCGGCAGCAGGTGGCCGATCTTGCGGTCCGCGTTGTTCACCACCGCGTCGAACACCGCCATGCGCCGCAGCGCCTCGTTCGACCGGCCGCGGGCCAGCTCCAGCAGGTCGATCTCCGGGTCGGCGTCCACCCACAGCTGCACCATGCCCGGCCCGAACGGCCCCTCGCGGTACACCGTCGGCGGCACCACGTTCCAGCCCGCCGCCCGCGACACCATGTACGCGGCGACCTCGCGGCCGGCGAGCGTGCCGTCCGGGAAGTCCCACAGCGGCCGCTCCCCCGCGACCGGCTTGTACACGCAGTGCGCCTCGACGCTGTCGAGCGCCAGCTCGCAGTACAGCGTGACGTTGGAGGCGTCGACCAGCCGGCCTTCGACGGTGAAGTCGCCGTTGCGCAGCAGCTCGAGCGCGCTCGGCTCGTCGAGTGCCGGTTCGGGGCGGGGGGCGTCGGTCATCGGCGTGCTCGCACGGGTACGGTCATCCGGTGATCCCGCTGCGGTATCCGTTCTGTCGTGGGCACACGTGCCCGTCGGAGTCCAGCGGCAGGCCGCACAGCGGGCAGGGCGGCCGCCCGGCCGCGACGAGCTTCAGCGCCCGCTCGGCGAAGGCGCGCGCGGCGGCGGGGGTGATGCGTACGCGCAGCACGTCGGCGTCGGCGGACTCCGCCAGCAGGCGGTCCTCCTCGGTGTCCTCGGCCAGCTCGGCATCCGCCTCGGCCTCGGCGGACTCGCACTCGATGACCACGACCTCGCCCTCGGCGTCCCAGCCCAGCGCGATCGTGCCCGCGCGGAAGTCGGCCATGATCGGCTGCTCCAGCGGGTCGTCGTCGCGCAGGTCGGTGGGCGTCACGGCGGGCACCGCGTTGCCGCCCTGCTGCCGCAGCACCTCGTCGAGCAGTTCGTCCAGCCGCTCGGCGAGCGCCGCGACCTGCACCTTCTCGCACGCGACACTGGTCAGCCGCCCGGCGGCGCGGGCCTGCAGGTAGAAGGCGCGCTCGCCCGGCTGCCCCACCGCGCCGGCGACGAAGCGCTCCGGCTGGTCGTAGGAGTACACCGGCATATGACGACCCTATGGCATTCCGCGGCCCGCGGCTGCGCCGACGTCACGACCCACCCGCACCACCGCCGACCGGGGCGTCCGACGTGGTGGCCCGGCCGTTGCCGCGGCCGTTCCCGCGCCGGCCGAGCAGCGCCCGCAGGCCCGTACGGCGCGGCGGTTCGGGCGGCTTCGAGATGAGGCCGGTGACGTCGCCGGGGTCGTTGACGCGGACGACGAACGGGCGCAGGTCGGTGTAGCGGATGACGGTGAGCGAGCACGGGTCGATCTGGATGCGCTGGAACTGGTCCAGGTGCAGGCCGAGGGCGTCGGCGACGATCGCCTTGATCACGTCGCCGTGCGAGCAGGCCACGTACACGGCGTCCGGGCCCAGCTCGGCGTTCCAGTGCCGGATCGCGGCCACCCCGCGGCGCTGCATGTCGGCCATCGCCTCGCCATCCGGGCCGGGGAAGCGGGCGGCGCTGGGGTGCGCCTGCACGACCTGCCACAGCGGCTCCTTGACCAGCTTGTCCAGCCGCTGGCCGGTCCAGTCGCCGTAGCCGCACTCGATGAGCCGCTCCTCGGTGCGCACGCCCAGGCCGTCGCGGCCGGCCACCAGCGCGCCGGCGGTCTCCTGGCAGCGCTCCAGCGGGCTGGACACGCACGCGGTCAGCGGTACCGCGGCGAGCCGCTCCGCCAGCTCGGCGGCCTGGCCGCGGCCGCGTTCGTTCAGGTGCACGCCCGGGGTGCGCCCGGCCAGGACCGGACCGGTCTTCTCGGTCAGGCCGTGGCGGACGAGCAGAACCGTACTCACGTTCAGCACCCTACGTGCCACGGGCGTACGTGACCTTCGGCGGGGACAATGGCCGCATGATCGTCGACTGCGCCATCTACACGGCCGGCGAGCGCGAGACCGTCGAGGGCGACATCAGCGAGGCCCTGGACCGGCACCGCGCGGCCGGGGACGACTCGTTCCTGTGGATCGGCCTGCACGCCCCCACCGAGCAGGAGTTCTCGCTCGTCTCCGGCGAGCTCGGGCTGCACCCGCTGGCCATCGAGGACTCCGTCGAGGCGCATCAGCGGCCCAAGCTCGAACGGTACGGCGACGTGCTGTTCCTGGTGCTGAAGACCCTCACCTACACCGACGCGACCTCCCAGATCGAGACCGGCGAGATCAACATCTTCATCGGCGCCGACTTCGTGATCACCGTCCGGCACGGCGACCTGAACCCCCTGGGTGAGGTGCGGCAGCGGGTGGAGGCCGACGCCGAGCTGCTGAAGAACGGGCCGGTCGCCGTCGTGTACGCGGTGTGCGACAACGTCGTGGACCGGTACCAGACCATCGCCGAGGCGATCCAGGCCGACATCACCGAGCTTGAGGCCCAGGTCTTCTCCCCGGAGCGGACCAACCTGGTGGAGAAGATCTACTCCCTCAAACGCGAGGTGCTGGAGTTCCAGCGCGCGGTGGGCCCGCTGGTGCCGGTCGCGCGGGACCTGGTCGGCGGGCGGGTGCACGTACCGGAGGGCGTACGGCCGTTCTTCCGCGACGTCGCCGACCACGCCATGCGGGTGAACACCAGCGTGGAGTCCTACAGCGAGCTGGTCACGTCCGTGCTCAACGCGCACCTGACCCAGGTCGGCGTACGGCAGAACGAGGACATGCGCAAGATCTCCGCGTGGGTGGCGATCCTCGCGGCGCCGACCATGCTGGCCGGCATCTGGGGCATGAACTTCGACCACATGCCGGAGCTGCACTGGAAGTTCGGTTACGCGCTGGCGATCGGCCTGATGGTCGTGGTGTGCACCGTGCTGTACCGGCTGTTCCGCCGCTCCGGCTGGTTGTAGCCGGGATCGCCGCCATCGCGCCGGCCCGACCGGCCGGACACGCGTATCAGTGCACCGCAGGCGGGGTGGGCAAGCGATAAGGTCCGCCGCATGGAAAGCAGACGGCTCGGGTCCAGTGGCCTGCGGGTGTCCCGCATCGGCCTCGGCACGATGACCTGGGGGCACGACACGGACGCCGACGCCGCCGCGGACCTGCTGACGGCCTTCGCCGACGCCGGGGGCAGCCTGCTCGACACCGCCGACGTCTACGCCGGCGGGGAGAGCGAGCGGATGATCGGCGCGCTGCTCGGCCAGGCCGTCACCCGCTCGGACCTGGTGCTCTCCACGAAGGCCGCGCTGACCCCGGACGGCCCCGGCGACCGCGACGCCTCACGCCGGCACCTGCTCGCCGCGCTCGACGGCTCGCTGCGCCGGCTCGGCGTGGACCACGTCGACATCTGGCACGTGCACGCCTACGACCCGGACACCCCGCTGGAGGAGACGCTCGCCGCGCTGGACACCGCGGTGGCCACCGGCCGCGTACGGTACGCCGGCGTCGCCGCGTACGCGCCGTGGCAGCTCGCCCGCGCGGCCACCTGGCAGAGCGCCTGGCCCGGCCGTACGCCGCTCGCCGCCGCGCAGGCCGAGTACTCGCTGCTCGCGCGCGGCGCGGAGGACGGGCTGCTCGACGCCGCCGCGGAGGTCGGCACCGGGCTGCTGGCCTGGTCACCGCTCGGCCGCGGCGTGCTGACCGGCAAGTACCGTACGGGCATCCCGGCCGGCTCCCGCGGCGCGGACGAGCACCTGGCCGGCTTCGTCCGCCCGTACTTCACCGACCGCGCCCGGGCCATCGTGGAGTCGGTCGCCACCGCGGCCGACGGCCTCGGGGTGTCGCCACTGGCGGTCGCGCTGTGCTGGGTACGTGACCGCCCCGGCGTCACCGCCCCGATCGTCGGCGCCCGCACGGCATCCCAACTCGAGGGCGTCCTGGAGTCAGAGTCCCTGACCCTCCCCCGAGAAATCCGCGACGCCCTGGACGACGTGTCGGACCACCCGGCGGAGGACGTCTAGGGCGCCTCGGAGTCAACGCGTGAAAAGGCCTCGCTTCGCGAGACGGATTTATTTGCGCGTGGGGTCGCCGTGGGTGGCGGGTCGCCGTTTGCGAAGTGCGGGTGGGATGCCCGCCGCAGGCGACGCCTTGAACCCTGGCGGTACCGCGACGGCGTGGCCAAGAATCTGCACTCTCGCTCTGTGCAGATCCCAGGCACGGGGGCGTCGTTGTACAGCCAGGGTTCAAGGCGTCGCCTGCGGCGGGCATCAACCCCGCGCGGGGTTGCGCGAAGCGCACGCTTTTCGGCTCGGCACCCTGCAAGTACCACAACGCCCCCGTGCCAAGAATCTGCACAGACCCTTGCCCGGAATCCTGCCCGCACCTCGCAAACGGCGCCCAGCAACAACGGCGACCCCACGCGCAAAAAATCAGTCTCGCGAAGCGAGGCCTTTACGCGCGGAAGCGCGCAGGGCGCGGGGCCGGAAGCGCGCAGGGCGCGGGGCCGGAAGCGCGCAGGGCGCGGGGCCGGAAGCGCGCAGGGCGCGGGGCCGGAAGCGCGCAGGGCGCGGGGCGCGAAGCGAGGGCTTTGCGGCGTGCGGCGCGGCGGCGTAGAGGGAGTCTGGGGAAGACCCGCCTGTGGATAGCGCTCGCTGGTCCCGTTCGGTGGGCTAGCGTTTCCTGCGATGACCGAGACAGCCACCGACACAGCCACTGACATCGATGCCTCCCGGCCGTCGCCCGTTGAGGCGGCGGCCGCTGAGTTGCCCGCGGGGCGGGTGCTCGCCGAGTTCTGCGCCGCGGGGCTCTGGCCGGGGGTCGGGCCGACCACCGCGTCCCGCATCGCCGACGCCAAGATCCTCATGCCCTCCGACGTCACCGCGGAGCGCCTGTCGGAGATCGAGAGCATCGCCGACAAGAAGGCGGTCAAGCTCGCCGAGGCGTTCGCGAACGCGATGCCCGCGTACGAGGTCGTGGAGCTGTTCGTGCCCGCGCGGGTGCCCGCCCGGTTCGCCGCCGCGACCGTACGCGAGCTGGGCGCCGGCGCGGCCGACCGGCTGCGCGCCGACCCGTGGCTGTTCCTCTCGGTGCCCGGCGTCCGCCCCGAGCAGGCCGACTACTTCGCCCGCCAGGTGCTGGGCGACGCCGCCGACCCGGCCGACCCGCGCCGCGGCCGCGCGCTGACCGGCTACCTGCTGGCCCGCGCCGCCCGCGACGGGCACACCGCGCAGCCCGCGTCGTCGATCGCCTCCGGGGTCGGCCAGTTCCGCTTCCCCGACGGCCGCGCCGCCGTCGAGGCCGCGCTGGACGCCGACGTGGCCCGGCTCGACGAGGAGTCCGACGACGCGCCCCTGCTCACCCTGGCCCGGTACGCCGACGCCGAGGAGTCCATCGCGTCCGGCATCGCGCGGCTGGTCGCCGAGTCCGAGCCGCTGTCGGACCAGGAGGCGGTGGACGCCGCGTCCGAGGGGCTCGACGAGACGCAGAAGCGCGCCGTCCTGGCCGCCGCGGCGTACGGCGTGAGCGTGCTGACCGGCGGCCCCGGCACCGGCAAGAGCCGTACGGTCGCGGCCATCGTCGAGCTGACCAGTTCCCAGGGCCTCGACGTGGCGCTGGCCGCGCCCACCGGCCGGGCGGCCAAGCGGCTGGAGGAGCTGACCGGCGCGAACGCGTCCACGCTGCACCGGCTGCTCGGCGCGCAGGGCACCACCGGCGAGTTCGCCCGCGGCCCGGAGTGGCCGGTCGAGGCGGAGCTGATCGTGGTGGACGAGGCGTCCATGCTGGACGCGGAGCTGTGCGCGGCGCTGCTCGACGCCTGCGCGGAGGGCTCGCACCTGCTGCTGGTGGGCGACCCGGCGCAGCTCCCGTCGATCGGCGCCGGCCGGGTGCTGGCCGACATCATCGCGTCCGGCACGGTCCCGGTCACCGAGCTGACCACGCTGTACCGCCAGCGCGACGGCGGCGACATCGCGAAGCTGGCCACCGCGGTGCGCGGCGGCGACCTCATCGCGGTGGACTCCCCGGAGAAGGAGGTCGTGGTGGTGCCCGCGCGGGAGGCCGCCGAGGCGGCGCACCGCGTGGTGCAGCTCGTCACCGACTCCATCCCGCGGGCGCTGAACATCAAGCCGGACGACATCCAGGTCGTCACGCCGGTGCACCGCGGCCCGGCCGGTACGAAGGAGCTCAACCGGGCGCTGAAGGACAAGCTGAACCCCGGTAAGGGCGAGAACGGCGGGTTCGACGTCGGCGACCGGGTGGTGGCCACCGTCAACCACGTGGACGAGGGCTTCGCCAACGGCGAGGTCGGCACGGTGACCGGCACCGACGGCGAGGGCGGGCTGATCGTCGCGTTCACCGCCGGAGAGGTGCAGGTACGCCGCAAGTACCTCGGCGACCTGCTGCACGGCTGGGCGCTCACCGTGCACCGCGCGCAGGGCTCGGAGTGGGGCGCGGTCGTCGGCGTGTTCCCGGCCGAGGCGGGGAAGATGCTGTCCCGGCCGCTGGTGTACACGGCGCTCACCCGGGCGCGGCACCACCTGTCGGTGGTGCACGCGGCGGGTCCGGCGCTGGCCCGGGCGGTCCGCACGGTCGGCGAGCGGCCGCGGATGACGCGCCTGGTCCACCTGCTGAAGGAGAACGTCCCGGACCCGAACGCGGACGCGGAGCCCGAGGAGGACTGACCGGCCGGGCCCCGACGGGTCGGGGCCCGGCCGGGTCGTTACGCCCCTACGGCGTGGTAGCCGCCGTCGACGTGCACGACCTCGCCCGTCGTGGCCGGGAACCAGTCGGACAGCAGTGCGACGATGCCGCGCCCGGCGGGCTCGGTGTCGTTGACGTCCCAGCCGAGCGGGGCGCGCTGCGCCCAGGCCTCCTCGAACTGGTCCGAGCCGGGGATGGACTTCATCGCCATGGTGCGCAGCGGCCCGGCGGACACCAGGTTGACCCGTACGCCCTCCTTGCCGAGGTCGCGGGCCACGTACCGGCACACCGCCTCCAGCGTGGCCTTGGCCGCGCCCATCCAGCCGTAGACCGGCCAGGCCACCGTGGCGTCGAAGTCCAGGCCCACCACCGACGCGGTATCGCCGAACAGCGGCCGGCACGCCTGCGTCAGCCCGGCCAGCGACCACGCCGACACCTGCATGGCGACCGACGCGTCGGACCACGGCACCTCGGTGAAGCCCTCGCCCAGCGCGTTCTGCGGCGCGAAGCCGATCGAGTGGACCACGCCGTCCAGGCCGTCCACGTGCTCGCGCAGCCGGCCGGCGATGGTCGCCATCTGCTCCTCGTCGGTGACGTCGAGCTCGAGCACCGGCGGCTCCGACGGCAGCCGCTTGGCGATCCGCTTCGTGATCGACAGGCCGCGCCCGAAGCCGGTCAGCACCACCGTGGCGCCCTGCTCCTGCGCGATGCGCGCGGTGGCGAAGGCGATCGACGCCTCGGTCAGCACGCCCGTGACCAGGACGCGCTTGCCGTCGAGAAGACCCATGTTCCCTCGTTCCGTGTCGTATCAGGTTCCGGTCAGTGGCCCATGCCGAGGCCGCCGTCGACGGGGATCACCGCGCCGGTGATGTACGCGGCGGCGTCGCTCGCCAGGAACGCCACGGTCGCGGCGATCTCCTCGGGCTCGGCGATGCGGCCGAGCGGGACCTGCTTGACGATCTCGGCCTGGCGGTCCTCGCCCAGCGCGTCGGTCATGTCGGTCTTCACGAAGCCGGGCGCCACCACGTTCACGGTGATGTTCCGCGACCCCAGCTCGCGTGCCAGCGACCGGGCCAGGCCCACCTGCCCGGCCTTCGACGCGGCGTAGTTGGCCTGGCCGGCCGAGCCCAGCAGGCCGACGACGGAGGAGATCAGGATGATCCGGCCGTGCCGCGCCCGCATCATCGCCCGTACCGCGCGCTTGGCCACCCGGTACGCGCCGGTCAGGTTGGTGTCGACGACCGCGGAGAAGTCCTCCTCCTTCAGCAGCGCCAGCAGCTGGTCGCGGTTCGTGCCGGCGTTGGCCACCAGCACCTCGACCGGCCCCTGCGCCTCCTCGACCTCCTTGAACGCCGCGTCCACCGACGCGGCGTCGGTGACGTCGCAGCGCACGCCGAGCAGGCCCGCCGGCGGCTCACCGCTCCGGTACGTCACGGCGACCTTGTCGCCCGCTTCGGCCAGCGCGCGGGCGATCGCCAGGCCGATCCCGCGGTTGCCTCCGGTGACCAGGACGGAACGACTCATCGACTGCGTACTCCTCGACGTCGGGGATGTCCGGTTGCCGGGAGCGAGCGTATCGGCATACCGGCGGGTAGCCTGCGGCGTCCCTCCGCCGCCACCCTTCCGTGCCCCGGGTTCGCCGGGTAGGGGGTGCGGGCATACGCTGAAGTCGTGCGATCGCTGCATCTCCCCCGGTTCCCCGGGAGGTCCGCGCGCCGGTCCGAGGTCGTCCACACCGTCACCGACGCGCAGCGGCCCATGTCCGAGGACATCGACCACCGGCAGCGCCGTTACCTGATCTCAATGGGCATCCGCACCATCTGCGTGATCCTCGTGGTGTTCCTGCCCAACCCGTGGCGCTGGTTCGCCGCCGCCGGGGCGATCTTCCTGCCGTACATCTCGGTGGTGTTCGCCAACGGCGGCCGTGAGCCGGACAACTCCCGGTTCGAGGAGTACGAACCCGAACCGGACGGGCGGAACGGCGAATTGGATCACCGCCCCGAGATCCGCTCGTAATAGAGTCTTGACTCAGTGCGGGGTGCTTCGGTGTACATTTGACGTGGCGCTTCGGTCCCCCGTCGGAGCGTCAAGGTGCGGCGTTTCGGGCCCCCGTCGAAACGCCGACACTCGCGACGCCGGGTGGTTTGCCCCCGTAGCCACCCGGCGTCGCTATTTTTGTGCCCATGGATGCCAGCCAGGCCGGCCCCGAGGACCCGCAGTGCTCGGCGAAGGGGTGCCACGACGACGCGCGGTGGTCGCTCATCTGGGCCAACCCGCGGATTCACGGCAGCGAGCGCACCAAGACGTGGCTCGCGTGTGACGAGCACCTGGAGTACCTCTCCGACTTCCTGGACCGGCGCGGCTTCCTGCGCGACGTGATCGCCTTCGACGGCGGGGACGGCGGGGACGGCGGGACCTAGGCGCGTTCGCGGGCCGCGGCGAGGTCTTCGGGGGTGTCGCAGTCCGCCCAGGGGCCGGGGTCGCCCGGGGAGGTCAGCCTCCGGGGTTCCAGCGGGGCGAGCAGGCCGTGCAGGGAGCGGCCGTCGTACGCCTCCAGGGCGGCCCGCAGCGGGGCCGTGCGCCACACCCCGGCCAGCCACTGCTCGCGGCCGCCGGCGTCGACGTACAGGGCGCCGGGGGCGTCCTGGGCGGCGGCACGGAGCCGGTCCACGTGCGCGGCCGTGACGTACGGGAGGTCGGCGGCCAGCAGCGCCACCCATTCCGCGCTCACCCGTGGCAGTGCCGCGCGCAGCGCCGGGACCGGCCCCGACCCGGGCGGGTCCTCGCGGACGAACTCCGCCGCGGCCAGCCCGGGCCGCCACGGCCCGGCCACCACCAGCCGCCCGGCACCCGCGACCGCCGCGGCGACCCGGGCGATCAACGGCCGCTCCCCCACCAGCAGCCCGGGCTTGTCCACCCCGCCCAGCCGCCGCGCGAGCCCGCCGGCGAGGATCACCGCGTCGTACGGCGGCAGGGCCGCAGGCGGGCCGCCCGGGGGCATCGTCAGCCGCCGATCGCCGACATCGGGCGGGCGGGCTGGAGGAACGTGGGGTCGTCGATGCCGTGGCCGGCCTTCTTGATCTGGACGGCCGACTTCCAGGCGTCGATGATCTCGGCGTCGGTCGCGCCGGAGCGGAGGAGTTTGCGGAGGTCGGACTCCTCGCGGGCGAAGAGGCAGTTGCGGATCTGGCCGTCGGCGGTGAGGCGGACGCGGTCGCAGTCGGCGCAGAACGGGCGGGTCACCGACGCGATGATGCCCACCCGCTCGGGCCCGCCGCCGACCAGGAACCGCTCGGCGGGGGCGCTGCCGCGCTCGCGCGGGTCGTCCGGCGTCAGCGTGAAGTGCGCGGACAGCCGCTCCAGGATCTCATCGGCGGTGACCATGCCCTCGCGCGTCCAGCCGTGCTGGGCGTCAAGCGGCATCTGCTCGATGAACCGCAGCTCGTACCCCATCTGCAGGCAGTACTCCAGCAACCGCGGCGCCTCGTGGTCGTTGATCCCGCGCATCAGCACCGCGTTGACCTTCACCGGCGTCAGCCCGGCGTGCGCCGCCGCGGCCATCCCGGCGAGGACGTCGGGCAGCCGGTCGCGGTGCGCGAGGCGCTTGAACGTGGGCGCGTCCAGCGTGTCGAGCGAGACGTTCACCCGGTCAAGACCGGCCTCGGCCAGCGCGTCCGCCGTACGCGCCAGGCCGATGGCGTTCGTGGTGATGGACACCTCGGGGCGCGGCGACAGCGCGGTGATGCGCGCCACGATGCCGGGCAGGCCCTTGCGCAGCAGCGGCTCACCGCCGGTCAGCCGCACCTCGCGGATGCCCAGCTCGGTGACCGCCAGGCCGACCAGCCGGACCACCTCGTCATCGGTCAGCAGCTCCGGTTTCGGCAGCCAGTCGAGACCCTCGGGCGGCATGCAGTACGTACACCGCAGATTGCAGCGGTCGGTCAGCGACACCCGAAGGTCCGTCGCCACGCGGCCGAAGGAATCGACAAGCACAAGCCCACCTCCATGCAGGGGTTTCCACCCTACGATCCACTAACGACATCGGGCGAACGCCGCGACACGGCAAGAAACGGAGTTCGGGATGGCAGAAGCGGGCGCGTGGGAGTTCGACGGCACGCGCGGACGGATCGCCGTACGGGACTGGGCGAACCCGGAGGCCTGGTACGTCGCCGTGCTGGTGCACGGCTACGGCGAGCACATCGGCCGGTACGACCACGTCGCGGACGCCCTGGTGCGCGACGGCGCGACGGTCTGCGGCCCGGACCACATCGGGCACGGCCGGTCCGACGGCGACCGGGTGCTGGTCGAGGACTTCGCCGACGTCGTGGCCGACGTGCACACGACGCTGACCCGTACCGCGGCGGCGTACCCGGGCCTGCCCGTGGTGCTGATCGGCCACTCGATGGGCGGCATGATCGCGGCCCGGTACGCGCAGGTGCACGGCTCGGGGCTGGCCGCGCTGGTGCTCTCCGGCCCGGTGCTCGGCTCGTGGGCGCCGGTGGCGCTGGCCGACGCCGAGGTCATCCCGGACGAACCGCTGGACGTGTCCACGCTGTCCCGCGACCCCGAGGTCGGCCGGGCGTACGACGCGGACCCGCTCATCTGGCACGGCCCGTTCAAGCGGCCCATGCTGCGCGCCATCGGCCGCTGCCTCGACGAGATCAACTTCGGCGGCCGCCTCGGCGCGCTGCCCACGCTGTGGGTGCACGGCGAGGACGACGCGCTCGTGCCGCTGCCGGCCACCCGCGCCGGCATCGAGCGCATCCGCGGCGACGACTTCACCGAGCGGCTGTACCCCGGCGCCCGGCACGAGGTCTTCAACGAGACCAACTCCGCGGAGGTCCTCGGCGATGTCGTCGCGTTCCTCGGCCGCGTCCTGCGGTAACCCCCGAGCCGCGACCTGGGGAATTCCGCAGCCGGATCGGGGGCATGCCCGATGGAAGGCGCACCCCTCCGAGCGCCAGGCTCTTGGTAGACCTGCCGTGAGGATGGGGGCGGATCAATGTACATACGGACATCCCTCGCGCTGCGCGCGCTGCGCGGGGCGCGGTGGGCGCCGGCGGTCGCGTGCGGTGCCGTCGCGGCGCCGCTCGCGCTGGCGGCCGGCGGCGGCCTGTCCGCCGCGGTGCCGGCCGCGGCGGCCGTCACGCTGGCCACCGCCCTGACCGGCGGCGTACGCGGCAGGGCGGGGCTCACCGGGATCGCGCGGGCGTGGGCGCGGGCGCACCCCTGGCGGTTCGCGGCGGCGCCCGCGGCGGCGCTGGCCGGCGTGCTCGCCGTGCTGGACGTGGCCACGGGGTGGCCGACCGTCGGCGCCGCCCTGGCCGGACTGTCCGTGCTGGCCGCGCCCCGGCTCGGCACCCTGTGCACGCCCCGCCCGCCCGTACGCCCGGCCGCCGCCCCGCTCACCGGCCGCCGCCTGGTCCGCGCCCTGCCCGCCGCCGAGACCCGCCCGCCACGCGTGATGGCGGCACCGTAAGGGCGGAACTTCCGGGGCGGGCCATGGGTTTCCCCTATAGCGCCCCGCCGCATCGCCCGGCACGCTTGAAGCGTCAGTCGTCAACGCAGGAGTCGCAGATGTCGTACTCACAGGCACCGGTCCCCCGGGACGAGAGCCTGTCCTGGCGCGAGTCGTTCACCGTCTCCGGTGCCGCGCTCACCAACGCACCCTGGGGTGTCGCCCTGATCGGCGGCGCGGTGGTCGGGGGCGGGAACTTCCTGCTCCACCTCACCAGCTTCCCGATCGCCGGATCCGTGCTGCTCGGCCTGTGGGCGGTGCTGGCGATCGCGGCCGGCGGCGCGGTCTGGCGGCGCCGAGCCGGCAACCGGGCGGTCGCCTGGGCCCGCCGGCACCCGTGGCGGTTCGCCGTACTGCCCGCCGTGATCACCGGCGTGGTCACCGTCCCGGTGGAGATGATCTTCAACTTCTCCGGGCCGTTCGCCGCGCTGTTCACCGGCATCAGCTACGGCGTCGGCACCTGGGTGCTGGTCTCCCTGGCGGCGCTGATCGCCCGGGCGCGCGAGAGCTGACCCGCCCCGTACGGCGGCCCCGCGGACCGCGCACGCCCGTACGGGAATAGGCTGATGACCGGCCGTAGTGGTTCGCTGTGAGGGGTCCGCTGATGCACCTGTGGATGGGCATCTTCTCGCTCGTCGGTTTCGCCATCATCGGGTGCGCCGTGTGGTTCTTCTCCACGATGTCGGCCCGCGACAACCGCGAGGCCAACCTGCCGCGCCCGCCCGCCGAGCCCGGCGAGGTGACGTACACGCCGACGAAGCTGGGCACCTGGGCGGTCACCGTGGTGCAGGCCAACGGCCGCACCCGCCAGGTCTACGCGCTGGACGAGGAGGAGGCGCACCGCAAGGGCGAGCAGCTCGCCGCCCAGGTCCGCGCCGACGACTGATCCGCTCCGATTTTCCCGCCCCGGGCACCCGCGCCCGGGGCGTTCGCGTGCCCGGCTCCGGTGACCGTCCGGACCCGCCCGGTAACCGCCATGAGCTGCGCAAATTGCGCGCAGGGCGCCTCGCGGATGCTTTGCTGCTTCAAAGATTGGGCCCTCGCCGATAGGGTCAGCTCGATTCGGTCGGCGTGACCGGAGGGTTTTACCGAGGCATTACAGGGCAGTGATGCGAAATTGTCGGGGCGAGTCCGTTCCGCTACATTGGCGCGGCATCCTCTGCGACATCACACGTCGTCCCGTGTGTGCCCCTCCAATGCACAGCGTTTGATAAGGAGTGCGCGTAGATGACCGCTACGACGCCACCCGCCGGGTCTCCACCCTCGGAGGGCCGGCACCTTCGCCGCGATATCGGCCGTATCGGGCTGCTATTCACCGGCGTCGGCTCGATTATCGGATCCGGCTGGCTGTTCGGAGCGATGAACGCCGCGCAGCTCGCCGGGCCCGCCGCGATCTTCTCCTGGCTGATCGCCGGGATCATGATCATGCTGATCGGCCTGTCGTTCTCCGAGCTCGGGACGATGTTCCCGGTGACCGGCGGCGTCGTCCGGTTCCCGCACTACACCTGGGGTGGGTTCGCCAGCTACTCGATGGGCTGGATCACCTGGATCGCCGCGGCCGTGGTGCCGTCGATCGAGGTCACGGGCACACTGCAGTACGCGACCAAGTGGTTCCCGTTCACCACGGCGCACATGGTCGACGGCGAGACCGTGCACACGCTCACCGCGCCCGGGTTCGTCGCGGCGATCGTGCTGCTCGCCCTGTACTGCATCATCAACGTGATCGGCGTGAAGTTCTTCGCCCAGATCAACAACGTGCTGGTCTGGTGGAAGCTCGCCGTCATCATCGTGGTGATCGTGCTGTTCCTGGTGACCGCGTTCAACGCGGCGAACTTCACCAGCCACGGCTTCTTCCTGTCGCCGAGCAAGGACAACCCGGGCGGGATCCAGTCGGTGTTCACGGCCATCTCCACGGCCGGCATCACGTTCTCCTACCTGGGCTTCCGGCAGGGCATCGAGCTGGCCGGCGAGACCAGCAACCCGAAGAAGAACGTGCCGTTCGCCGTCATCGGCTCCGTGGCCATCTGCACGCTGATCTACATCGGCCTGCAGATCGCGTTCATCGCCGCGGTGTCGCCCGCCGACATCGCCAAGTCCGGCGGCTGGCCGGGCCTGGAGTTCACCAACGACTTCGGCCCGCTCGCCGCGATCGCCAGCGCCATCGGCCTGGCCTGGCTGGCCGTGGTGCTGTACATCGACTCGGTCATCTCCCCCGGAGACACCGGCCTGATCTACACCGCGGTCACGTCCCGGCTCGGCTACACCATGGCCAAGAACGGCAACGCGCCGCAGAGCGTCGCCAGCCTGACCAAGAGCGGCGTGCCGTGGGTGTCGACGATCATCACGTTCGTGATCAGCCTGATCATGCTGCTGCCGTTCCCGAGCTGGCAGCAGCTCGTCGGCCTGGTCACCTCCGCGACCGTCATGTCGTTCGGCGCCGGCCCGCTGGCGCACGCCGCGCTGCGGCGCAGCCTGCCGGACCGCCCGCGGCCGTTCCGCCTCGGCGGCGGCGACGTCATCCCGTTCCTGGCGTTCTTCTCGTCCAACATGATCATCTACTGGACGGGCTGGAGCACCAACGCCAAGTTCTTCCTGATCATCGTGCTCGGCTTCGTGGTCATGGCCATCTTCATGGCGACGAAGACGATCGACACGTCGAAGATGGACTGGAAGGCGGGCGCGACCTGGATCGTGCCGTGGCTGGCCGGCCTCGCGCTGATCAGCTACCTGGGCGACCTCGACGGCGGCCTCGGGGTGTTCGCCGGCGTGCCGATGGGCTTCGTCGTGAACCTCGTCTGGAGCGCGGTCATCTACGCGATCGCGGTACGGATGCGGCTGCCGAAGGAGCGCGTCGAGGAGATCATCGAGACGACTCCGCACGACGAGATCGAGGAGGAGGTCGCGGCCCACTGAGGCCCGTCCTCGCGTAGCACCACCGCGTGGCCCCGGCGAAACGCCGGGGCCACGCGCGTGTCCGGGGGCGTCCGGTGCGTTACCGTCACGTGCCGTGATCCCCGTCGACGCGACCCTCCAGGAGATCCTGGACCTGGTCGGCATCTTCGTGTTCGCGGTGTCCGGCGCGCTGCTCGGCGTGCGCAAGGACTTCGACGTCATCGGCATGACGGTGCTGGCCGAGATCACCGGCCTGGGCGGCGGGGTGCTGCGCGACCTGGTGATCGGCGCGGTACCGCCCGCCGCGTTCACCGACCTCGGCTACCCGCTGGTGCCGCTGGCCGCCACCGCCATCGTCTTCTTCTGGCACCCGCAGTTCGACCGGCGCGGCGCGATCCGCGGCGCGGTGCTGGTGTTCGACGCGGCCGGGCTGGGGCTGTTCTGCGTCACCGGCGCGACCAAGGCGCTGGCGTACGGGCTGGGGCCGGTGCAGGCCGCCGGGTTGGGGCTGTGCACGGCGGTCGGCGGCGGCATCATGCGCGACGTCCTGGCCAACGACGTACCGAGCGTCCTGTACGACAAGGAGCTGTACGCGATCCCGGCCCTGCTCGGGGCCGGTCTTGCGGTGACCGTGTACGAGGTGGACGCGTACAACGTGTTCACGGCGGTGGGGGCGGCGCTGTTCGCGTTCGCGCTACGGCTGGTGGCCCGGAGACTGCGGTGGCGGGCCCCGCGAGCACGACGGCGGTAGGACTGCACGCTTGCCGCGCATCCCCCTGTGCCGCGCAAACGGCGGCCGGCCACCCACGGCGCCGAACGCGCAAATGAATCAGTCGCGCGAAGCGAGGCCTTTTCCACGCGCAGAGCGCGAGCGCGGGGCGTTGCTCAGGCGTCGAGTCGCTTTTCCAGCCAGTGGACGTCCCAGTAGCGGCCGAACTTGCGGCCTACCTCGCGGTAGACGCCGACGTCGGTGAAGCCGAAGCGGCGGTGAAGGCGTAGGGACGCGTCGTTGGGCAGGGCTACGCCCGCGTAGGCGCGGTGCACGTCCTCGCCCCTGAGTGCGGTGAACAGTGCCTCGTACAGCGCGCTGCCCAGGCCTCGGCCGGTGGCGTCGGGGGCGCAGTAGACGCTGACCTCGACGGAGGTGGCGTACGCGGCCTTGGTCTTGAACGGGCTGGATGTGGCGTAGCCGGCGAGCACGCCGCCGTCCACCGCGACCAGGAGGCGGTGCGGGCCGCCGTCCGGGTGGGCGTCGAACCAGGCGCGCCGTTCCTCGACGGTGAACGGCGTGACGTCGAACGTGATGGGGGTCTCGGTGACGTAGTGGTTGTAGATCTCGGTGAGCCGGGGCAGGTCGCCGGGTACGGCCGGGCGGATGTCGAGGGCGGCACTGACGGTCATGAGCGTGATTTCACCATTCGCACGTTTCCCGCATGTTTCACCCGCGTTTCACACGATGGGCGCGGGCACCGGACGCGACGGGGCCAGCTCGTGATACGCGGCCGCCAGGCGCCGTACGCCCTCGGTGAGGTCGTCCGGGGGCAGGCAGAACGGGACGCGGACGAAGCGGTCGAGCGTGCCGTCCACGCCGAAGCTGGGACCGGGCGTCACCAGGACGCCGTGCCGGCGGGCGGCGCGGGCGAGCTGGTCGGCGACCGGGGTGCCGAGGTCGACCCAGGTGCTGAGGCCGCCGGGCGGCGGCTCCCAGGTCGCGGCGGGGAGCTCGGTGCGCAGCGCGGCGAGCAGGGCGTCGCGGGCGGCGGCCAGCTCGGTACGGCGGCGGGTGCGGACGGCCTCCACGTCGCGTAGCAGCTCGGCCACCACCAGCTGGTCCAGCACCGGCCCGGCGATGTCCTGCGTGGCGCGCATGCCGGCGAGCCGGCCGATCAGCGGCGCGGTGGCGCGGATCCAGCCGATGCGCAGCCCGCCCCAGAACAGCTTCCCGGCCGACC
>Ga0164243_10004912_pt1 | contig 20642 bp, 21 predicted proteins | sample OricompcompostOP_FD_108781 | JGI IMG/M metagenome (GOLD analysis project Ga0164243, IMG submission 108781) | Organic Plus compost microbial communities from Emeryville, California, USA - Original compost - Organic plus compost (OP) | ecosystem: Engineered > Solid waste > Mixed feedstock >...
CGGCGACAACGGTCCAGTAGGCGACCGGGTTCAGGCCGGGTGCGTGCAGTGCCGTCGCGGGCTGCGCCGGGTGGGCCAGCACGGTCAGCCCAGCACCAAGGCTCCCGGCGGGCTGACGGATGCCGGTGAGCCAGGCGGCGATGCTGCCCGCGACCCGCAACAGCCCGGCCAGCACACCCGCAGCAGCGATGCCGGCCAGGCCAAGGTTGACCGCGGCGTCGTTGCCGGGCCGGGCCTGACCTGTCACCGTCGCCACCGCCGCGACGACCGGGCGGGGGCGGTTCCGCGGACGATCGTGCCCGAGCCGGTGCCGAACAAGATCAGCTCGTCCACCCGCCGCGGCACCCTCGGAGATACCGGAAGCAGAACGGTGCCGTTCGCGTCGGCGGCGACACTCGTAGCCACGACAGCGACCAGCACCAGCTCGCCCGGCAAGAATCCCTCACCCCGCAGCATCGGCCCGTCCGCGGAAGTGGCCGGCTCCGGCTCGTCTTCGTCCGCCGGCTCGGGTGTACGGGGTTGGAGGATGTCGGCGTACCGGGACCCGTCGGCCTCGCGGACCTCAACCCGCACCGGGCCGCGGGCCTGGTCGGCGATCTTCGCCAACACAGCACCCAACTCGCTCCGGGCAAACGGACCATCCGAGTGCTCGATGCCGCCACGGCGGATGTCGTCGACGACGATCCGCGCCTGGCCCGTGTCGTCGATCGTGACGACCATCTCGGGCAGAACCGCCGGTATCGCCGACGCTGGATCGGGGTGTGTCTCAGGTCCGCTGTGGCGTGACATCACGAGGCTCGCATCCGGGCCGTGGTGTCGAAGATGGCCAGCTCGTCGGGGTGGAGCTGGTGTTGCACGATGAAGGAACGGTCTTTGATCCGCCACAGCCCTTGCCCGGTGCCGAGTTGGGGCAGCATCTTCTGCTCGGTGCCGGTGAGGTTCAGCGTCGCGGCGGTGGTACCGAGCTGGTCGGACTCCTGCCGGTAGATGATCCGGGTCTCGGCGTTGGCCAGCAGCGAGGTGGCCAACGCGTGGGCGGCGGTGCCCTGGTCGCCCACGTTGTCCAGGTCGGTCAACTTATGGAAGATCAACATGTTCGCGATCCCGTAGTGGCGCGCGAGGCGCCAGTGAGCGTCCATGCGCCGCAGCAGGGCTGGATGTTGCATGAGCTGCCAGGCTTCGTCGTAGACGACCCACCGCTGCCCGCCGTGCGGGTCGAGCAGGGCCGACTCCATCCACGCCGACGAGCAGGTCATCAGCACAGAGATCAGCGCGTTGTTCTCCGCCACTCGCGACAGGTCCAGAGAGACCATCGGGAGGTCAGGATCGAAGGCGACCGTGCTCGGCCCGTCGAAGATGCCGGCCAGGTCCCCGGCGACCAGACGCCGCAGGGCGTGACCAACGATCCGGCCGTCTTCCGCGAGCCGTGGGTCCTCGGTGGTGTTGGGGTTGAGGATGTGATCGACCACCATCGGCAGGATCGGCGACTGCGAGCCGGCCACGGCGGCAGTCAGAGCGATATCGACGGCAGTGTGCTCGACCGACGTCAGCGGCCGGCCGAGCACGGTTTCGGTCAGCGCCCCGATCAGGTCTCGGCGGCGGGCGGTGACCATCGCCGCCCACTCCACGTCCGAGACCCCGGAGGGGCGACGTCCTGAGTCGAGCGGGTTGAGCCGGTTGGGCAGGCCGTGGCCAAGCACAATCGCCTGCCCGCCGACCGCGCGGGCGACCGCAGTGTGCTCACCCTTCGGGTCACCGGGCACATAAACCCGGCGTCCGAACGGGATCGAGCGGGTGTAGAGCGCCTTGGCCAGCGCGGACTTGCCGGCGCCGACGATCCCGGCCAGCACGACGTTCGGAGCCGTGATGATGCCGTGCTGGTAGAGAACCCAGGGGTCATAGACGAAACTGCCGCCGGAGTAGAGGTCCTGGCCGACGAACACGCCCTCGCCGCCCAGGCCGCCCTCGGCCAAGAAGGGATAGGCCCCGGCGAGCGCGGCACTCGTGTCTTGGTGGGCCGGCAGTTTGAAGCGCCGCCAGGCTCGCAATGCGGCCGGTCCGGGCTGCCCGCTGCGCGGCAGGTAGGTGGTGGCGGCGCGTTCGGCGCGTTCGGCGTCCAATTCGGCTCTGGTGGCTGCTTTGCGTTCGGCCGCGTCGGCGGCGTAGGCGTGGGCGGCGGCCCGGCGCGCTGCCCGCTTGTCGCGGCGGTGTTGTCCGGCTCGGCCGACCAGCACCGTCGAATACAGCTTCTTGTCGGCTCGGGAACTCATCGGTGGTCAGCCACCTTTCGTCGGCAGAACACGGTCTGCCGTTCAGGTGCGCCGGTTGCACCGCCCTTTCAGCGCCTGAGTGGGTCGCTGTCTCGTCGCGCGGTCGGGTCGGTGCCGAACGCCGACGATGGGGCGAGCCGTCCGGTTCGGCTGCGTGACTGCGCGGTGCGGGCGGCGTCGATGCTCGGCTGCCAGGCGATCCGTCCGTTGTGGTTGAACGCCTCGTTCAGCGCCCCGTGCGCCTGCCGTACCGAGCCGGCCGCGCCACGCAGGTACTCGCCAGCCACGACCGCATCAGAGCGGCCGGCCGCGTGGTCGCCGTCGTCGTGGGCGGCACGGTCGGCATTGCACTCATGCCAGGCGGCGAGCTGATCTAGCGACTGCTGAAGTGACGCCAACGCAGTCGAGAGCGACCCGAGCACCCGATAGCTATCGGCCGGGTCGGTGAACGTGCGGCTGGCGTGTGCCAGCCCGCGTAGCGCCTCGGCCGCTTCGTTAGCGTCGGCGGCGGGGTTGTCGTAGCTTCGCATGGTTCGCTTCCTGTCCCCTGTATCGCGCCCTGTCTGGATGCCGGTCAGGTACGCCGGCCGCTCCTTTGACCCGCGCAGCGCCGAGCTACAGGCCGCGGCACAACGGCAGTGCAGCGGCGGTGAAGGCTTGGGCTTGTTGGCCGACCAGGCGGCGGGTTTCGCAGGAGGCTTGGACGGCGGCCTGTTCGATCGCGGCGACCGCCGCGTCCAGTTCGTCCACGGTCGGCGCGGAGATGGCGATGAGGCCGATGTCGCGGAGCACGCCGTGGCCAGCGATGAGGTCGGCTTCTTGTTGGAGGACGTCGCGGTATTCGGCGGTCTGTTCGGCGTCTTCGATCTGCCCGGCCTTGGTGCGTTGGGCGGCGTCGGAGAGGTAGCCGGTCTTCTTCTTGCGGATGTCCCGTGCGGCCTGGTCGGCGCGTACCGGGTCGTAGAGCAGCGTGAACGCCCGCCGTACTCCCGAGGACAGCAGGATCGGGGCGAGGAAGCCGGGATAGACCTGCGAGCGAGGCCACTCGCTGACCCACAAGACGACGTGGAACGCTGAGTCGGAGCGCAGCCGGTCCCAGGTTTCCTCGACCGCGACCGGGCCGGCGGTGGCGAGGTCTCGGCCGAGTTCGCTGCGCTCCAATGTCGCCGCGACCGCCGGGTCGTAGGCCGAGCGCAGCATGACGGCGAGTTGGCCGGGGGTGTACCAGTCGCTCGGGGTGAGGTCGGCGGCCCGCAGTGCCGTGGTGAGGGTGCGCATCTCCGCTCGGAGGACGGCGGCGGTGCCGCGCATCCCGTGTCCGGCCGACCGGATCGCCCGCGCTGCGGCCTTCATGTCCAGTGTGAGGGAGAGGGTGGTGACGTGGCGTTCGGCGGTCGGCCCGGCCCGCTCGATCAACTCGGCGTAGGTGCGGGCGACCCAGGAGCCGTCGTCGCTGCCGTGGGCGGCCCACCACTGCTCCAGCCCGGTTCCCGAGTCGGGCACGGTGCGTTCGAGCACTTGCAACCGGGCGATGCGCCCGGAGCGGCACACGGTGGCCAGCACCCGCCCCCACGCGGTGACCCGGCGTTGCTGCTCGTCGGGGTCGAGCAGGATGAAGCTCGGATGCGTCACCTCGACCAGCGCCGTCAGCGTGGCGCGGTGGGGGTCGTGGACCATGACCGCCCCGGTGTCGGGGTCGAGGTACTGGCGCAGCGCAGCCGCGTCACCGGGCAGGGCAAGGGTGCCGGCGGGGCGGGGCTTGGTGACTCGCCACCGGTACACCGTCTGCCCGAGAACGGCCCGAAGCGCCCAGTGCCCGGCCAGGGGTATCCACTCGATCGCCTTCCGCCCCGCGATGGGCAGCCACACCAGCAGCGCACACAGCCCGCAGACCGGCGCTGCCAGCAGCAGGCCCTTGCCGCCGGCCGTGTAGAGCGCGCCGATCAGCGCAGCGGCCCCGACTCCGAGCACGATCACCTGCGGCAACGACAGACCCAGCAACAGTCCCCGGCGGGTGAGCCGCGAGAACTTGACCGGCGCCAACCCGCGTTCGGAGTTCTCACCGGCCATCAGGCATCACCCTCGGACGACTCAGGCGGCGGGGACGTTCGCGGTGCCGGTGTCGCCGGGGACGGCATCGGACGCTGGTTTCGCGGAGCCGCCGCACTCGGTGCCCCTGACGTCGGCGGTGTAGCCGGGGCTGGCGGAACCGGGATCGACCCTCGGCTCGGCCCGCTCAGTTCGCTATCCGAACTCCCCGGGGGTGGTTGCCCCGCGGCCTGTTGGCCAGCATCGGTGTGCTCTTCGGCCGCGTTGGCGACCGCGCGCCCGGTCTCGGGTCCGGCCTTCGCCGCCGCGGTGACGGCCTGGGCTCCCGCGACGACAGCCATGCCCTCCGGGCCGGCCGCAGCCCCTTCGGCACCCGCCTCGCTCGCGGGTGCCCCCGACCCGCCACCACCACTGCCCCCGCCGGGTTGCGGCAACCCGCCGCCGCCGCCGTCACCGGGGCCGCTGCCGCCGCTACTGTCCGAACCGCCGCCGAGAACCTTGCGTGCGTTGGAGAGTCCCGGCAGGGCAGGCACGGGGATGGGACGGTTCATCGCGCCCTTGGCCTCGCTCTCGGCCGACATGGCGTGGTAGAGGTCGAAGCCCACGAAGGAGATGAACTTGTAGGCCATGTAGGGCGCGAACGCCGCGACGAACATGAGCACGATCCCGGCGACCGGGTTGGAGATCGAGGACAGGTCGAGATTCAAGGGGGCGTTCATCTGGTTGATCGCGACCAGGAAGATCACGACCACGACCAGCTTGGAGACGATCAGCGCCGCGACGAACGACGCCCACTTGCTAAACCAGCCCCGCGCGTGATCCCAAGACTGGCCGGACAAGGCGATCGGGGCGAGGACCACCGCGACCAGCAGCAGCGCCTTGCGGATCAGCAGGGAGAACCACACGATCGCGGCACCCGTGATAGCCAGGCAGCCGAGGAAGATGATGATCACCGCCCCGGCTCCGGGGGCGGACAGGCTGATGGCGCCGATCCCAGCGGCCAGGGCAGCGATCTTGCCGCCCATCTCGTCCAGGGTCGTGCCGGTCGCTTGAATGATCCCGACGCACAGCTCGTCGACGATGGTCAGCGCCAGCCCGGTGAGGGTGACGACGAGGAACGAGCCGAGCACCGACTTCGCCAATCCGATCCCGGCTCGTTGCAACGCGCCGGGGTCACGGCGGATCAGGCCGGTAATGAGCTGCAAGCAGAAGAACAGCAGCATCAAGAAGACGGCGACGCCGAACAGGACGTCGTAGACCTTCAGGTAGTTGGGGTCGGTGACGTCGACCAGCGTGGTGGAGTCGAACAGTTGCCAGACGCCCTTGAACATCCATTCGGCGGCGTTGCCGACGCCTTGGGCGATCCAGTCGAACGGCGCGGAGATGACGGTGGCGGCGGCCTTGCCGGCGACGTGGCAGACGGTGGAGATGACCGGGACGTTGCAGACACCCATTGGAATGCGCCCCTCAGATGCCTTGGCCGACGTTCCAGAAGAAGTTGATGAACGCGACCGCGCCGCCGGTGATGATGGCCGCGCCGCAGGCGATCAGGACGCCGGTCTTGCCGCGGGTGGCCAGGTGCGGGTTGGCCGAGTGCGATCCGAAGGCCCACACCACCGCGGCGACGATCAGGGCGAGGACGGACAGGATGAGGCCGACGGTCATGACAGCGCCGACGATCGTGCGCAGCGCGGCGATGCCGGGCAGGCCGTTGTCATTCGGGTTGACGTTGATCGGCCCTGCCGCGGCCGGAATGGCGGCGGCCACCAGCCGGGTGACAGGTAGGACGGAGATCATCAGCAGGGCTCCTTGCAGCGGCGCGGGACCCGCGCATCACCGGTGAGAGCGCCGGATTGCTGGCGGGATTCATCCCGCAGGTGCGCGGGCTGTTCCACGCGGCGAGAAGCCAGGGAGCAAGGACCGGCTAAAGGGTGGGGCCTATGCCGAGTAGGAAGTTCAGCCACGCGATCGCGGCCCCGTCCAGTGCGGCGGCGCCAATGGCAACCAGCAAGCCCGTGCGTGCTTTCATAGCTGCGCTGTAGTTGCCGTGCGACGAGGCCACGGCCCAGGTGGCGGCGCAGACGACGATCATCAGCACGGCGACGATGAGTACGATCGTCATGAGCGCGCCGATGACAGTCTTGAGCTGGCCGGCGCCGCCGACACCGTTGAAGTTCGGGTACACGCCCGCCGCGATCACGGTGTACACCAGCGAGTGGAGTGCGGTTGGGGTGGTCACGCCCGTCAGGTGCGCTACGCGGCCAATCCGAGCGGCCAGCGCGGTTAGCCGAGTCGGTCAGCTGAGGCGGCGGACGGTGGTGATCTCGTCGCCGAACTCAGACAGGGTGCCGTAGCGGACGTTCTCGCCGGTCTGGGGCGCTTGCACGATCTTGTTGCCGCCGAGGTAGATCACGACGTGGTGTGGCACGGTGTCGCCGGGGTAGGTGTAGAAGATGATGTCGCCGGGTTGTTTGTCGGCCCAGGCGACTGCGGTGCCGTCGTGGATTTGGTCGCCGGTGTAGTGCGGCAGCCGCAGTGTCCCGTCCGAGGCTTGGTAGGCGGCGTACATCACCAGGCCGGAGCAGTCGAACCCTGGCCCGCGGCCGTCTGACCCGATGCCGGAGGGGCCGGTGTAGGTGCCGCCGGCCCACACGTAGGGCAGGCCGATCTGTTTCTCCGCCGCGGTGATGAATGCCCCGGCGAACCCAGGCGGCAGGTTTCCCGACGGATTAGTGGTGGGGCCGGTGAGGCACTGCCCGCCGCCGGTCAGGGTGACGCCGGTCAGGGTGCTGGCGACTTTCTCGGCGACGGACTGGTAGTTCGCGTACCGGTCGGGGTATTCGGAGACCTCGACCGCCTGGGCGGCCGCGCCGAGTGGAAGGTCCTGCCAGTTGGGGATGTCGAGTAGCCCTGCCGGTGAGCCGTGGTTGGGTCCGTCCGGCCCGCCGTAGAAGGCTCGGCTGGACCAGATCGGGTCCATCAGGTTCGCCACCGTCCCCCAGCCGGTCGAGGATCGCATCTGGAACAGCCCGAGGCTGTCGTGGTCGGAGCCGTCCCCGTCGTGCGGGTAGTTCGCGGAGTTCGGGTAGGCGGTCACGTTCGACAGCACGCGGAGAGTGGACTCGGTGAGCGCGGCCATCAGCGCGATGACTTGGCCGTTGGCGTCGATCTTCTCGGCGTTGCCGGTCGCGATGATCGCCGCTGCCCGCTCCAACTGCGTGTGGTTGAGCGTGACGGTCTGCCCGCCGGCGGTGGTCGCGGTCAGGCTTTGCGGTACGGTGCCGGAGACCGACAGCGACGGCCCCGACAAGCTGCCACTGCCGTTGTCATTGCTGGTGGCGCAGGTGGCAGCCTGGGCGGTCGCCGGGTCGAACAGCGCGGCAAGGGCCACCAGGCCGACGCCGGGCAGGAGCAGGATCAGTGCGGCCACGATCAGGAGGGCTTTGCGCCACATCGCCACTCGCCTCGGCTACTTGAGCGGGTCGTTGAGTTCGGACAGCCGCAGCGTGTGGCAGCGGGGCCAGGACGGGCTGCATGTCTCGAACACGGTGAACGACACCGGCTCACTCGTGGCGGCCTTGTCGCCGTACCAGATGCCGGTGCGGTGCCGGGTTCCGGTGATCGTGATCGCGGTCGTTCCGGGCCGCAGTTGCCCGTGCGCCTGCGCCAACGCCTCGGGCCACGTCGAGGGCACCTTGGCGCTGCTGATCGTCAGGTGCTGGACGACCTGCAAGACGGCCAGCTGGGTCCACTGGTCGGTGGTCGGCTCGTAGCTGGCGACATCCCCGATCAGGCCCGAGGTTTCCTCTCCGGACGGGTCGGCGTCGGCCAACACGGGAGCCTCATAGTCCGATGGCGTGTAGCCGGAGGTGGTGTCCCAGTCGAACAACGCCGACGCGACCGCCTTCGCGTACACCACCGGGTCGTCGGTCTGCGGCAGCGTCGCCGGTCCGGCCTGTTGCGGGACAGACGTGTTCGGCGCGGTCCCCGAGGGGCCGGTGGTAGACGTGCCGACGCCCGGCGTGCTCGCCGGATGGCCGGGGCCGCGGACCAGGCCGTAGACACCGACGCCGATCGTCGCCAACGCCAGGACACCGACAACAACAAGAACGATCAGGCGACGAGGTGGGGTGGGCACGATGGGCTCCCGGACGGATCGGCAAGTGGATGGGTTCGCCGGTCAGGTGCGCCACCCGCGCCTGCGCTGGCCGATACACCGCCCGCATGAGCTGGCGCGGTGAGCTGTGGGCGGGAGTGTCAGAAGCAGGCCGCGTGCGGTGGCCGGTCCGCGGCGCGCTCGTCGTGCGGGCGCTCAGTCTGCGAGTCGGTGTCGCGGGCCGCGGCGATGTCGTCGATGAAGGCGATGCTGCCGCCGAGGTTGGCTTGCACACGCTGCCATTGCGTCTCGCTCAGCCCGGCGGCGATCTCGGCCGGGTCGTAGTGCTGCCACCAGCCGTCCATGTCCTCGACGGTCGACAGGAACGCGCGCAGCCCGTACCGCTTGACCGGCGCCGGTCGCGGCCGGTGCGCGCTGCACCCGTCGCCGTTGTCGTCAGACCGGTCCGTCCGGGTGCCGGTGGCGCGGGTGATCGCGGCTTGCGCGGCCTTGACCAGCTCGGCCGAGGGCTGGCCGTGGTCGAGCAGCGTGAGTTCCCGGGCGGCGTGGTCGCGGACTGTCGCGGGTTGGGCCGGGTCGTCGGCCAGCCGGGCGAGGGCGTCGGTGGTGGCGGCGGCCTGCACGGTCAGGTAGTGCGGGTGGATCGTGCCGTCGGCGTCCATCGCGGCCAGCTCGCGACGAGCGAGTTCCCGCAGTCGATCGGGAGCGTCAGGGTCATCGGCGATCCGCTGGACCTCTCCGACGTGTTCAAGCGACCAGTACGAGCTACGGCCAGTGATCGCCCGCGCCGCTTGCCGGCGTGCCTTGCCTGCCCCGGCCACACCGAGACCGGACACGTCCGATCTTCCCGGGTCTGACGGTGGTGCAGAATCTGCACCACCGTCGTCTCCCCCGTGGCGGCGCGGGTTGTGCTCGCTGCTGAAGCGGGTGGCGTGCTGACGGCGGGCGGCGTCGGCGGCATAGAGCTGCCGCAGCTCCGCGTACAGGGCCGCGCCCTCGGTCGGGGTGAGCGCCTTGCGGGTGGTGTTCTCGTGCTGCTCGGCCAGCACCTCCGCGAGCCGGGAGGAGATGGTCGAGTTCACCCAGACCTTGATCCGGTCCCAGCCGAGCTTCCGGACAGCGGCCAGGCGGCGGGCGCCGCAGACCAGAGTGCCGTCCGGGGTGATCGTGATCGGCTGCAACAGCCCCACCGTCTGGATGGAGGTGCACAGCTCGTCCAGGTCGCCCAGGTCACCGCGGAAGCGGTAGCCGACCCGGATCGAGTCCACCGCCCGGTCCAGCTCCACACCGCCGCCGTTACGCATCGGCCTCACCCCACATGAGCGCGGCGGCGATGCCGTGGTGCGGCAGAGCAGCGATCACGCTGCGGACCAGGGCGGTGTCGTCGAGCAGGTCGCGGATCGTGTCGCCGAGCAGCAACCGGGCCAGGACGCCTTGGCGGGTTGGGCGTCCTGGCTGTGGCCGGCCGCCCAACAGGACGCCGACCAGTGCGGTCCAGGCCGTGCGGTCGAGGTCGAGTTGAACCAGGATCGCGGTGTCGCGGCGCAGCGTCTCGTACGCCGCGGGAATGCTGCCCGCATCAGCCAGGCGCGCGGCCACGTACTCGACCACCGTGGCGGCGACTGACTCGGGCCAGCCGAGCAGCCGCAGCAACGTGGCGGCGTCGGCGATGACCGGCTCGGTGTCGTCCTGATCCGCAGCCTGGGTCCCCCTTGCCGCCCCCGGGGAAGCGTCGAGGTCAATGGTCTGGGTGGTGAGAGTGTCGGTGTAGTCGCCGGCGCGCAACGGGGCGTCGGAGTCGGCGTGCTGGCTGCGGCGCGCCTTCTCGACCGAGGTCAGGTGCCGGTCGGCGTGGTTCTCGGCCGAGAGGCTGACCTGCACGGCGCGGGTGACCACGGCCCACGGATCGGCGGCGCGGCGCACGCCGTCGTGACGCATGGCCAAGAACGCTGCCGTCGCGGCCTCGCCGGGGTCACGGTGCCAGGTCCGGGCCAGCGGCGCGTAGCGGTCGATGGCGTAGGCCAGCAGCGCGCTCGCGTCCGGGTCGTCCCGCCACGCGTCCGGCCCGTTGTCATGCAGGCGGTCCAGCAACACGCGAAGGCCCGCCGAGCTGGCGAATGCCGGCTCGTTCTCCTTACCGGGCCGGGAGGCCGGCTCTGGAGTGGCGTCTGGTGGCTGGTACGCGGACATGGCAACCCATAGGTGCGCGACCGGTCCCACCGAGGGACATCGGAGCCGAAACCGTGCCGCGCCGAGCACTTGGTCAGCTCATCGGCGGGCGCCGGAGCGTTGAGCGGTCGGAGCTGGCGTGCTGGCCGAACGCTGTGAGCGGCGCCAGCCGTGCGCGGGTTGTCGACAACGCGGTCCGCAATTCGGCGCGCGCCTGCCGGTGGGCGGCGGCGTGGGCGACGACCGCGCGGGCGGCGGTACGGCCGGCGATCCGGGTCGCCAGCTCGGTCGGGCGCAGCCACTGCACCGTCACCCCGCCCCCACGGGCAGGTGCCGGTCGTGGTGTCTGGCGGCGTCGGGAGGGGTCGTGCACGGCCAGGAGGTTGTGCGGTGATTCGGCGCCGGTCGGCTGCCGTTGCTCGTGCCGCGGGTGGTTGTCCCCGTGGGGTGGGTTGTCGTACGCGGTCGGCGGGTGGTGCTCGTCGGTGCTCATGGCGCTGGGCTCCCTTCGGTAGTGGTCTCATCGGTGGGCTCGTCGCTCGCGGTCTGCGTGGCCTCGGGGGACCCCGGTCGCGGGCTGGCCAGGCCAACCGCCGCTGCTGACAGCGCCGGCACCGGTTGGCGTGCCGGCTGGGACTTGAACCAGCGGCCCACGGTGGAGGGGTGCACCCCGAGGCGGGCGGCGATCTGCCGGTTCGTCAGACCGGCGTGCTCCCGTAGGCGCAGCGCCTCCCGCACGGCCTCGCCGGCCACCCGATCGCTGTGGGCGGCAACGACCGTGCCCGGTAGCTCGCGCGGCCGGGGACGGGTCTCGACTGCCGGTACGCCCTGGTCGAGGTGTCCGACGTGATCGGCGTGATCGGCGTACGCACTGGTCACGTCCCTCAGCGGGAGAGCGTCACGGGCAGCGGGGGTCGGGCGGTGGGTGAGCTGGACGGTCAGGTGGGTGGTGGCGACCAGCACGACCGGTGGCACGGCCGCCACCAGCGCGGCGAGGATCGCGGGTACGCGGGCGTCGGCGGCCACGACGGCGTCGCTGGCGTTGGCGAGCACGGACACGCCCGCTCCGGCGAGCAGCAGCGTCCACGGGTAGCGCGCTGCGCGTCGTGGTTGTCCGGTGCCGGTGAGGGCAACGACCGAGACGGTGGCGATCACGATTACGCCGTCGACCAGTAGGGGCCAGACCCAGGCCCGGTCCGCGCCGATACCGCAGCGGCGGGCGAGGTCGGACAGCGAGGTGAACGACAGCCAGAACGCGCCCAGCGCGATGAACACCGTGCCGCTCACCGCCACGGCCAGAACCCCGCGTCGCGTTCGTCGTGCGGTGGTGTCCGTCGTCGGTGGAGTGGTTGGTTCGGTCATGGGCCGCGCCGATCCATCGCGGTGGGCGGCGGCGCGTTCGCCGTCGGACGGTGGGCGGTGGTGCGGTAAGCCGAGGCCAGGGTGGCGGTGATCTCCCCCTCGTCCAGGCCGGTGCGGGCCGCAGCTGATCCGAGGATGCAGCGGGCATCGTCCTCCGTAATGCCTGCTTCCGCGGCGCGGCAGCCCACCCAGAACAGTGCTCGGTTCCGGTTTCCTTCTGGCTGGCCGGCGAGCCACGCGCCCAGCCGGGCCGACGATCCGAGGACAACACCCCGGCCGAACTGTGCAGACTGGTGGGCAGGCGGTGCGAGTAGGTGTCGCAGGGCGCTCGCGTCGAGCGGGTGCGGGTTCCGGCCGGTCGCGATCAGCGTGTAGCCGCGCTGTCGGCCGCGGGCGTTGACCACCCGCGAGGGCGGAGCGATCACGTAGCCGCCGACCCCGCGGAAGTCCACGTGTAGTGCGGGCAGCGACCACGACTCCTGACCGTGTTCCCCGCTGGCGGGGTAGTAGAGGTGCAGCCCGCCGGACGGGGTGCGGACCAGACATGCCCAGCCGCCGACCAGACCGGCGCGGCGAGCGCGTGCCAGTGCCGGGAAGCCGGACCCGCCGGGGTGCACGTCGATGTCGAGCACGTCGAACCCGCCCGCGTCGCCAGCGGCCTGACTGTCGGTTCGGCCGGTGGGTAGGCCGATGTTCGCGGTCGGCCAGCGTCGCCACCACACCCTGACCTGCTCGGGATCGAGGGTCGCGTCGAGATAGCCGTGGCGGGTCAGCGGGCGTTTCGCGCCCGGCGCGCACGGGAACACCGCCAGCCCCGCCGCCGCGTACGCGGCGGCGGCCTCGCCCAGCGGCAGCCGTGCAGCCGCGGCCAGCACCGCAGCCGGCGGCGACAAGACGGGTGATCGGCTGAGGATCATGGTCACCACCCCACGGCTGCGGCTTGTGTCCGTCCGGGTTCGGTTGCCGTGGCTGCCCGCCGATCGGGAGGCGGGAGTCGATCAACCCGGTCTGCGCCGCGCTCGGCCGCGTGCGCATGTGCGGCGCGTGCTGGCCCGGTCTGGTCGGTGGCGCGGTCCAGACCGGATGGTGTGCCGTCGCCACCCGGTGGCTCGGGCAGCCGGTCCAGGATCGCTAGGGCGGTGCCGCGCACTCGCTCGCCGGTGGCCCGGATGACCTCGATCGGGTTCTGGCCCTGCACGGTCGACGACCAGGAGGCGACATAGGGCACCGTGTAACCCGTCGAGTCGAGTCCGAACGCGGTGCACACCATCAGGGCGACCGACTCGGCTTCCACCTCGCCGATCCCGCGGTGCAGCCCCTGGGGGCCGCGGTCTCCGTGGTCGAGGGCGATGTGGCCCAGCTCGTGGGCCAGTGTCTTGATGCGGGCGGCGTCGTCCATGTCCGCCCGCACGGTCACGGTGCGGGCGGCGAAGTCGGTGACCCCGTTCGCCCCGCCCAGCACGAGCGCGTCCGGCGCGTCGCTGAGCTTGTAGCCGCGCTCGGCCACCGCGGCGGCGAGACCGTCCCATAGTCCGGCCGGTGCCTGCCCGGCGAGCAGGACCGGGCGGGGCCGTTCGGGGATCGGGTCGCCGGCGGTCTGCGAGACGTCCCACACGTAGGCGGGTTTGACCGTGACCATCTTGGAGCGGACCGTCTCGCCGGGCCGGGGTTTCTCGCCTCGGTCCAACTTGCGCCACGACTCCGGATCGGTCGGGTTGGTGCTGGCGAACCGACGCGTCACCGGCGCGTAGATCATGTAGCCGGGCTGGCCCTTGACCACCTGTCGGCCGAGGGTGTTCCACTGCTTGATCCCCGCGACGTAGCTGGGGACCGGATCGGGCACCCGGCCCTTCTCGTACGCGTCCTGGTGCTGGGCGAAGATCAGCAGCGTGTTGCCGAACGACCGGGACCGGAACCGGGCCGCGAACGCCACCGCCGCCGCCCAGTCCTCGCCCGACACCAGACGGCCGACCGCGCTCTCCAGCCGATCGGACAGCTCGGCCAGCTTCGCCTCCCGCGCCGCCTGATACTCCTCGGCCGTTGCCCGGGGCCGTGTTTGTCGTGTTCGGGTTGCTCTCGTGCGTGGTGGTGTCATCGCGGGGCCTCCTGACCGGCACCAGCCGCGCGGGCGGTGCCATCGATCAGGTGCGCCCGGCGCGCCGACCCACGCAAGGAACCGCGGGGCGGAGTGGCGACGGGGATGGCGGCAGAGGCGACACATCATCGGGTCCAACTCTGAGTTATTGCGATACGATGCGTTCCAACTTTTAGTTGGACTCCTTATCGTAACTACCAGTTTAGGCTATGCCAAGGGAACCGCCTGAGCTAAACTCTTGGTTGGACGAGAGGCAAGAGGTGTTCGCCCGCGGACGAAGGACAGTCATGTCAGCCGGACCAGACGACAAGCCGGACTCGCTGGCCGGTCGCCTGGACCTGTTGTTCCGCACCAAGCACTCCGCCGGCGCCGGCGAGCCCACCTACCAGGAAGTCGCCGAGGCCATCGCCCAGGCCGGCGGCCCGGCCGTCACCGGCGCGTACTTGTCGATGCTGCGCAACGGGCACCGCAGCAACCCCCGGCGCGAGCTCCTCGCCGCGCTGGCCCGCTACTTCGGGGTGCCGGTCGCCTACTTACTGCTCGACGACAGTGACCCGGCAGCCGCCGACGACCTCACCAGCCAACTCCAACTGCTCGTCGTCCTGCGCGACAGCGGCGCCGAACGCCTGGCGCTGCGCGCGCACGGCTTGTCCGAGGGCAGCCGTCGGGTCTTGGCCGCGATGGTCGAGCAACTGCGCAAGGCCGAGGGACTGGCCGACGACGACGAACCCGCCCTCGACACTGGCCCGTCAGGTCAGCAGCGGTAGCACCACCGCACACACGGCCGCGCCCACCGTGGCACCACCGACGACCTCGACCACCGTGTGTCGCCCGAGCCGAACCCGGCTCCACCCCACCGCGGCCGCGACCAGGAATCCGGCCAGGCAGATCGGCCCGTACAGCACTGCGAGGATCAAGCTGCCGGCGGCCGCCGCGCACGCATGGTTGGACACTCGCCACCGGGTGTTCACCGCAGCAGCGACCGCGAGGCCGGCGACCATCGTGATCGCCACGGCGACTACTCGGTGTGGCCCGCCCAGCAGACTGACGAGAAGCACTCCGGCGGCGGCGCAGGCCAGCGTGACCAGCAGATACGCCACCCGCACACGCCGCGATACCGACCCTCCCGGCCAGGGGTGGCGCAGCCGCCACGTCACCGCATACGGCAGCACCGCTGCGAACCCGGCGACCAGCAGCCCCCACCCGGCACCGGCCCACCCCTCGCTCGCAGCGCCCACACCGATGCACACCGCGACACCGAGCGGGACCGGGCCGAGCGCCTCAGACACCACCCGCGCCGACCGACGCCCATTCAGGCGAGGGCGATCCAGCGGTTGCGTCACGCCGATCACGCTGTCACATCCGACCGGTGTCGATGCCTCGGCTGCCACTCGCGCGCCAGTTCCAGCAGCGGGCGAAGCTCCTGGCCGGCATCCTGCTCATCTCCGCCGTCCAACGCGGTCTCGTCGCGGCCGGTGTCGGTCACCAGGCCGCTTAGCAGCGTCGCAGCCCGGTCCGGGGCCAACGTCGGCATCACCTCGCCGACACGTGCCGCCAGCGCGACGTCGCGGATCTCGATCATTCGCCGATACAGCCGAAACGAAACGTCCCGGCCGCACAGGTCCGCCCACAGCGACGGTCGTTGGCCGAGCACCACCTCCGGCATCGCCTCGGTGAGGTCTAGCCACAGCGGGCGCAGCCGCAGCAAGGCGACGCGCTCCCGCACGCTCGTCCCCGCGTGGTGCCAGGTCGTGTCGGCGGCGGGCAGCAGCAGCCCCACCCCGATCACGGCCGCGCCCGCGACCAGCACGATCGGATCGAGTCGGTGGGCGAGCTGGCGTACGCCGCTAGCCGCGCTGTCCTCGTCGACGACCAGCTCGACAATCGTGATCGCCGAATACACCACGCCCAAGACCACGCCCGCGCCGACCACCCGCAGCCCGATCCGCAACGTCGCCCGGCGCACCCGTCCGCTCCGCGTGACCACCACCTGCGCCAGTTCGATCAGCGCCACGCCGAAGTAGGCCACGGTGATCGACCAATACGCCGCGATCACCGGCAGATGGCCGTAGCGATCGGTGAAGTGTGGTGCCTCTACCGGCAGCCGCGCTGCAACGAACAACCCCGCCGACGCCCCGACCGCCGCCGCCAGCACCGCGATCCGCGTCTCGGCCCACCGAGACCGGTTGCCATGCCCGACGAGACCGCGCAGCGCCACGAGCATCGCGAACACCCCGAGCATGCCAAACACATGCTCAATCAGGTCGGCGACGTTCGGTATGCCGAGCAAGCCGTCCACCCGCACATAGACCGCCGGGACGTCGACGGTCAGCGCCACCGCGAACGCTAGCAACGCCGCGCACAGCGGACGACGCTCCCGCACGTGTAGCGCCGACGGCGCGCGGGCGAGACCTCCGGCCCAAAACAGCACCGCGACCGTCAACGGCCCGGCGCTCATCCCAGCGCCGTCTCAATCCGTGCCGCCACTGGGTCGCCATCCGTGCCCATGGGCGCGTGTCCTGTGTGTTGCATGACCAGTGACGCCACGGTCTCCGCTTCGCGTTCCTCCGGGTCGCTGTAGCCGCCGCGCGCCAACGCCGCGCGAACCAGGCCGGGGTCCAGCCCCGGCAACAACCGCTCCAACACCTCGGGCGAGAACCCGCGCAACCCGCCGTGGCCGAACAGCAAGTGCATCAGCTCATGCACAATGATGTGCTGTTGATGCTGCGGGGAGGTGCCCGCCGCGAAATACACGTGATCGACCGTCGGCAGCGACACGTACAACCCGCAGACCCGACCCACCCCGGCCGGGAGTTCGTGCAACTGCATCCGCCGGCCACGACGAGCCGCGACGTTGGCGCAGAACATGTCAACATCGAACGGTTCCGGGACCCCGACCTCACGCAGCACCGATGCGTACCGGCCCCGGTAGTCCACAGGCTTCGCACGCATACACCAGCCATACCGACCAGCCCGTCCCGCCACGCGCCGATCCGATCAAGATGCGACTGGTTGGGAGGAACTCGCGCCGTTCGTCCACCAGCCCGACGTGACCGAGGCGCTACAACCCCGTGCCGGGCTCGCCATCGCCCGTTCATGCTCTGACCAGGAAGAACGGCTACCCAGAACGATCACCATTAGTAATGACGAGTCGGTCATTCTCGAATAGCCTCGTTGCCTTTCGGCTGTGAGATTGTGCGGGGCCATTCCCTTCTGCGCAAGCCACAGAAAAAACTCTCCACAAGCGGCGTTCCTTGGTCTCCCGAGTGATCGGGAGACTTTTTTCTTCTTCGGGCTTGCGCATTCATTCCTGACCCCGCTTCTCGGCAGCTGCCGAAAGGCAGCGGGGTTCCAGGGAGGACTCACATCGGGTGGGTCCGGGAGCCTCCACCGTCCGTAGGAGGACACCGCCATGACCGCAACAACCAGCCGTACCCGCAAGCGCACCCGCACCGAGCAGCCCGCCGTCGAGCCGACCGGATCGGCAACCGGCGTGCGGATCGAGCAGGTCGAACCGGCCAGCCTGATCGTGGAAGACAACATCCGCCGCGAGACGGCCCTGTCCCGGTCGTTCCTGTCCAGCGTGCGCCAGCACGGCGTGATCGTGCCGATCTTGGCCCACCCCGACACCGAAGGACGCATCGTCGTGCGCGACGGGCAGCGGCGCACCCTGGCCGCGTGCGAGGTCGGCCTGACGTCCATCCCGGCCTACGTGGTGGACGCCGCCGACGAGGCCACGGTGCGGATCGTGCAGCAACTCATCGCCAACGACCACCGCGCAGCCCTCTCCGACGCCGACCGCGCCGAGGCATGGCGGCAGTTGGCGTTGGAGGGCATGAGCCCGACCAAGATCGCTCGCGCCACTGGAGCCAAGAAGGCCGTCGTGGAGGCAGGGATCGCGGTCGCCAGCAACGACCTCGGCGCGACTGCGCTAGTCGAGCACGACCTGAGCCTGGACCAGGCGTTGGTGCTGATCGAGTTCGAGGAGGACCCCGCCACCGTCACCGAACTACGCAAGCTCGCCCGCACCAACCCCGGCAACTTCGCCCACGTCGCCCAGCGACGCCGGGACGAGAAGGCCACCCGGGAGCAGATCGCCACCCTCACCGCAGAGTACGAAGCCAAGGGCATCGACGTGGTGGACTGGCCCGACTACGGCGACACCACGACCCTGTTCCTGTCCGACCTAGCGACCGCCGAGGGCGAGCCGCTGACCGAGGACACCTACGCCGGGAAGCCCGGCCATGCGGTGTGCATCCGCGACTCGTGGCGCGGGGTCGAGGTCGGGCACGTCGTGGTCGATTGGAAGGCCCACGGCCTGCGCAAGCTCAGCCGCACCGGAACGCCGATCGGGAAGATGACCGACGAGCAGAAGGCCGAGCGGCGCGAGCTGATCGCCAACAACAAGGCGTGACCTGTTGACTGCACTACCGGCGAGCCTGTTCTGGGCACGCGTGCTGACGCGTCAGGCTCGATCGGGAGGTGGTGCGCGTGGACGTCAGCACCGAGGTCCGGGATGTCGGCTCGTTGAGCGTGCCGAACATCGGACGGGTGGCGCACTTGCCTGGTGTCGGGTGGGAACTGCTCGGCGCTGCCGATGAGCCCGTGCCCGCGTGGGCGAGCTTTCGAGCCGAACTGGTCGCTGAGGGCTGCTCGGCGGCAACGTGTCGCTCCTACGCGTATGACCTGTTGCGCTGGCTGCGCTTTCTGGCCGCGGTGGACGTGCGTTGGCAGGTGGCCGAGCGCCGTGAGGTGCGCGACTTCGTGCGTTGGCTGCGCCAGGCTCCGAACCCGGCGCGCCTGCGCGCCGCCGGGCGCGGCGGACGGCCGGCCGCCGGCACCTTGAATGTCAGGACGGGCAAGGCGTATCTGTCGGCGGGCTACGCCCCGCGCACCATCAACCACGCGTTGTCGGTGCTGAGCGAGTTCTACCGGCACGCGATCGATGCCGAGCTGGGCCCGTTGCGCAATCCGGTCCCGGAACGTCGTGGCGCCGGTGCAGCGCGCCGCGTCCTCCGCGGCGGGCGGCGTGGTCCTGGCTACCGCCAGCGTGAGCCGGTGGCGCAGCCGCGCGCCCTGTCCGAGGAGTTGATCACCGAGGTCTTCGCTGGTCTTCGTCATGACCGTGACCGGGCGCTGGTGTCGATCGCGTTGTCCTCCGGCGCCCGGGCCAGCGAGCTGCTGTCGATGGTGCGCGGCGGTGTGGATGTCGGGCGCGGGGTGGTGTCGGTGATCCCGAAGGGGGCAACGACGCGGATCTGGATTCCGGTGGCTCCGGATTCGATCGGGTGGCTCGGGCGCTATCTGGCGCAGCTGCCGGTCGAGACGCTCGACGCGCCGATCTGGACGACGCTGCGGTCGCCGGCAAGGCCGTTGACGTATTTCGCGCTGCGGCAGGTGCTGGAGCGGGTCAACAGGCAGCTGGGCACGAACGTGACCTGGCACGACTTCCGGCACACGTTCACGCACCGGCTCCTGGACGACGAACGGCTGTCGTTGACAGACGTGCAGGCGTTGCTGCGGCACCGCAGCCTGTCCACGCTGGCCGACTACTCGGCGGTGCGTCTGGATGAGCTGGTGGCTCGCCTGCACGAACACTTGGCCCGGCCGGCACCGCGCCCCGTGCCTGCGCTCGGCTACAGCAGCGCGGACATGCAGGTGCTGTTTCCCGGGTTGGCGCTGTGAGCGGGCGACCCAATCCGACCGGCTCACGGCAGCGGGTCTGGGAGTCCCGCTCCGCGGTCGAGCCGGTGGCTGCTGCGATCGCCGCCGGCGGCACGTCGACGATGTCACGGGCCGACCTCGAGCCGCTGGTCATCGAACTGGTCGCAGCCGGCTGGCCACCCTGTGACACCTATCGCGCGCGGGCCTCGGCAGCGCGCTGTGTCCGCAAACTGCTGGACTGGCTGGTCGGCTATCCCGGCGACTCGTGGACGCAACGTTGGCAAGCAACCGGTGCTGATCTCTCGGCGGCAGCTTGGGAGGACTACTTGGGTCCGCCGCGCACGCAGGGCCGCGGGGAGCTGCAGCACGCGATGGACGCGATGCTGGTGCTGCAGGCGATAGTGCCCAGCTTCGACTGGGTCATCGCCGCGCCTCACTCGCGGCTGTGGTGGACCTGGACGACCTATCACGACGCGGAGTTGTTCGCGGTGATCAGGCAGCTGCTGGAGGTCGGCACGCCCGCTTACCGGGTTCGGACGGACACGATCGCGGTTCTGGCTCGCATCTGCCTGTGTCACCAGAAGTCGCTGCGGGAGCTGACCCGCGAGGACTTCCTGACCAATCACCGGGCCCTGCTGCGGCTCGGACGCAAGCGCCGCACTGTCCACGCCGCCTGGACCTACGCCCGGCAGGCCGGACTGCTCGCCGGCGAGCCGGACGACTTCACGATGCTGCTCGGCCGGGTGCAACTCAGCCCGGCCGAGCTGGTGGACCGCTACGGCGTGAACGACCCCGCCATCCGGGCGCTGTTCATCGACTACCTCACCGAGCGGCAACCCAGCTGCGACTACGGCTGGGTCAAGACGATGGCCCTGGTGCTGGTCAAGCTGTTCTGGTGCGACCTGCAGCAGCACTA
>Ga0164243_10004914_pt1 | contig 20635 bp, 21 predicted proteins | sample OricompcompostOP_FD_108781 | JGI IMG/M metagenome (GOLD analysis project Ga0164243, IMG submission 108781) | Organic Plus compost microbial communities from Emeryville, California, USA - Original compost - Organic plus compost (OP) | ecosystem: Engineered > Solid waste > Mixed feedstock >...
CCGGACTGGCCGGCGCCGACGATGAGGATGTTGCGCATGGGGGGTCTCCTGTTGAGGGGGCGGGCCGGTCAGGCCGTCAGCCTGGGAATGGCGGGTTCGTGCGATTCGGGCCCCATCGCCGAGTAGCCGCCGTCCACGGCGTAGTCCGCGCCGGTGACGAAGCTGGCGTGGTCCGAGCACAGGAAAAGCACCACCTGCGCGACCTCCTCCGGGTCGCCGACGCGGCGCATCAGGTGGAAGGGCGCGGCCACGCGGTCGGTCTTGCCGCGGTCGCCGTGGGTGAGCTGGTCCATGATGGCCGACCAGGTCCAGCCCGGCGAGACGCTGTTGACGCGCACCTTCTCGGGCGCCAGGTCCATCGCCATGCTGCGCGTCAGCTGCACCAGCGCCGCCTTGCTCACCGGGTACAGCCAGCGGCCGGTCTGAGCCACCCGGGACGAGATGCTGGTGAAGTTGACCACCGCGCCGCCGCCGGCGCGGCGCATGTGGGGCAGGGCGGCCTTGAGCATCATCGCGGCGCTGGCCACGTTGACGTTCAGCGCCGTCAGCCAGTCGGCCCGTCCCGAGTCCAGGCCGTCGTCGACGTAGCTGCAGGCCAGGTTGACCAGGAAGTCCAGGCGGCCGAAGCGCGCCGCCGCCTCGTCGGCACAGGCCTGCACCTGCGCGTCGTCGGTGATGTCGGTGGCGCGGAACCACACCCCTTCGCCGCATTCGGCCGCCACCCTGGCGCCGCCGGCGGCGTCGATGTCGGCCAGCGCCACCCGGACGCCCGCCTCGTGCAGCGCGCGCACCACGGCGGCGCCGATCAGCGTGGCGCCGCCGGTCACGATGGCCGCCTTGCCGGACAAACCGTTGAACATGCTGTGGTCTCCTTCTGTCGTGTCTTGATGCGGCGCAAAGATAGGAGCGGGCGCCGCGGCGCGGCATCCGCCGGACGCGGCCGACATCCCGAAAACGCAGCAATTTGCGCCGCCGGCCGCCAGGCGGGGGGCGGCTGCGGGCGAGTCCCGTTGCGCGATGGGCGGGCTGTGCGCCAGCATCGGCCTGCCGATGGACCTGACCGAAACCGCGCCCCTGCCGCTGTCACGCTACGCCCTGTTCCACACCCGCGACGTGGACCAGGCGCGCGAGAGCGTGGCGCGCGTGTTCTGCCCGCATGCGCTGAACACCTGCCATGCGGGCGAGCGGCTCGACGCGCGCCACCACAGCGCGCGGCTGGGCGAGGCGTCCAGCCTGAACTACGTCCAGTACGGTCCGGCGGTCGACATCGACCCGGGCCACCTGGGCACCTTCTACCTGCTGCAGATCCCGCTGCGCGGCGGCGCCACGGTCTGGTGCGGCGGGCGGGAACTGCGCTCCGACACCCGGCAGGCCTCGCTGCCGTCGCCCACCGAGCCGCTGCGCATGCACTGGGCGGCCGACAGCCCGCACCTGATCGTTCGGCTGTCGCAGGCGGCCGTGGTGCAGCAGTTCGAGCAACTGGCCCAGCACGCGCTGTGCGGCCCGCTGGTGTTCGAGCCCGGCGTGGACATGGACGCGGCGCCGATGGCCGGCATCGGCGCCTTCGTGCGCTACCTGTGCGGCACGCTGGACGCCGACCCTGCCTTCTCCGGCTCGGCGCTCGCCCGGCAGGCCGAGTCGTACCTGGTCTCCTCCCTGCTGTTGCAGCTGCCGCACAGCCACCGGGCGCTGCTGGAGGCCGGCCGGCGGCCGCTGCTGCCGCGCGTGGTGCGCCGCGCCCAGGAGTACATGCACGCGCACGCCACCGAGCCGCTGACGCTGGCGCAGTTGTGCAGCCACCTCGGCGTGAGCGCGCGCGGGCTGCAGCACGCCTTCCTCTGCGCCACCGGCGAAAGCCCGATGGGCCACTGGCGCAGCGTGCGGCTGGAACGCGTGCGCCAGGCGTTGCGGGCCGCCGGGCCGGGCGCCGGCCGCGACGCCGTGGCCCGCATCGCCGAGCGCTACGGCTTCTTCCACGCGGGGCATTTCGCGGACCAGTACCGGCGCCGTTTCGGCGAGCGCCCGAGCCAGACGCTGCGTGTCATGAAGGAGTCAGAACCGCCCCGGTGATTGCATTACATTGGCCCGCTTGTCGATCTGCTGCCCGAGCCGGCCATGTCCCTTCGCCCGACCCTGGACTTCCTCCTCTACGACTGGCTCGCCGCCGACCGGCTGAACGAGCGCGGGCGCTTCGCCGACCACTCGCGCGAGACCTTCGATGCGGTGCTCGACACCTGCGAGCGCATCGCGCGCGAGAAGTACGCGCCCTTCAACCGCCTGGTGGACACGCAGGAGCCGCAGTTCGACGGCGAGAAGGTGATCCTCCCGCAGGCCACGCACGACGCGCATGCCGCCTTCGTCGAGAGCGGCATGCTGGCCGCCGCGCAGGACTACGAGATCGGGGGCATGCAGCTTCCCTACACGGTGCAGGCGGCGGCCAACGCCTTCTTCGGCCTGGCCTCGGTGAGCATCGGCTCGAACATGCTGACCAGCGGCAATGCCAACCTGCTGATGGTGCACGGTACCGAGATGCAGAAGAAGGTCTTCGCGCTGAACGAGTTCTCGGGCCGCTGGGCCGGCACCATGTGCCTGTCGGAGCCGCAGGCCGGCTCGTCGCTGTCGGACGTGGCCACGCGCGCCGTGCCCGACGGCGAGGGCTTCGAGAACGACCCGCTGGGGCCGCGCTACCGCCTCACCGGCAACAAGATGTGGATCTCCTCGGGCGACCACGAGCTGACCGAGAACATCGTGCACATCGTGCTGGCGAAGATCCCCGATGCCGAGGGCAGACTGATCCCGGGCGTGAAGGGCATCTCGCTGTTCATCGTGCCCAAGAAGCTGGTCGACACCGAGGGCAACCTGACCGGCGTGCGCAACGACGTGGCGCTGGCCGGCCTGAACCACAAGCTGGGCTGGCGCGGCACCACCAACACGCTGCTGAACTTCGGCGAGGGCAAGTACCCGGTCGAAGGCAGATCCGGCGCCGTGGGCTACCTCGTCGGCAAGCCGGGCCAGGGCCTGGCCTGCATGTTCCACATGATGAACGAGGCGCGCATCGGCGTCGGCACCGCTGCGGTGATGCTGGGGCTGGCCGGCTACTACGCCTCGCTGGACTACGCGAAGAACCGCCCGCAGGGCCGCCCGGTCGGCCCGGCCGGCAAGGACGCGAGCAAGCCGCAGGTTCGCATCATCGAGCACGCCGACGTGCGCCGCATGCTGCTGGCGCAGAAGGCGTACTGCGAGGGCGCGCTGGCGCTGGAGCTGTACTGCGCGCGCCTGGTCGACGAGCAGAAGACCGGCGCGCCCGAGGCGGCCGACGATGCCCGGCTGCTGCTGGAGGTGCTCACGCCCATCGCCAAGAGCTTCCCCAGCGAATGGTGCCTGGAGGCCAACTCGCTGGCGATCCAGGTGCACGGCGGCTACGGCTACACGCGCGACTTCCCGGTCGAGCAGTACTGGCGCGACAACCGCCTGAACATGATCCACGAGGGCACCCACGGCATCCAGGCGGCCGACCTGCTGGGCCGCAAGGTGCTGATGGAGGAAGGCCGCGGCCTGAAGCTGCTGGGCGAGCGCATCGCCGCCACCGTGGACGCCGCGCTGGGCGTGGACGAACTGGCGCCGCACGCCAAGGCGCTGGCCGGCGCGCTGACGCAGATCGACCGCGCCACGAAGGCGGCGTGGGCCACCGGCAACCCGGCCGAGACGCTGGCCAACGCGGTGCCGTACATGCAGGCCTTCGGCCACACCGTCATCGCCTGGATGTGGCTGCAGGTCGCGCTCTGCGCGCTGAAGACCGACCCTTCGAAGGGGGCGGCCACGCTGGGCAGAATCGGTGCCATGACCTACTTCTTCCACTACGAGCTGCCCCGGATCGGCGCCTGGCTGAACGTCGTCGAAAGCCGCGACCCCGTGTGCGCCCAATTGCCCGAAGAGGCCTTCTGATGATGGCCTCCACGCTCATCGCTTCGCGTATCGCTGCCCCCGAGGGGGCGCGTCAGCGCCTTCGGGCGGCCGGGCGGCACTGACATGACCGAACCGATCCCCGTCCCCACCGCCTCCGGCAAGAAGCGCCACTGGATCGAGCACCTGACCTGGGTGCTCATCTACGGCGGCCTGCTGGTACTCATCCTCGGCATCGCCATCGGCCGCGGCAACGAAGCCGCGGGCTGGGGCCTGGCCGTGCCGGGCGCCGTCGCGGCGACCGTAGGCGTGGCGCTGATCTACGTGCGCTCGCGCATGAAGCCCTGACCCGATCCCCCTTCATCCCAGGAGACACCGATGACCCGCACCGTCCAGCAACTCTTCGACCTGAAAGGCAAGGTCGCCCTCGTCACCGGCGGCTCGCGCGGCCTGGGGCTGCAGATGGCCCACGCGCTGGGCGAGGCCGGCGCCAAGGTCATGCTCAGCTCGCGCAAGGCCGACGACCTGGAGCAGGCCGCCGCCGAACTGCAGGCCGCCGGCATCGACGCGCGCTGGGTCGCCGCCGACTGCAGCAAGGAGGAGGACACCCGCCGCCTGGCCGACGAGACGCTGCAGCGCCTGGGCGCGGTGGACATCCTCGTCAACAACGCCGGCGCGAGCTGGGGCGCCCCGGCCGAGCAGCACCCGGTCGAGGCCTGGGACAAGGTGATGAACCTCAACGTGCGCGGCTACTTCATCCTCAGCCAGCAGGTCGCCAACGGCTACATGATCCCGAAGAAGACCGGCCGCATCATCAACATCGCCTCCATCGCCGGCCTGAACGGCAACCCGCCCGGCATGCAGACCCTGGCCTACAACACCTCCAAGACGGCGGTGATCGGCTTCACCCGCACGCTGGCGGCCGAATGGGGCAAGTACGGCATCAACGTCAACGCCATCTGCCCGGGCTTCTTCCGCACCAAGATGGCCTCCGGCCTGATCGACCACCTGGGCGAGGACAACATGAAGGCCGCGGCGCCGCTGCACCGCCTGGGCGACGACGAGGACCTGAAGGGCATCACGCTGCTGTACGCCAGCGATGCCGGCAAGCACATCACCGGCCAGTGGCTGGCGGTGGACGGCGGCACCAGCGTGGTGCTGGGAGCCGCCTGACGGCGGGACGCCTCGCATGAGCCTTTCCTTCGGTGTCACGATCCCCTTCGTCGACCACCTGGGCTTCACGCTGGAGCGCTTCGAGGGCGGCGAATCGGAGCTGCGCTACACGCCGGCGCCGGAGCACACCAACAGCTTCGCCGTCGCCCACGGCGGCGCCTGCATGACGCTGCTGGACGTGGCCATGGCCACCGCCGCGCGCAGCGTGCAGCCCGAGATGGGCGTGGTCACCGTCGAGATGAAGACCAGCTTCATGCTGCCCGCCACCGGCCCGCTGATCGCCCGGGGGCGGCTGATGCACCGCACTGCCACGCTGGCCTTCGTCGAGGCGACGATCCACGACAGCCAGGGCCGCGCCTGCACCCACGGCACCGGCACCTTCAAGTACGTCAAACGCCTGCCGGTGGCCGGCAAGACGATCCACGACCTGCACCCCCCCGCCACAGACTAAGCAAGGAGGCTATCCATGCCCACCAACAAGCAGATCCACCTGGCCAGCCGCCCCGAGGGCGAGGCCCAGGCCAGCAACTTCCGGCTTGTGACGGCCGAGACGCCGCCGCTGGCCGACGGCCAGGTGCTGGTGCGCCACCACTACCTGAGCCTGGACCCGTACATGCGCGGGCGCATGAACGAATCCAAGAGCTACGCCCAGCCGCAGCCCGTGGGGCAGGTCTTCCAGGGCGGCACGGTCGGCGAGGTGGTCGAGAGCCGCAACCCCAAGTACGCCGTGGGCGACAAGGTGGTCGGCTTCGGCGGCTGGCAGGAGTACAGCGTGGTCGACGGCAACCAGCCCGGCATGCTGCGCAAGGTGGACACCGCGCACGTGCCGCTGTCGCACTACCTGGGCGCCGTGGGCATGCCGGGCGTCACCGCCTGGTACGGCCTGGTGAAGATCATCGCGCCCAAGGCCGGCGAGACGCTGGTGGTCAGCGCCGCCTCGGGCGCCGTCGGCAGCGCCTTCGGTGCGCTGGCCAAGGCGCGCGGCTGCCGCGTGGTGGGCATCGCCGGCGGCCCCGACAAGTGCAAATACGTCACCGACGAGCTGGGTTTCGACGCCTGCATCGACTACCGCCAGCACCCGGACGCCAAGAGCATGAGCGCGGCGCTCAAGGAAGCCTGCCCGCAGGGCATCGACGGCTACTTCGAGAACGTCGGCGGCTACATCCTCGACGCCGTGCTGTCGCGCCTGAACGCCTTCGCCCGCATCGCGCTGTGCGGCATGATCGCCGGCTACGACGGCCAGCCGCTGCCGCTGGCCAACCCGGCGCTGCTGCTCATCAACCGCGTGAAGCTGGAAGGCTTCATCGTCAGCGAGCACATGGAGGTGTGGCCCGAGGCGCTGAAGGAGCTGGGCACGCTGGTGGCCACCGGCAAGCTGCGGCCGCGCGAGTCGATCGCGCAGGGCATCGAGGCCGCGCCCGAGGCTTTCCTCGGCCTGCTCAAGGGCCGCAACTTCGGCAAGCAGCTGGTCAAGCTCATCTGACCCGAGACACAGGAGGCGGACATGGACAGCGTCATCACCCATGAGGTCTTCAACCAGCCCGAGCCGCTGGTGGACTACGACCTGTTCGCCACCAACCGCGCGCTGCAGGACGCGCTGCGCTTCAACGCGCCGGACCTGCAGCTTGGGCCGCTGCAGGCGCTGGGCCGCGAGCTGGGCAGCGCCGGGATGCAGGCCCATGCGCGCCTGGCCAACGTGCACACGCCCGAGCTGCGCACGCACGACCGCTTCGGCCGCCGCATCGACGAGGTGGAGTTCCATCCCAGCTACCACGCGCTGATGCAGACGGCCGTCGGCGCCGGGCTGCATGGCACGCCGTGGGCCGAGAACGAGGCCCCCACGCCTGCGGCTTCGCCTGCTGCGCTGCCCCCCGGGGGGGCTCTCGCGGCTCGGGGCGGCCCGTCGCCGCTCGGGCGCTCGCCCCACGTGCAGCGCGCGGCGGGCTTCATGCTCTTCACCGAGCTGGAGCCCTCGATCCTGTGCCCGATCTCGATGACCTACGCGGTGGCGCCGGCCCTGCGCGACAACCCGGCCATCCATGCCGAGTGGTCGCCCCTGCTGCAAAGCCGCGCGTACGACCCGGCGCTGAAGGTCTACCGCGACAAGCCCGGCGTGACCATGGGCATGGGCATGACCGAGAAGCAGGGCGGCTCCGACGTGCGCGCCAACACCACGCAGGCCGTGCGCGACGGCAGCGACGCCTGGGGCGAGCGCTACGCGATCACTGGCCACAAGTGGTTCTTCTCGGCGCCGATGTGTGACGCCTTCCTGGTGCTGGCGCAGGCGCCGGCGGGCCTCTCGTGCTTCTTCCTGCCGCGCGTGCTGCCCGACGGCACGCGCAACGCCATCCGCATCCAGCGCCTGAAGGACAAGCTGGGCAACAAGGCCAACGCCAGCTCCGAGGTCGAGTTCCACGGCGCCGCCGCGTGGCTGGTGGGCGAGGAGGGCCGCGGCGTGCCGCAGATCCTGGAGATGGGCACCATGACCCGCCTGGACTGCTCGCTGGGCACCAGCGGCCTGATGCGCCAGGCGGTGGCGCTGGCGCTCAACCACACCCGCCAGCGCAGCGCCTTCGGCAAGCCGCTGATCGAGCAGCCGCTGATGCGCAACGTGCTGGCCGACCTGGCGCTGGAGAGCGAGGCCGCCACCGCGCTGGCGATCCGCCTGGCGCGCAGCTTCGACCGGCAGGACGACGCGCACGAGCGCCTGATGGCGCGCTTGCTCACCCCTGTTGCCAAGTTCTGGATCTGCAAGCGCGGCAGCCACCTGGCGCAGGAGGCGATGGAATGCCTGGGCGGCAACGGCTACGTGGAAGAGGGCGGCCAGGGCGTGATGGCGCGCATCTACCGCGAGATGCCGCTGAACTCCATCTGGGAGGGCGCCGGCAACATCATGGCCATCGACCTGCTGCGCGCGCTGCGCAAGGGCGATGCGGCGGCAGCGCTGGAACGCGAACTGGCCCCGGCACGCGGCGTGCACGCGGCGCTGGACCGCCTGGTGGCCGCGCTGCCGGCGCGCGTCGAGGCCATGGCCACGGAAGTGGAGGCGCGCCGCCTGGCGCAGGACGTGGCGCTGGCCGTGCAGGCCGCGCTGCTGGTGCAGACCGCCCCCGAGGCGGTGCACGCCGCCTTCGCCGCCTCGCGCCTGGGCGGGGACTGGGGCTACGCCTTCGGCACGCTGGGCGCGGGCGTCGATGCCGGCGCCATCATCGAGCGCGCCATGCCGGTGGCGTAGATCGCTCAGTCCCGAAGGGACTCGTCGGCGCTCAGCATCTGCGTGATGTGGAACATGCGGCCCTCGAAGAGGGGCATCACCTCGCCGAGCCGCTGCCTCAGTTCCTGGCGGACGGGGTCGGCGAACGCGGCGCGCATGGCATCCACCGAGTCGTAGACCGACTCGAAGACCATGTATAGCGGCGGCCCGTCGTCCTCCACTTCCAGTGATCTCAGGATGCGCGTGGCCCGCACGCCCGGGAAGCGCTTCATCAGCGGTGCGATCTGCTCCAGGATAAAGGCGTCGAACTGGTCGGCATGGCCAGGCTTGACGCGGCCTTCGAGGCAGGCCGAGCGCACGATCCTGGCCTTCATGCGCCGAGACCTCCGAGTGACTTGCCGCCGTCGACGAAGAGCGTCTGCCCCGTGACGAAGGTGGTGCGCGGCGAGGCGAAGAAGGCGATCGCGTTGGCGATCTCGGACGGATCGGCCGGCTTGCCGGCCGGCTCCAGTGCGCTGGCGGCGGCGTGTTGCTGCGGGGTGAGCGCGCGTGTCATGCCGGTGTCGGTGAACCCCGGCGCGATCGAATTCACGGCGATGCCCTTCGGGCGCAGGTCGATCGCCATCGCGCGCGTCAGGCCGATCACCCCGGCCTTCGACGCGGCGTAGTGCGCGAAGCTGCCGGCGCCGAGCGCCGCCCGCGACGAGACGGTGACGATGCGCCCGCCGGCCTGCATGCGGCGTGCTGCCTCCTGGCAGCAGGCGAACAGGCCGATCAGGTTGACCTCCAGCACCTGCCGGAAGTCGTCGTCGGTGATCTCGTCGAAGGCCCGCATCGGCCCGATCCCGGCGGCGCAGACCAGCACGTCGACGCGCGGCTGCGAGTCCAGTGCCTGTGCGATGGCGGCGCGGTCGCGCACGTCGAGCGCGTGCCCGGCGGCATCGTGGCCCGAGGCCCGCAGCGCGGCCACGCTGCGTTCGACCTTCTCGTGGTCCCGGTCGAGAATGACCACACGGAAGCCGTCGGCGGCCAGGCGCACGGCGGTGGCATGGCCGATGCCGGAGGCGGCGCCGGTGATGAAAGCGGTCTGTCTGTTCGTCATGGATGCAGCTTGCTCGGTGAATGGGGGAAGACTCGGCCTGCGATGAAGCTACTGGTCCTCGCCGCGCACCATGTCGGTGAGCCTTGCGTACCAGGGCGCCGAGCCGTCGCGCAGGCGGGTGTGCGTGCCGAAGTGATCCAGGCCGGCCTCGCGGTCCAGCCGGACGGGGCCGGGCTGCAGCGCCAGCAAGGCGGCGGTGCGCTGGTTGGAGCGTGCCACGCGTTCGCTGTCCATCTCGCCGTAGCCCAGGCAGAAGGGCATGCGGTTGCCGGCCGTCCAGCAGAGGGGACTCATCGGCGCGTCGTCATCGGGCCGCTGCAGCACATGGCTGTAGACGCGTTCTTCCAGACTTTCCGCCGGCGGCTGGGGATGATGCAGATCCAGGATCGCGCTCAGCGGCAGGCAGCCGCGCAGGGCCTCCACCGGTACGCCGGCCTGCCGCGCATCCGCCGTGCGCAATGCAGCGAGCGCGGCCAGGTGTCCTCCGGCCGAATGGCCGGCCAGGTAGATGCGCTGCGGATCGCCGCCGAAGTCACGCGCATGCGCCGCGATGTGACGCAGCGCCGCCAGGCTGTCATCGAAGGCGGCAGGCAGCCGGTGCGCAGGCGCGAGCCGGTAGCCCGGCGTCACCAGTCGCAGGCCGAGCCTGGCCACGGGCTCGGCCATGAAGGCGCTCCACTCCTTGTGGCCGTGCGTCCATCCGCCGCCATGCCAGAACACCAGCACAGGCAGGACGCTCTGATCGGGCGCACCGTAGACGTCGTAGCGGTGGGAGGCATCGGGGCCGTAGGCCACGTTGCGCGCCAACTGGAGGCCCGACGGCACCGTTCGTGCCCAGGCGAGCACGGTCTCGGCATAGTCCGCCGCGGCCTTGAAGGGCAGGGGAGGCTGCGGCGGCAGCCCGTCGATATCGATCGTTGTCACGTCGCGAGTTCCATCGTGTAGGGCGCGAAGTGCGCCACGGCGTCATCCAGCGAGAAACTCGGCCGCCAGCCGAGTTCGCGGTCGATGGGCGCCAGATCGGACGCCGCGTTGCGCACGTGCGGGAATCCCGCGAAGCCGCCTGCCGGCGCCACCCGCCGCTCGACCTGCAGGGCCGGATGGAGGTGCCGCACCGCCTGCTCGAAGTCCTCGAAGCTGTGCAGGCGCCCCATGCCGACGCTGTAGACGCCTTGAACGGGCGCGGGCGCATCCAGCGCGGCGACGTTCGCCAGCGCGCAATCGCGGGCGTCGACGAACTCCTCCCCGCCTCGCCACACGATGTAGGGATCGTCGATGACCGATGCGGCCCGCCGGCTGGCAGGGCCGGCGAGGGCGGACAGCACCCTTCCCGGCACCGAGGTGCCGGGGCCGGGCCAGGCACTGATCACCGCCGCATAGCGCAGCGTGACGGTACTCAAGCCGTAGAGATCGCGGTACAGCAGCGCGAGGTGCTCGGCGCTGACCTTGGTGGCCGCGTAGATCGATCCGGGCCGGTGGGAGATCGAGCGCAGGGGGAAGTCGTCCGGAAAGGCGGCGCCGTCGAATTCGCCGAAGGTGCTGTAGCCCACCGTGGTCGAACTGGCCACCACCACGCGCTCCAGCGCGTGCAGGCGACCGCATTCGAGCACGTTCGCCGTGCCCATGACGTTGACGGCGATGCCGCGCAGCGGATGGGCGCGGATGGCAGTGGACAGCATGGCCGCCGTGTGCACGATGCGGCGCACGCCCTCGCCGCGCACCCGCTGCGACAGGCTGTCGAAGTCGGACACGTCGCCCTGCACCAGCCGCACGCGGGGGGAGTCGACGATGGAGGCGACGGCGGCCGCGGCCGGCTGCAGGTCCAGCAGCAGCACCTCTTCGCCGCGCTGCGCCAGCAGGCGCGCGGTATGGCATCCGATGACGCCGGCGCCGGTGATGAGTGTCGTCATCGCGGCAGGGCCTATTCGGCGCGGATGCCGAATTCCTTGACGAGCCGGCCGTAGCGAAGATAGTCCTCCTGCGCCAGCTTCTTCATCTTCTCGGGCGACCCGCCTTCCGGCTGCAGCGAGATCTTCTTCATGCGCGCCGCCACGTCGGGCATCCTGAGCACCTCGTTGACGTGCCGGTTCAGCAGCGCCACCAGTGCCGGCGGCATGTCCTTCGGACCCATCAGGGCCTGCCACGCCCCCACGTCCGCATTGGGATAGCCGGCCTCGGCCAGCGTGGGCACGTCGGGCAGGAAAGCCGAGCGGGCCGGGTCCGCCACGGCCAGCACCACCAGCTTGCCGTTCTCGACGAAGGGCAGGACGGGGCCGAGCGACGAATACATCATGGGCACCTGCCCGGCCACCATGTCCGCCACCGCCGGCACGCTGCCGCGGTAGGGCACCTGCGTGATCTTGATGCCGGCGGACTTGTCGACCAGCTCTGCCAGCACGTGCATCGGCGAGCCGTAGCCCGGGCTCGCGTAGGACCGGATCTTCCCCGCCTTCACGGAGGCCACGAGGTCCTTCATGGTCTTCACGCCGGTGTCGGCCGCCGCGACGACGAACAGCGACTGGCTGGCCAACTGGATGATCGGCGTCAGGTCGCTGGCGGGGTCGATCTGGGCAGTCTTGGATGCCTGCAGCACGTGCGGCGTGATGGCGACCGTGTTCGGGGCCAGTAGCAGCGTGTAGCCATCGGGCGCGGCCTTGGAGACCATGCTGGAGGCGATGGTGCCGCCGGCGCCGGTGCGGTTGTCCACCACCACCGGCTGGCCCAGCCGGGCCGACAGCTTCTCGCCGATCACGCGGGCGATGACGTCGGTGTCGCCGCCCGCGGGGTAGCCCACGACGATGGTGATGGGCTTGGCCGGGTAGTCTGCCGCAGGCTGGGCCGTGGCGGTTCCGGCCGCCAGCGTCACTGCGGCGCAGCCCAGGATGTATTGGCAGAGGTTTCGTCGGTTCATGGGATGGTCCTTGTCCGGAAGAGATTGGAAATCAGAAGGCATGGCGCATGCCGAAGTTGAGGGCGCGGCTGCCCAGGCCCTGTTCGGTGGCGTTGCCCACGCGGTAGAAGCCGGTGGCGGCTCCGGCGCGGGCGTTGTTGTGGATGCGCGCGATGGACGCATACAGCGCGGTGCGGCGCGACAGGTTGTGCATGTAGCCGACCGCCCACTGGTTGGCGTCGTTGTTGTCGAGGGTGCGGTCGTCCTTGCGGATGTAGGAGGCCATGAACCTGCCTGCGCCGTACGGCACCGAGATGCCCAGCATCAGGTCGCGCGAGTCCTTGTTGATCAGCCCGAAGACCGCCGAACCCCGGTTCACGGCGTAGTTGAAGTGCGCCGTTGCCACGCCGAAGTCGTACTTGGCGCCCAGCAGCGTCACCTTGCCCGGCACGCCCTTGGCGTCGTTGACGTTGTGGTGCCCCAGCTTGACGTACACCGGCCCGGAGACATAGCCGACGGCCAGCCCGTACTCGCGGGAGGCGCTGGCGTCGTCGGCCTTCTCGCCGAAGGCGTAGGCCAGGTCGAGGGTGAGGCCCTGTTTCGTTTCCACCGCGTAGCGGACCGTGTTGTCCATGCGGTTGCTGCCGCCCGCCCCGCCTGCGCTGATCAGGTTGGCCGATGTACCGGCCAGGCCGGTGTTGAAGGGGTCGGTTTCCACCTGAAGGAAGGCCACCGGCGTGTACTGGCGCCCCAGCAGGATCCGGCCGAAGCCGCCCTGCAGGCCCACCCAGGACTCGCGGCCGAAGGCCCGGCCGCCCTGGCCGAGCGTGCCCGTGTCGGAATTGAGCCCCATCTCCAGGCGGTAGACCGCCGACAGGCCGCCGCCCAGGTCTTCCGTGCCGCGGAAGCCCAGGCGCGACCCGGCGCTGATGCCGCTGGTGAGTTTTTGGTTGCGTGCGCCGCCGGGGCCGCCGCTCTCCCGCACGAAGCCGAGGTCGACCAGGCCATAGACTGTGGTGCTGCTCTGGGCCATGGCCGGCGCCGCCGCGGCGCCGAGTGCGATGCAGACGAAGGGGAGTGTGCGAAAGCGTGAGGTGGGCATGTTGAAGGCGTTCTCGGAAGTGGATCGAAATGCGCGGTACCGGCCGATGGAATTCATGTGAGTCGATTAATTTCATGAAATATACGGATTTCATGAAATATGGTCGTCCGTATAATGACGCATATACTTCATGGAGACTTTCGTGCTAGATGAGCGACCTTCGGAGTCCTCCAGTTCCCGGACCGAGCGCGCCTACGAGCGCCTGCGCCAGGAAATCCTTCGGGGTGAGCTCGCGCCCAACGAACGGCTGCGCGCGGCGGATCTCGACAAGCGCTTTCATCTAGGCCTCACGCCCATCCGCGAGGCGCTGGCGAGGCTGGGCAGCGAAGGGCTGGTCGCGGTCGAGGCCCACCGCGGGGCGCGCGTGGTGGAGTCGTCCATCGCCGAGTTCACCGACCTGATGAAGGCGCGGCGGGAGATCGAGCGGCTCTGCCTGTCGGACGCCATCGAGCACGGCGACGCGCGCTGGGAAGCGGGGGTGGTGGCGGCGCTGCATGTGCTGCAGCGCACGCCGCTGCCGGATTTCTCCCGGCCGGATGCGCTGGCATCGGAGTGGGAAGACCGGCATCGCCAGTTCCATGCAGCACTGGTCGGCGCCTGCCGCTCGCAGTGGCTGTTGCGCTTCTGGAACCAGCTGACCGACCACTCGCAGCGCTATCGCAAGATCCGCCTGGAGAGCACGCACCTGGTTGCGCGCGACGTCAATGCCGAGCACCAGGCCATCGTCGATGCCGTGCTGGCGCGCGACACCCAGGCCGCCGTGTCGCTGATGGAGCGGCACCTGTCGGAGACCGAGCGTGCCGTGCTGCACGCCGCCGCGAACGGCACGCCGGGCTTCGACAAACGCGGCGCGAGCGGGTAGGGTGAGGGCCTCGCTGCCGTAGCGCGTCGACCCGACCCCACACATGCCCGACCTGATCCTCCACCACTACGCCAGTTCGCCCTTTTCCGAGAAGGCCCGCCTGCTGCTGGGCCACAAGAAGCTGGCCTGGAAGTCGGTGATCATCCCGCCGGTGATGCCCAAGCCGCAGCTCGTGGCCCTCACCGGCGGCTACCGGCGTGCGCCGGTGCTGCAGATCGGCGCCGACATCTACTGCGACACCGCCCTCGTCGCCGACGTGCTGGAGCACCTGCAGCCCGAACCGCCGCTGTACCCCGAGCCGGAAAAGGGCCTCTCGCGCATCCTCGCCCAGTGGGCCGACAGCCAGCTCTTCTGGGCCGCCATGGCCTACAGCCTGCAGCCCAAGGGCGCGGCCGAGGTCTTCGCCGGCGCGCCGCCCGAGGCGGCCAAGGCCTTCGCGGAAGACCGCGCGAAGATGAGCGCCGGCAACATGGCGCGGCTGCGGCCGGGCGACGCCGCCGCGGCCTACAAGTCCTACCTGCGGCGCCTGTCGGACATGCTGGACGACAAGCCCTTCCTGCTCGGCGAAGTGCCCTGCATCGCCGACTTCGCCGCCTACCACGGGCTCTGGTACACCCGCCGCGTGCATGCGGTGAAGGACATCCTCCAGCTCACGCCCGCCGTGCTGGACTGGATGGACAGCATCCAGGCGATCGGCCACGGCAGCTTCGAGAAGATCACGGCCGCCGACGCCATCGCCGCCGCGCAGGCCGCCACGCCGCACACGCTGCTGGCCGACAGCACCTTCCAGGACGAGCACGGCATCCCGCTGGGCAGCGCCGTCACCGTGCGCGCCGAGAGCTTCGGCCCGGAAGAGACCGCCGGCACGCTGGTCGCGGCCACGCGCACGCACTACACGCTGGCGCGACAGGCGGACGGCGCCGGCACGGTGCATGTGCACTTCCCGCGCATCGGCTACGTGCTGAGGGCGGCGCGCGACTGACCGGCGGCCGCACGCAGGCACGCGGCACGGCGATGCGGACACCGACCTCCTTCCTTGCGCGACGGCTGCTGCTGTCGGCGGCCGCGGCGATGCCCTGGCTCGGCCGCCTGCCCGCCGCCCGCGCCGCGGCGCCCACGGTTCGCCCTGGCGAGCCGGGCTGGCCCGACGAGGCCGACTGGCAGCGCCTGGGGGTCGCCACCGGCGGTGCGCTGATGCGTGTCGAGTCACCCTGGCCAGCGGCGCGGCAGGACCCCGCCGAAGCCGAGCGCCTGCTGCGCGCGCTGAAGAACCCGTACTTCACGCGCGACAGCGTGGCGCTGACGCAGACGCTGGGCTACGTCGACGCATGGACCTCGCAGCCCAGCGCCTGGGCGGTGGCCGCGCGCAACGCGCAGGAGGTGGCGGCGGCGGTGGACTTCGCGCGCACGCGGCGCGTCCGGCTGGCGGTGAAGGGCGGCGGCCATGCCTACCAGGGCACCTCGAACGCGGCCGGCTCGCTGCTGGTGTGGACGCGCCGCATGAACGACGCCGCCGTGCACGAGGACTTCGTGCCCGAGGGCTGCGCCGGCCGCCTGCCGCCGCAGCGCGCCGTCACCCTGGGCGCGGGCGCCGTCTGGGGCGAGGCTTACGACGCCGTCACCACCCGCGCCGGCGGCTACGTGCAGGGCGGCGGCTGCATGACGGTGGGCGTGGCCGGGCTGGTGCAAAGCGGCGGCTTCGGCAGCTTCTCCAAGGCCTTCGGCCTGGCCTCGGCCAGCCTGCTGCAGGCCGAGGTGGTGACGGCCGACGGGGCGGTGCGCACCGTCAACGCCTGCCGCGATCCCGAACTGTTCTGGGCCCTCAAGGGCGGTGGCGGCGGCAGCTTCGGCGTCGTCACGCGGCTGACGCTGAAGGTGCACCCGCTGCCGCGCACCTTCGGCGCGATCGAGATGACGGTGCAGGCCGCCTCGCCCGAGGCCTTCCGCCGCCTGATCGCGCAAACGCTCGGCTTCGCGCGCACGGCGCTGCTCAGCCCGCACTGGGGCGAGCAGATCCGCCTGCTGCCCGGGGAGCGGCTGCAGGTGAGCATGGTCTTCCAGGGCCTGAACCGGGCCGAGGCGGGCGCCGTCTGGCAGCCCTTCATCGATGCGGTGCAGGCGGCGCCGGAGGAAGTGCGCTTCCTGTCCTCGCCGCTGGTGGTCGGCACCTCGGCGCGCGACTTCTGGGCGCCGTCGTGGATCAAGCGCAGCCTGGGCTTCCAGGCCCGCGACGAACGCCCCGGCGCGCCGGCCACCAACGTCTTCTGGCCCGGCGACCAGGGCCAGGCCGGGCAGGTGCTGCACGGCTACGCCTCCACGTGGCTGCCGGCCGGCCTGCTGCACGGCGAGGCGCCGGGCGCGCTGGCCGACGCGCTGTTCGCCGCCAGCCGCGAGAGCGGCCTGTCGCTGCACTTCAACAAGGGGCTCGCCGGCGCCCCGCCCGAGGTTCTGGCCGCAGCCCGCGACACGGCCATGAACCCGGCCGTGCTGGACGCCTTCGCCCTGCTCATCATGGGCGCCGGCGAGCAGCCGGCCTATCCGGGCCTGCCGGGCCACGAGCCGCAGGTCGAGCGGGGCCGCGCACGCGCCGCCGCCATCCGCCGCGCCATGGCGGCGCTGCGGCAGGTGGTGCCCGACGGCGGCGCCTACCTGGCCGAGAGCGACTACTTCCAGCCCGACTGGCCGCGCGCCTTCTGGGGCGGCCACCATGCGCGGCTGCTGGCTGCCAAGCGTCGCTACGATCCCGACGGCCTGTTCACCGTGCACCACGGGGTCGGCAGCGAGCCGGGCGTCGGTTGAAGGGCCGCCGTCGCGGGAAGGACTGACAGCCGGGCGCCGTTCGCGCTCCAATGGCATCCGCATCGCTGCCGCCATGCATGCAGGCCGGCAGCGGTCGAGACATCCATCTCTTCCTTCCGACTGAAAGGCGTTTCTCCATGATCCAGGACTTCCAAGGCAAGACGGCTGTGCTCACCGGCGCCGGCTCCGGCTTCGGCCTCGAATGCGCGCGCATCGGCGCCGCCCGCGGCATGAACCTGGTGCTGGTGGACGTGCAGCAGGACGCACTGGACCAGGCCGAGGCCGAGATGAAGGCCGCGGGCGCGCAGGTGCTCGCGCGCAAGGTCGACGTGTCCGACGTCGGCCAGATGGAGGCCCTGGCCGCCGCCGTGAAGGAGCGCTTCGGCGCGCCGCACTTCGTCTTCAACAACGCCGGCGTGGGCGCCGGCGGCCTGGTGTGGGAGAACACCGTCGCCGACTGGGAATGGGTGTTGGGCGTGGACCTGTGGGGCGTGATCCACGGCGTGCGCCTGTTCGTGCCGATGATGCTGGAGGCCGCGGCGAAAGACCCGTCGTACCGCGGCCACGTGACCAACACCGCCAGCATGGCCGGCCTGCTCACGCCGCCCAACATGGGCATCTACAACGCGGCCAAGGCCGCGGTGGTGAGCCTGACCGAGACCATGTACCAGGACCTGCGCCTGGTGACCGACCAGATCGGCGCCAGCCTGCTGTGCCCGTACTTCGTGCCCACCGGCATCACCCACAGCGAGCGCAACCGACCGGGCGGCGCGCCGGCGCAGAGCCAGCTCACCAAGAGCCAGTTGATCGGCCAGGCGATGACGGAGAAGGCCGTCACCAGCGGCAAGATCACCGCCGCCGAGGTGGCGCACAAGGTCTTCCAGGCGATCAGCGACGACCAGTTCTACGTGTTCAGCCACGAGAGCCCCAAGGCGCTGGGCAACATCACCAGCCGTATGGAGAACATCGTCGCCATGCGCAATCCGGCCGACCCGTTCCTGGCGCAGCCGGAGATCGGCGCCAGGCTGCGCGCGCAACTGCGCGCCGGCTGAGGGGGCGCGGCATGGCCACGCTGCGCCAGGAATTCGTCGTCGATGCCGCGCCGGCGCTGGTGTGGGACGTGCTGCGCGACTTCGGCGCCGTGCACACGCGCCTGGCGCCCGGCTTCGTCGCCGACTGCGTGCTGGAGGAGGGCGGCCAGGTGCGCCGCATCCGCTTCGCCAACGGCTACGAGGTGCGCGAGCGGCTGGTCGGCATCGACGAGCAGGCGCGGCGCCTGGCCTACACGGTGGTGGGCGGCCGGGCCGAGCATCACCACGCCAGCGCACAGGTGTTGGCCGAGCCCGACGGACGCACGCGCTTCGTCTGGATCACCGACGTGTTGCCCGACGCGGCCGCCGGCCCCATCGGCGCCATGATGGCCGTGGGCATGCCGGCGATGCAGAAGACGCTGGCCGCGCTGGCGGCGTAGCCGCATCAGGCGGCCAGGGCCGCCTTCTGCATGCCGGCGGCCCGATGGACGGCCGGCGCCGGCGCAAGCCACCGGTCCACCAGCGCGTCGATGCGCGCATGCGCCTGCGCCACCGACCGCGCAAGGCGCTCGCCTCCGTGCTCCTCGTGCTCGATGGCGATGCCGTGCACCTCGGTGATGCCGATGAAGCCCAGCACCGTGCGCACGGCAGGGTCCAGGTGGTTCATCGCGGCCATCGCGCCCCCATCGTCGAAGCCGTGGCCGCCGCGCGAACTGAGCAGGACGGCCTGGCGCGGGCGGTCGGCCAGCAGGGGCACGTAGGGATCGTCGCCGCGCGCCGGATCGAAGTCGAAGGTGCGGCCGATGCGCACGATGTGGTCCAGCCAGGCCTTGAAGGCGGCCGGCGGGCCGAAGTTGTACATCGGCACGCCCAGCACCAGCAGGTCGGCGCGCAGCAGTTCGTTCACCAGGGCGTCGCTGTGCGCCAGCACCGTGCGCTGCGCCGGCGGCCGGTTGGCCTCGGGCGTGAAGGCGGCATGGATCCATTCGCCGGACAGCGCAGGGGGCGGCTGCAGCCCGACGTCGCGGTAGCTCACCGCGTCCTGCGGGCGGGCGCGCGTCCAGCGCGCGACGAAGCGGTGGCTCAGCGCGCGGGTGAGCGAGCCGTGCGGGTGTTCGCCGGCGCGGCCGGGGCGGGCGCTGGCGTCCAGGTGCAGAAGATGGGTCATGGCGGGATTCCTCGATGGATGGATGAGAACTGCTCAGCAGCTTGGAGCTGGCAGATCGAATCTAGGAGCCGCTGCGCCTCGTGACAAACGACGATTTCTGGCGGCAATTGGAAAATAGAATTCATCCATGAATCACCCACGCTCGCTGCCCTCCCTCTCGGCGCTGCGTGCCTTCGAGGCTGCGGCGCGGCACCGCAGCGCCAAGCTCGCCGCGCAGGAGCTGTCGGTCACGCCCACGGCGATCAGCCACCAGGTACGCCAGCTCGAGGACACGCTGGGCCTGGCGCTGTTCGTGCGCACGCCGCGCCAGCTGGTGCTCACCGCGCAGGGACAGGTGCTGCAGAAGGCGCTCACCGAGTCCTTCGACGCGATGGCGCAGGCGGTGGCCGGCCTGCATGCGGCGCCGGCGCGCCAGACGGTCACGCTCTCGGCCACGCCCGCGGTGGTCGCGCGCTGGCTGCTGCCGCGGGTGCCGCAGTTGGTGGCCCGCCATCCGCAGCTTTGCCTGCGCTTCCACGTCTCCCACGCACCGGTGCCGCTCGACGGTGTGACGGCCGACATGGCCATCCGCTACGGCCGCGGCCGGTGGCCGGGCCTGGTGGCCGAGAAGCTGTTCGACACGCTGTTCGTGCCGGCGTGCAGCCCGGCGCTGGGCCTGCGCCGGCGCGCCGACCTGGTGCGCCACACGCTGCTGCACTTCGAGCCGCTCGGCGCGAAGAGCGCCGAGATCGGCTGGGCCGCGTGGCAGAAGCGTGCCCGCGTGCCCGGGCTGGACGTGCAGGCCGGGCCGGCGTTCTCCGACGAAACCCTCACGGTCTCCGCCGCGCTGAGCGGACAGGGCGTGGCGCTGATGGGCCGCGTGCTGGTGGAGGACGAACTGCGCAGGGGCACCCTGGTCCAGCCCTTCGGCCCCGGGCTGCAGGGCCAGCCCTTCCACCTGGTGTACCCGGTGCAGCGGCGCGACGACCCATCGCTGCACGCGGTGCGCGACTGGGTGCTGGAGGGCGCGCTCAGCGACGCATCGGCACCGCCGGCGGCGCCAGTTCGGTGAACTGGCCGTTCCAGTAGGGGTAGTGGGGGTAGGGCGGCGTGACGGCGCTGGCCGCGTCCAGGCGGGCCATCTGCGCCGGCGTGAGCTGCCAGCCGATGGCGCCCAGGTTCTGGCGCAGCTGCGCCTCGTCGCGCGCGCCGATCAGCACGCTGCTCACGGTGGGCCGCTGCAGCAGCCAGTTCAGGGCGATCTGCGGCACGCTGCGGCCGGTCTCCTCGGCCACCGCATCGAGCGCGTCAACCACGCGGTACAGGCGCTCTTCCTCCACCGGCGGCGCGAAGCCCGCGGTGTCGTGCAGGCGGCTGCCGGGCGGCAGCGGCTGGCCGCGGCGGATCTTCCC
>Ga0164243_10004918_pt1 | contig 20626 bp, 18 predicted proteins | sample OricompcompostOP_FD_108781 | JGI IMG/M metagenome (GOLD analysis project Ga0164243, IMG submission 108781) | Organic Plus compost microbial communities from Emeryville, California, USA - Original compost - Organic plus compost (OP) | ecosystem: Engineered > Solid waste > Mixed feedstock >...
CCAGGTGCACAAGGCGCCGGGCATCACGCCCGACATGATCCGCGGCTACGGCGGCAAACGCGTCGACAGCTTCAACACGGCCTTTTCCGAAGAGGAATTCGCCGGGCCCGCGCGCAAGCTGGCAGAGGTTTCCGATGAACTGAAGGGCGGTTTGCTGAAAAAGGCGGCGGCGCGATGATGATGGCGGAAATCCTGTCGACGACAGCGGCCGAGGATAATCTGCTGCGCCTGGAGCGCATCGACAAACGGTATGGCGAGCAGTGGGTGCTGCGCGGCATCAGCCTGGGCATTCCGCGCGGCCAGTTCTGCGTGATCCTGGGGCCCTCCGGCGCGGGCAAATCCACGCTGCTGCGCATGGTCAACGGACTGGCCGAACCCGACACCGGCATCGTGTATGTGGGCGGCGAACGCGTGGACAACACCAATCTGGCGCGAATTCGCGCCGGCATCGGCATGATCCACCAGCATTTCAATCTGGTGACGCGCGCCTCGGTGGCGACCAATCTGCTGGCCGGCGCGCTGCCGAAAGTGGCCCTGTGGCGCGCGCTGCTGCTGTGGTTTCCGGCGTTGTACCGGCGCCGCGCCTGCGAGCTGGCAGCGGCGGTCGGTTTGAACGCGGCGCAGTTGGGGCGTCGGGTGAGCGCGCTGTCCGGCGGCCAGCAGCAGCGGGTGGGCATCGCCCGCGCCTTCATGCTGGAGCCTTCGATCATTCTGGCCGACGAGCCGGTGGCCAGCCTCGATCCGAAAATCAGCCGCGACATTCTCCGCTTGCTGCATAGCGAATCGCGCCGGCGCGGCACCACCGTGTTGTGCACCCTGCACCAGGTCGATCTGGCGCGGGAATTTGCCGACCGCATCGTGGCGGTGCGCGCTGGAGAAATCGTTTTCGACGGTCCGCCCGCGTGTTTCGACGAGACGTTCGCGCGCCGGGTGTATGGCGATCCCGCGGGCGCGCATCTGCCGGACGCAACCGACGAACTTCGCGTGGGGGAATCCCTGTCATGTCCATGATCACCTCCGATGGGACCACTTCCGATGGCCTCGCCGTTCATTGCGAAAATCCCGAGCGCCAGCCGGATTCGAACCCCGCTGAAGCGTGGCGCATCGACCCGCCCTACACGCTGCGCAGCGTGGCTCTGGTTCTGGTGGTGTTCGCGCTGCTGTGGCTGACCGGTTCGCGGGTGCAGATGGATCGACTGGCGGCGTTGACCGGCGAGGGCTTCGCCGTTGCGCTGGGGTTGCGCGAAAGCTCGCAGGTTTCCGCGGGCGCGGCCAGGATCGCCGGCGAGTTGTTCCCCATGCAGATTTCCGAGCGCCGGGAAGTGGCGCGCATCGAAAATTTCGATCGCAACCATCTGCCGTGGTTTTCGCATATCGAAACCGAGCAGACACGCGAGCGCCGGCTCAACCCGACGACGCTGGTGATGGAGGAGACCACGCAGGAGCGCGAGTATCTGGTCGAGCCGTTGGGTTATCTGGGCCATGTCGCGTTGAAAATGGTGGAAACCCTGGAGATCGCGCTGTGGGGAACGCTGTTGGCGATGTTGCTCAGCGTGCCGCTGGCGTTTTGCAGCGCCCGCAACTACACGCCCAATCGCGCGATTTATTTCGCGGCGCGTTCGCTGGTGAGTTTTTTTCGCGCCGTGCCGGAGTTGGTGAGCGCGTTGTTCCTGGTGGTGCTGTACGGTTTCGGCCCGATCGCCGGCGTCGCCGCGCTGGCCCTGCATGCGGCGGGCTTCCTCGGAAAATTCTACGGCGAGGATATCGAAAACGCCGACAACGGGCCGCAGGAGGCATTGCGGGCCATCGGCGCCGGCAGGATCAAGGTGTTGTGTTTCGCGGTGCTGCCGCAGGTTTTTCCGCAATATATCGCCTACACGTTTTACGTGCTCGACCGCAACGTGCGCATGGCCACGGTCATCGGCCTGGTGGGCGCGGGTGGCATCGGCCAGGAATTGAAGGGCCGCTACGATATGTACAACTACGGCCACGTGGCCACCATTCTGCTGGCGATTTTCATCACCGTGATGCTGCTCGACCAATTGGCGGCCCGGATGAGGCGCCGCTTCCTGTAACTTTTTCCGCCGTGCAGCGTTTTGCCGCCGCGCCCCGAGGCGCGGTGCAGCTCCCCCTTGGTCCTTCGCAGCCAACGAGTAACATAGGCATGTCCGGATTCCTGACAGGGTCCGCCGGTGTTGAGCTGGAGGGTCTATGGATGAGAAAGAACGCGTGTTGTTCGTTTGCGAAGACAATACCCGCGCGCACATGGCGCAGGCATTGCTGAAACATCATGCCGGCGATCGTTTCGAGGTGGAAAGCGCCGGTGTCTGGCCGCGCGCGCCGGACCCGAGGGTGCGGGCGGCGTTGCGCGGGTTCGGCATGTCTGATGAGCCGCTGTCGAGCCAACCGCTGGAACAGTTCCAGGGGCAGCGCTTCGATTTCGTCATCACCCTGTGCGAGCTGGCCGAACACGAGCAGGCCGCGCTGCCCGCTGCGCGTGTGTTGTTGCGCTGGCATTTCCGCAGCCCCGGCGATGAAGAGGAAAAACACGCCGGCGCCTTCACCCGCTGCCTGCACGAAATCGACGAGCGCATCAAAATGCTGTTGCTGATTCTGGACAAGGCCGAGTTCGTCTCGCCCGGAGGCCATGCCTACGCCTTCAGGGCCGGGCCGCCCGATGGGCGGGCCCGGTTGTGATTCGCATCGTTGCCGTTTTCAGCCGCGTCGCGATCGAAGTTCATAAATACATGGCAATCGTGTAGCCGCCGTCGACGGGCAGTGTCTGGCCGGTGATGTACGCCGCCGATGGCGAGGTCAAAAACAACACGGCGCCGGCCACATCGACAGGGTTGCCCTGGCGTTTGATCGGCAGCCGCGCGTACAGATTTTCCAATTGTTGTTCGGACATGCCGCCGCCGAGCGGCGTTTTGATATTGCCCGCGGCCACCGCGTTGCAGCGGATATTGTGCGCAGCCCAGCTCACCGCCAGCGTTTTCGTCAACTGCACCAGCGCGGCCTTGGCGGCGCCATAACCCGGCACCATCTCGAAACCGAAAAACGAGGTCAGCGATGCGATGCCGATCACGCTGGCGCCGCCCGGCCAGCGGCTTTGCGCCAGCTTCGGCTTGAACACGCTGGACAGGCGGAAGTGGCTGAGCAGGTTCACCTCCAGCGCATCGCGGAAACCGGCATCGCTCCACTCATCGACGCCGCGGGGAAAAACACCGCCAGCGTTGTTGATCAGGATATCCAGCTGTTCGATGTCGGCGCCGATGCGCTCGATATCGTCGGCTTCGAACACATCGAGCCGGTGGTAATGCATTCCCGTCAGGTCGGTGGCGTAATCGTTGGCGTGTGGTTGTCGGCCGGTGATGTGCACGGTGGCGCCGCTGTCGGCGTAGGCGCGGGCAATGGCGTGGCCGATGCCGCTGGTGCCGCCGGTGACGAGCACCCGGCAGTCGCTGTAGTCGAATCGGGTGCGGGGCAATGGCATGGCGATCTCTCCAAAGAAGGCGGCGAATGAATGGATGTGTTGCACCGGGATTGTTGCATCGGGATCGGCGGGCCACTTCATCTGATGTAATGAAAACCGTGCCGGGCGGATGGTTCATTCGTACGGATGAGGCGCGGGCGCGGCGCCCGTTCCTATCATGACGAGGGTTTCGGAGTTGCCGGTACGCCCGCATCCGTTTCTTCAACCGTGGATTTCATCGACCCCATGCGCACCGCCATTGCCGAACACTACGACGATCTGGTCAGCCTCGCATACACGGGCATCGACGAGCAGAAGCCATGGCAGGGTTTCGTCGAATGCCTGAGCGAAACCGCCGGGCTGCGCGATGCGTCGATCACCCTCAGCGCGGTGAATCACGGCGACTGGCGCAGGGCTGTTCCACGCAGGAGGCCGCCGATCTGTTGCAGGTGTCGATCAATACCGTCAAAACCCACCTCAAGGGCATCTTCGACAAGATGGGCTACAACAAACAGTCGCAGGTGGTCATCGCGCTCAGCAACAGCGCCCTGAAATTCGTCTGAGCGCGCCTGAGGTAAACGGTTAGGCGGGACCGGCCCAGCCGCGCTTCGGCCAGCGGCGCGCCGTGCAAAACCGGCGATCGATGCCGCCGTCATGCGGACGGGTGAGGAAAAGCCCCCGCCGCTTGCTGAATACTGCGTCATCACAGTGATCGACACCGTCTTTCTTCAGGGGCACGCGTTATGTTGTTGAACGGAAAAACCATCATCGTCACCGGCGTCGGGCCCGGCATGGGCAGCAAACTGTGCCAGCAGGCCGCGCGCGAGGGCGCCAATGTGGTGCTGGCGGCGCGCTCCACCGCGTTCGTGGAGGAGGTCGCCGCGTTGATCGAAGCCGACGGCGGCCGGGCGCTGGCGGTGGCCGCCGATGTCGGCAAAAAAGCCGATTGTGAGCAGGTGGCAGAGCGCGCCGTCGCAGCCTTCGGCGCCGTGCACGGGCTGGTCAACAGCGCCTATCGGCCCGGCAATTTCACCGCCTTCGACGAGGCCGACCTCGACGACTGGCGCGCCTCCATGGACGTGACCCTGTTCGGCGCGCTGCAGATGATCCAGGCGGTGTTGCCGGCAATGAAGGCTGCGGGCGGCGGCGCCATCGTCAATGTCAGCACCATGGAGGCGCGCAAGCCCATCGCCGGCCACGGCTCCTACACCGTGACCAAGGCGGCGCTGCACGCTTCCACCCGCCAGCTGGCGCTGGAACTCGGCCGTTACAATATCCGCGTCAACAACGCCGTGATCGGCTGGATGTGGGGCGCGACGGTGGAGGGTTACATGAGCGCCATGGCCGGGCAGAGCGGCACCTCGGTGGAGCAGATGGTGGCGCAGGTCGCGGCCGGCATTCCGCTGGGACGCATCCCCGCCGACGGCGACTGCGGCAAGGCGGTGCTGATGCTGCTGTCGGATTATTGCAGCGAGGTGACCGGCGCCGCCCTGGATATCAACGGCGGCGAATACCTTTCCCTGTAACGCTAACACCTGAACTGAGTCGCGAAAAATGGTTGAGCATTCTGTTGAAGCCGCGGTGTGGCCGCGCATCCGGTTCGATTTCAGTGGCTGCAAGGTGCTGGTCACCGGCGGCACCAGCGGCATCGGCGCCGGCATTGCCGCGGCCTTCGTCGCCGCCGGCGCCGAAGTCGCCATCACCGGCACCCGCCCCAGCGCGGCCGACTACGAAGAATTACCCGCCGGCGTGGCCTATCACCAGCTGCGGCTGGATGAGCCGGCCGATATCGAAGCGCTGGCGCGCGCCTTCACCCGGCTGGACGTACTGGTCAACAACGCCGGCGGCACGCAGATGCCCGAGGATTTCGCCCGCGCCGTGCAGATCAATCTCATCGCCGTGCAGCAGCTCAGCGCGGCGCTGCATCCGGCGCTGAAAGCCAGCGAATTGCAGGGCGGCGCCAGCGTGATCAACCTCGCCTCCATGATGTCGCTGTTCGGCAGCGCCTGGTTTCCCGGCTACAGCTCGGCCAAGGGCGGATTGCTGCTGTTGACCCGTTCGCTGGCCACGGCGTGGGCGCCGGACGGCATTCGCGTGAACGCGGTGGCGGCCGGCTCCATCGTCACACCCATGACGCAGCGCTACGCCGATGATCCGGCCATGCACGCCGCGGTGTGCCAGCGCACGCCGATGGGACGTTGGGGCACGCCGCGCGATATCGCCGGCGCGGTGTTGATGTTGAGTGCGCCGGCGGCGGCCTTCATCACCGGCCAGACGCTGGCGGTGGACGGCGGTTATTCGATCACCGACAGCTGAGTGGTCGATCGTAACGATCGGTAATTTTGCGGAGCCGGCGAAGCCCGTTGGTCTCGCCGGCGCTACAGTCGAACGCGGGCAGGCGCCCGCACACGCCACCACGATAACGATGGGAACAAGACATTGAGCAAACCGTACAATCATCTGCTCGCCCCGGGCCGCATCGGCAACATGACCCTGCGCAATCGCATTTTCATGACGCCGATGGGCTCCAACCTGGCCAACACCGACGGCACGCTGGGTGACCGGATCAAGGCGTATTACGAGGCGCGCGCGGCGGGCGGCGCGGCGCTGTTGTTGATGGGATCGGTTGCCATCAGCTGGCCGATCGGTTCGGCCAACGCCAACCAGGTGGCGATTTCCGACGACCGTTTCATTCCTGGCTTCTCCGATCTGGCCGCGCGCGTGCATCGCCACGGCGCCAAACTCGCGGTGCAGCTGCAACACGCCGGCGCCACCGCCATCAACGACACCATCGCCGGCCGGCCACTGCTGGTGCCGTCGCTGCCCAAGGAAGGCTACAGCGACATGATGCCGACCTTGACCGAGGAGGAGGCGGCGGCGATGGCCTCGCCTTACGCGCATCCCACCGCCAGGCTGCATTATCAGGTGGCGACCGAGGACGATCTGGCCTGGGTCATCGCGCAGTTCGCCGATGCCGCCGAGCGCGCCAAACAAGCCGGGCTCGACGCGGTGGAAATCCACGCCGGCCACGGTTACCTGATCGACGCGTTTCTCTCGCCCAGCACCAATTTCCGCACCGACCGCTGGGGCGGTTCGGTGGAGAACCGCTCGCGCCTGCTGGTGGAAGTGATCCGCGCCATCCGCGCGCGCGTCGGCGCGGATTTTCCGGTGTGGTGCCGCATGAACGGCACCGAATTCCTGAAGCGGGAAGGCACCACCAATATCGATGCCTGCATCACCGCGAAACTGGCCGAGCAGGCCGGCGTCGATGCGATCAACGTCAGCGCCTATGCCGATCCGGGGCTCGGCGTCGGTTATTCGGAGGCGCACACCACGCACACGCCGGGCCGTTTCGTGCCCTATGCCGCCGCCATCAAAAAGGCGGTGGGCATTCCGGTGATCACCGCCGGCCGATTGGAGCCGGAAGTCGCCGATAAACTGATCGGCGAGGGCGCCATCGATTTCATCACCATGGGGCGCAAGCTGCTGGCCGATCCGGAACTGCCGAATAAATTGCTGGCGGGACAGGCGCAGACGATTCGCCCGTGCATTTACTGCTACACCTGCATCAGCCGCATTTTCGTCGGCGATCATGTGCGCTGCGCGGTGAACGCGCTCACCGCCCATGAAATCGACCGCGCCATCACGCCGGCGCCACAGCGCAAGCGCGTGCTGGTGGTCGGCGGCGGACCCGGCGGCATGGAGGCGGCGCGTGTTGCCGCGTTGCGCGGCCACAAGGTGACGCTGTGCGAACAAGCGCCGGTGTTAGGCGGCACGGTGCGCTTCTCGGCCATGGTGTATCCGCCCAACGGCAAGCTGATCAATTATCTGGAAAACGCCATTCGCGGGCTGGGAGTGAAAATTCATTTGGGGCTTCGCGTCGATGTCGATTGGGTGCGCCGCCACGCACCTGACGCCGTGGTGGTCGCCACCGGCGCCAAACGCGGCGCGCCACCGGTGCCGGGCGCCGATCTGCCGCATGTCTACACCGGCGATGCGCTGCGCGCGATGATGGGCAGCGGCAGCGCCGAGCCGCCGCAGGGTCTGCCGGCCTTTACCCGGGCCGTGATGTCGGTGGCGCGCGCCACCGGCATGACCCGCTCGCCGGCGCTGATCCGCGCCGCCAGCCATGTGTGGCTGCCGCTCGGCAAGAACATCGTGATTTACGGCGGCGGCCTGGTCGGCATCGAGCTGGCGGAATTTCTGGCCGAACACGGCCGCAATGTGACCGTGCTGGAGGAGAGTGGCGTGTTCGCGCCGGAATTGCAGATGGTGCGGCGCTGGCGCGCGCTGCACGAGTGCGACAAATTCGGCGTCACCCGCATCGCGCACGTCAGCGATTTCAGCATCGACCAGGACGCGGTGCGTTATCGCACCGGCCAGGGCCAGCTGCGTTCGCTGCCGGCGGATCAGGTGATCCTGGCGGCCGGCGCCACCGGCGATCTCAGCGTGGCGCGCGATCTCGAAGCCGCCGGTTTCAACGTGCACACGGTGGGCGACTGCCGCGGCCTCGGTTACATCGAAGGCGCGATCAACGACGGCAACGATATCGGGCGTGCGCTGTAACGCCGTATTCCAATGACACTACCGGGGAGGTTCCCATGGCGTCGGACCAGGAACAACGACAACGCAATATCGAAATCTTCAAAACCATGCTCGGCCATCTCGGGCTTCAGGAATACGAAGCCTGCGGCCGCTACCTGGCCGAGGACGTGTACGCCGACTGGCCGTATATTCCGGCGCCGGGCTGCCCGGAAAAAATCATCGGCCGGCAACCGCTGCTGGATTTTTTCCAAGGCGGCATGTCGGGTTTCGAACCGTATCGCTACCGCATCATCGAAATCTACGAACAGCTCGATCCCAATAAACTGATCGCGGAATACTCCTCCCACAGCCGCTTTCTGCAAAAAGACCGCAGCTACAGCAACCGCTACTGCGCGGTGATGCATTTCAAGGACGGCCTCATCACTTTCTGGCGCGAATATGTCAATCCGGAAACGATTCGTCTGGCGATGACCTGACAGCGCGATCGCGGTTCGCTGCGGTTTTTCATTTTTGCCTGGGGCCGGCGTTTGTCGGCGGAGATGTCTTGCCCATGAAATACTGGATTTTCACCGGAGTGCTGGCGCTCGCGCTGGCCGGCTGCGGCGGCGGGCCCGCCAATCCGCGCGGCGCGATCGATCCGGCCGACAACAAAACCGCCGGCTGGAGTCATTACGGCGGCGACGAGGGCGGCAGCCGTTTTTCACCGCTGACGCAGATCAACACCGGTAACGTCGGCTCGCTGCAGGTGGCGTGGACCTATCACAGCGATGACCTTAAACCGGAGCAGCTGCCGAGCCCGCTGAACCTGCCGGCGTTCGAGGCCACGCCGATCCTGGCGGGCGAAACCCTGTATCTGTGTTCGCCGATGAATAAAATCGTGGCGCTGGACGCGCGCACCGGCGCGGAGCGTTGGCATTACGAAGCGAAGCCCGATACCCGCAACACCTACCTGGTGACCTGTCGCGGCGTCAGTTATTACCGCGATGCGCAGGCGCCCGCCGGCGCGGCCTGCGCCGAGCGCATTTTCAGCGGCACCATGGACGGCCGCCTGATCGCGCTGGACGCGGCCACCGGGCGGCGCTGCGAGGCCTTCGGCGAGCGCGGCGAAATCGACCTCAAGCGCGATATCGGCAACGACGTGCGCCAGGGCGAATACGTGGTGACCTCGGCGCCGGTGATCGCCGGCGATAAAGTGATCACCGGCGCGCTGGTGATCGACAACGCGCGCGCCAATGTCGCCAGCGGCGTGGTGCGCGCCTTCGACGCGCGCAGCGGGGCGCTGGTGTGGGCCTTCGATCCGGTGCCGCCGGGCTGGAACAAACACGACACCTACCAGGCCGGCTCGCCCAATGCCTGGGCGCCGCTGTCGGTGGACAGCAATCGCAAGCTGGTTTTCATTCCCACCGGCAACCCGGCCAACGATCTGTACAGCGGCACGCGCGCCGGCCTCGATTTCTACGGCAGTTCGGTGGTGGCGCTGAATACCGACAGCGGCGAGGTGGTCTGGCATTTCCAGACCGTGCACCACGATGTCTGGGATTACGATGTCGGCTCGCAGCCGGTGCTGTTCGATTTTCCCGGCCCCGACGGCCCGGTGCCGGCGCTGGCCCAGGCCACCAAGCAGGGTTTCATTTTCGTGCTGAACCGCGAAACCGGAAAACCGCTGCTGCCGGTGGAGGAGAGATCGGTGCCGCAGGGCGGCGTTGCGCCCGGTTTTGTTGCGCCGACGCAACCCTACCCGACGGTGACCGAGCCGCTGGTGCCGGAGCTGCTCACCGAAGACGATATGTGGGGTTTCACCTGGTTCGATCGCATGGATTGCAAACGCCAGTTCCGACGGGCGCATTACGCCGGGCGTTTCACCCCGCCGGAGTTGCAGCCGACCATTCAGTACCCGGGCAATAATGGTGGTTCCAGCTGGGGCAGCGTGTCCTATGATCCGGTCAACAAACTGCTGATCGCCAATGCCGCGCGGGTACCGGCGGTGGTGCAATTGCTGCCGCGCGCGCAGGCCGATGCGCAGCAGGTGCACGACCGGATGGAAGGCACGCCCTACGGCGCCGTGCGCGAGCCGATGTTGTCCTTCCTCGGCGCGCCGTGCATCCGCCCGCCCTGGGGCGTGCTCGCCGCCTACGACATGACCACCGGCAGGCGCGCCTGGGAGATTCCGTTAGGCAGCACCCGCGATGTGGCGCCATGGCCGCTGTGGTTCAACATCGGCGTGCCGAACCAGGGCGGCGCCATCACCACCGCCGGCGGCCTGACCTTTATCGGCGCCTCCACCGACGGTTATCTGCGCGCGTTCGAAACCAGAACCGGAAAACTGCTGTGGCAGGATCATCTGCCCGCCGGCGGTCAGGCCACGCCGATGACCTACCGCCTGCCCGACGGCAAGCAGTTCGTGGTGATCGCGGCGGGCGGGCACAAATATCTGCGCACGCATATGGGCGATGCCATCGTCGCTTACGCCTTGCCGCAGTGAAAATTGCGGCGGGATGAGCCCGCCGCCATCTTGCAGCAAAACCCTCCCTTCATGCTCCGGCGACCGCCGGAGCTTTTTTCATTGGGGTTCTAGGCCACCACCTGTCCGCTGACCAGCGGCTGGTGTTCCGCCAGCGCACTCCAGCCCTTGTGTTCCAGTTCGCCCAGCGGCAGGCGATACAGGGTGACCGGCGGCGCAATCGGCGTTTTGATCAGGCGCAGGCTCATGCCGCCGTGCACGTGGCCGAACGGATCGATCCAGTTGCCGCCGATGCCGGGGTTGCGATCGGCGATGACGATGCGGACCGAACCGTCTTGTTCATAGGTCGCGCCGAATTTGCTGAGATAACCCTGGCCGTCTTCATAGTTGTCCAGGTTTTCCTGCCAGATATTGCACAGCTGGAAAATCCAGTATTCACATTCCGGCGGCGTGAACATGACGACCAGCGCCTCGTCCGCCGCTTTTTCCCAGGTGCCGAAACCGTGGTGCCGATCGGGCACGCCGCCGTTGCTGAGGTAGGTGGCCTGGCTGAATTCGATCTGATTGGGACGCTGCGACAGGTTTTCCTGCCACCAGGCGCGCACCAGCTCGGCGTAACCGAGCACGGTTTGCGCGGCGCGGGCCAGGGACGCGCTGACTTCCTCGGGCCGTACCGGGCGCGGCGCCGGTTGGTCGATGCGTTCGATGCGCATGACCGGGGCCTGTTCCCGCGCGCGCTGGTGATAGACGACGCGGATCAGCAGGCCGACGCAATCTTTGGTGATGGGCAGCCAGTTGCGCTCGCGCGGCGTCTGGCCGACGAACACTTCGAAATTGCCCTGCGCGTCGAAATCGATGTTGTCGCTTTGCAGGAAGTGCGTGGTGCGCATGGTGGCCGGGTCGAATTCCTTCAAACCCTGAACGCCGCGCTCAGCCCAGTCGCGCTCGCCAATGTCCGTGGGCAGCGGCGCGGTCCAGGACGCCATCACGAAATACGGCGCGCCGCCGCGATTGCCGGTGATGCGGTATTCGCCGCTGCCGTCGATGAATTCGGCCAGCAGATGGTCCTGGTCGGGCGACTGGAAATTGATGCTCTGGCGCCAGGCGGCGTCGCGCAGGCGCGGCCGCTCCGGCTCGCAGTTTTCCATGAAGCGCTCCAGGCCGTTGCGCAGCAGCCGTGAACAGAAGCGATACCACTCGGCGCGGTCGAGTTCGTTCGGTGTATCGCCCCATTGTTCGACCAGATGGCCCGCGCGCCGGATCGTTTCGCAAAAATCGTCCCAGGCGCGGCCCGATATCAGGCGTTCGGCGGATTTGTTCGTCATGTCGGTTCTCTCATGTGTCGTACTGCCGTGTGTCGTGTTGCTTCGATGATCGCGGAGCACAGCTCCCGCGATCGCCCGTCGGGCCGATGGTAGGGGATTGGCGGTGGATTTCCCAATAAAAAACGCTTCTTTTCTCATACACCTAGGTGAATCAGTTTTTGTACGACATCCCTGGACTGCGCACCCAACGATCAATGGCGTGATCCTGGAGAGAGCCAACACGATACATCGCACGGCGGTCGCGCCGAAACCAACGGCGCCGAACTGGAATTGCTGGTATCGCCGATCGAAGATCTGATGCTGCATTTTGATTGCAGCTGCGCCGATTGGAAAATCAAGAAGTGCACTTCGCAGGGTTATACTCTGGGCGCGCCGCGCCGCTTCGGCGTGGACCTCAGCTGCGACGGGTCAATCGCTTTGGTGAAATCGACGGCGGATTTCCGCCGTCGAATCGTTTTCAGCTCCGACTTCTTTACGCTCGTTGTTATTCGCCCGCCTTCACTGCCGCTTCCCGATAGTCATCGGGGAACAGGCGCTTCAGGTTTTTTATTTTCGGCAAATCGTTGATGACGATATAGGGATTGTCGGGATTTTTGATCAGAAAATCCTGATGATAGCTCTCCGCCGGGGTGAAGCCGTGCAGCGGTTCCAGCTGCGTTGCGATCGGGCGCTTGAAGATCTTCGCGTCATTCAATTGCCTGATGTAGTTCTGCGCGATGGTTTTCTGCTGGTCGTTTTCATAGAAGATCGCCGAACGGTATTGCCGGCCGTGGTCCGGTCCCTGGCGGTTCACTTCGGTGGGATCGTGGGCCACCGAAAAATAAATTCGCAGTATTTCGCCGAATGAAATCTGCCTCGGATCGAAACTGATCTGCACCGATTCGGCATGGCCGGTGTTGCCCGTGCTCACGGTTGCGTAATTGGCGCTGGCCTTGTCGCCGCCGGCATAACCGGCGATGACGCGGTTGACGCCGCGCACATGTTCAAACACGCCCTGGGTGCCCCAGAAGCAACCGCCCGCGATCACCGCCGTTTGCATCGGTGCCTCGGTCGGCTCGGCGGCAGCGGCCGGGGCCGGAACGGCGACGGGTGATTCGGCGAGGGAAAAAACCGGGCGCAGCAAAACGGCGAGGGCGAGCAGGGGCAGCGCAGCCGCCACGGTTCTGGCGAATTTTCTGATCGATAGCATCATGGCCTCCGAACGAGTGTTCAATCGCTGGCGTCGAAACGCAGCGCGACCGAGTTCATGCAATACCGAAGTCCCGTGGGTTTCGGGCCGTCGTCGAAGACATGGCCCAGATGCGCGTCGCAGCGCCGGCAGGACACGGCGACGCGGCTGATGCCGAGGCTGCGATCCTTGCTTTCGACAACATTGAAATGTGATATCGCCTGCCAGAAGCTGGGCCAGCCGGTGCCGGATTCGAATTTGGTGCGCGAGTCGAACAGTGCGGTATCGCAACAGATGCAGCGATACAGGCCGGCGCGGTGGTTGTTCACGTACTCGCCGGTAAAGGCTCTTTCGGTGCCGTTCTCGCGCGTCACTTGATAGGCTTCGGGCGATAGCTGCGCGCGCCACTGCGCCTTGCTCTTGACGATACGCGGCACCTGCGCCGTGCCTTCGCTGGCACCGCTGGCGGAAAAGTTTTCGATGGTGACCAGGCCGGCGTCCCCGCCGCCGGAGCCGCCACCCAGCGCGGTGCCCGACAACAGCGCGCCAGCGCCGGTCAGCAGGCCGCAAAGGAGGAAACGGCGGCGCGGTATCGACAGGCTTTCATCCGGAAATTCCGGCGAAATCAGGGTGGTTTTCAGCGGGTCTTTCATGCTTCACCTCGATGCTGCGTTGCTCGAACGGCCGGGATCGTGTTCCGTTCAACCGAACGTGAAGGCGTAGGCCATCACGCCGGCGTCGAAGAATTCGATCGTGAAGGTGCGATCGCGCACCTCGCCGGATTGCCTGATCAATTGGTAGAGCCGTTGTTCGCGCACGATGCCGTTGCCCTGGCTGTCCACATCCATGCCGTGATCACTTCCGGGGGGCGCGCCGTCGATGGTGACGCGAAAGCGCACCGGTTTGCCGTCGGCCGTCGGCCCCAGCACCAGATGCAGATCGCGCGCGTGGAACCGGAACAGGATTTTACCGGGCGCCTTGCTCAACACCGCCTGCTCGCCGCCGACTTTCCATTCGCCGTCGAGCGACCACTGGTTCAGCGCCAGGGTTTGCGGCGCGTGATATGACGCGGCCCGATCCTGCGCCAGCGCGTCGGGCGAGCTGAAGTTTTCCGCGCGCTCATAGCCGACATAGGTTTCCGGCGATTGGATGTTGCGCATGTCGGCCGCGGCCTGGGCGCCGGCGGCGGCTACCGAACCGGTCGCCGGGGGCAGGTTTTGATAGCCCGCCTCGGTGAGCAGCTGGCGAATCCACTGTTCGGAGCGGTCGTACTCGCCCTCGCCGAAATGGTGCGCGCGGATGCGCCCCTCGGCGTCGATGAAATAATGCGCCGGCCAGTACTGATTGCCGAATGCCTGCCAGATGGCGTACCGGTTGTCGAGCGCGACCGGATAATCGATACCCAGATCATGCACGGCGCGCCGCACATTGTTTTCATCTTTTTCGAAGGCGAACTCGGGCGTGTGCACGCCGATGACAACCAGGCCGTGATCCTGGTAGCGCTGCGCCCAGCTTTTCACATAGGGCAGGCTGCGCAGGCAATTGATGCAGGAGTAGGTCCAGAAATCGATCACCACGACTTTGCCGCGCAGCTCTTCCGGCGTCAGCGGCGGCGAGTTCAGCCAGGCGGTGGCGCCGGTCAGCGGCGGCAGCCGGCCTTCCACCGGCAGCGCCTGCCCGGCCTGTTCGGATTCGCCGGTGCCGCGCGCCTGCGTTGTACCGTTAGTTGCGCCGCCGGGGCCGGCCGCGCCGGGATGCAGCAGGTTCAGCACGCTTTGTTCCAGGCGGTTGGTGCCGCCGCTCGACAGCCGCGCCAGCACGCCCGTATCCAGCCCCAGCGCGATGGCGGCGACTCCGAGCAGAACCGCCGCGCCCAGCGCGCGTTTGATCCATTCGCCGGTGTTGAAGGAGCGCTTGAGCGCGGCCAGGACGCGGCCGCCGGCCAGGGTCGCCAGTGCCAGCGAGGTGATCGCCCCCAACGCATAGGCCGACAGCAGTACGACGGTGCGCGCGTTGGGGCCGGCGATCGCCGCGCCGGTCAGGATCAGCCCCAGGATGGGGCCGGCGCAGGGCGCCCACAGAAAACCGGTGGCAACGCCGAGCAGAAACGAACGCGTGCTGGAGCCGGTGCCGCCGCCGGAGGATTGCATCAGCCGGTTGCCGAGCGCGACGAAGGGCCTGGCCAGCCAGTCCGCGGCGCTCTTTGATAACAGCGCCACACCGAACGCCGCCAGCAGTATCAGGGCGGCGACGCGACCGTAGGTGTTGACCCGCACGGCCCAGGCGCCGCCCACCGCCGCGAGCGTCGCCAGCACCGCGAACGTCAGCGCCATGCCGAGCAGCAACGGCAGCGTGGTTTTCCTGAAAGGCAATTCCGAACGGGCAAATACGAACGGCAGTACCGGCAGTATGCAGGGGCTCAGGATTGTCAGCGCGCCGCCGAGATAGGCAGCCAGAACCAGCACCATTATCGACCTCCTCCCGATTGGACAGTGCGACCGGATGAATGTGCGTCCGGCGCGACGCGGGCACAGTCGCTGCTCGGCGGACAAGGCTTTGTTTCACGTTGCCGGCCGTGTCGTCAAGCAGAACGATTTTCGAGGCGAAACGACGAGACATCACCGGTCGCGCCCGAGGCAGGTTGCCGACACACAAATTGCACCCTTGTGACATGCCGACACCGTGCCGGAAAACCCCAGCGTGGCCTGACGCACGCTGGGCCTTGCTCATCTCCGCCATAATCGCCATCCCGGGGGCCATCGCCGCCGGCACAAAACGATCCGGGACAACCTTGCGATGAACAGCGCTGCCCGTGTGGCTGGATGGGTGCTGCTGGCACTGCTGACGGCGGCGACGGCGGGCTGGGGCGCGCTCGCGCTTTGGTTCGCCGGCCCGACCGCGCTGGGTTTGAATGTGGCGCTCGGCGTGTGTTTCGCGCTGGCCGGCCTGGTGACATTGATCGCGCTCGGTATTCGCCGCTGGCGGTGGCGGATGGTGTTCATCTACGTTTTGCTGTTCGTCGCGCTGTTGGGCTGGTGGAGCGGCATCGAACCCTCGAACGATCGCGATTGGCAGACCGACGTGGCGGTGCTGCCCTATGCCACCATCGACGGCGATCTCGTCACCGTGCACCACATCCGCAATTTCGATTACCGCAGCGAGTTCGACTACACGCCCGCGTACTACGACAAGCAGTTCGACCTGCGCCGCCTGCAGGGCGTGGACCTGATCGCCTCCTATTGGATGGGGCCGGCCATCGCGCATATTTTTCTGAGCTTCGATTTCGGCGGCGACGATCACCTGGCGATCTCCATCGAAACACGCAAGGAACGCGGCGAGGGTTTTTCGTCCATCAAGGGATTTTTTCGCCAGTACGAGTTGTATTACGTGGTGGCGGACGAACGCGATGTCATCCGCGTGCGCACCAACTATCGCCGCGATCCACCGGAGCAGGTCTATCTCTTCCGCGCGCTGGCCCCGCGTGAAAACATCCGGCGTTTGTTCCTGTCGTACATGCGCCAGATCAACGCGCTCAAGGCCGAGCCGCGCTTCTACAACACGCTGACCACCAACTGCACCACCAAGATCTGGCTCAACAGCCGCGTCAATCCCGATCATCTGCCATTGCGTTGGCAGGTGCTGCTCAGCGGTTTTCTGCCGCGTTTTCTCTACGACAGCGGCCGCCTCGACAGCGGTGGACTGTCGTTCGAGCAATTGCAGCGCCGTTCGTTGATCAATGAACGGGCGCAGGCGGCGGATCAGGCGCCGGATTTTTCCCGGCGCATTCGCGATACCGGTGCATCGGAGCCGGAGCGGTGAAACGCGCCGCCCTGGTATTGCTCGTTGCGGTGTTTGTCACCGGCGCGCCGATAATGACATGGGCGGCGCAGGTGGATTCGCCCGATTCAGCGCCGCGCCCGAAAATCTGCCTGGTGCTGTCGGGCGGCGGTGCGCGCGGCGCTGCCCATGTCGGTGTGATCCGGGTCCTGGAGCGATATCGCGTGCCGATCGACTGCATCGTCGGCACCAGCATGGGCGCGCTGGTGGGCGCGGCCTATGCCACCGGCACCAGCGTCGCGGAGATGGACGGGATTCTCGCCAGCATTTCGACAGAACTGCTGTTCAAGGAGCAGCCGCCGCGCCAGCAGCAGAATATCCGGCGCAAGCAGGACGACAATACCATTCTGTTCGGGCCGGAATTCGGCGTGAAGCACGGCAAGATCGGCATCGGCAAGGGGCTCGTGTCCGGCATTCAGCTGGAGACCGTGCTGCGGCGCCTGAGCAAGGTGAAGGGATTTCACCATTTCGACGATCTGCCGATTCAGTATCGCGCCGTCGCCACCGATCTGGTGACCGGCAAACCGGTGATATTCAGCGAGGGCGAACTCGCCAATGTGATGCGCGCCAGCATGTCCGTGCCCGGCGCGGTGGCGCCGGCGGAAATGAACGGCAAGCTGCTGGTCGACGGCATGCTGACCAGCAATCTGCCGGTGGAAACGGCGCGCGCGCTGGGCGCCGATATCATCATCGCGGTCAATGTCGGCACGCCGCTGCTGAAACGCGATCAGCTGAACGGCATCCTCGGTGTTTCCGGCCAGATGCTCAGCATTCTCACCGAGCAGAACGTAGAGCGGTCCCTGGCACAGCTGCGCCCCGACGACATTCTGATCACACCGGACCTCGGTGAATACTCCAACGGCGATTTCGACAGCCTGCCGAAAATCGCGCCGCTGGGCGAGCAGGCCGCGCACAGGGTGGTTGATCGGCTCGAGCGGCTGTCGCTGCCGGCGCCGCAATACGCGGCGCTGCGCGCACGCCAGTCGGTGACGGTGACGGCGGATTCGCGGCCGGTGGATGAAATCCGGTTCGATCATCTGGAGCGGGTGAATCCGCGCGCGGCGCTGGCGGTGATGCAGACCCGGCCAGGCCAGCCGATCGACCAGGAGGTGCTCGATCTCGATATGCGCAGGTTGTACGGCACCGGCGATTTCGAGCATGTGAATTATCGGTTTCTGGAGGAACCCGGGCGCCGCGTGCTGGCGGTGGACGCGGTGGAGAAAACCTGGGGCCCGGACTACCTGCGCTTCGGCCTCGGCCTTTCCAGCGATTTCAGCGGCGATGCGTATTTCAATTTTCTCACCAGCTACCGGCGCACCTGGCTCAACCAGCTCGGGGCGGAATGGCGCAACGATGTACAGATCGGCCACACCAGCAGCCTGACCAGCGAGTTCTACCAGCCGCTCGACGCGCGCGGTGCCTTTTTCGTGGCGCCGCGCATCAGCGCCGAACGGCGCTCGGCCAATCTTTATGAAAGGAGCCATCTGGTCGCGCGTTACAACATCACCACGTTTCGCGGCGGCTTCGATCTGGGCACGCAGTTTTCCCGCTTCGGCGAATTGCGCCTCGGCGTGCTCGGCGGATCGGTGGAACCGAGACTGAATACGGGCCCGAATTCGTTGTCACCGGGAGAGCACTACATAACCGAGGGCGCATACACCTTGAGCCTGACGTTTGATCAGCTGGACAGCGTGCACTTTCCGCGTTCGGGTTGGCGCGCCGGTGCGCATGTGTTCGATTCGAGCCACGATCTCGGCGCGGACTACGCCTATACGAAATGGGATGCCGACGGTTCCTTCGCGGTCAGTTTCGACAACAACACATTCAACTTCAGCGCCAAATTCGGCGGCCGCCTGGGTTCTTCGCAACTGCCGCGTTACGACCAGTTCCAGTGGGGTGGTTTCGTGCAGCAATCCGGTTATGCGACCGGCCAGCTGCTCGGCCAGGAATTGCGGTTCGCCCGGATCATGTACTACCACAAGGTGGTGCGCGCCACGCTGCTGGAAGGTGTCTACAGCGGTTTTTCCCTGGAGGCCGGCCGGGTTGGCGAGCCGCTGGTGCCGGGCAATCCGGATGGGTTGCTGAAATCCGCCAGCGTATTCCTGGCCGCGGACAGCCCGGTCGGGCCCGCTTACCTGGGGTACGGCCACGCGCAGGACGGCAACAGTAATTTTTATTTTTTCCTGGGCGTTCCCTACTGAAGAGGCACGGCCGCGGCGCGCCTTGATTGTTGCGCGACGGATTCCGGCGACGGCGCGCGCTCCGATTGATTGTCGAGCCTGCGCACCACCAGCCCGACCACGGTGGCGCGGGAGGCCGTCACGTCGCTGGCGCCGACATCGACCACCACGTTGTCCTCGGCGCGGCTGAAACGGGTGGCCGGGCGCGGCAATTCCCGGCGCTGCCAGTGCGGGCCGAGGCAGGACTCGACGGCTTCGGCCAGCGTGCGCGTGGCTGTGCTCTGGTCCCGGTCGGGGATGCTGCAAAAATAATTGCGCGGTGTGTCGGTGCCGCTGAGCAGGGTGCAATCGCTGCCGTAGGCGCTGACGCGGGTTTGCCAGGTATTGCCGTAGCGGGTGATGTTCCTGCTGCCGGAGGTCAGCGAGACGAAGTTGTCCTGGGCCGCGTCCACAACGGTGTTCAGGGCCTGACAGTCGAGCTGTGGCGCGGAGACGGATTCATTGTGGGCACAACCCTGGATCACGACACCGAGCAGGGCGAACCGAAGCAGCTTCCACATGGCGGGACCTCGCGTTTGCGATCGAACAATCCGGCGCCACGCCCGACAGGTGCGTTTGCGCGCATTGGCGGACATGGTGTGGTGATTGTCGGAAAAACGCCCGTGTCGTGGCGTTGTCCAGAGTACACAGCGGCGCGGCGAACGGCGCCGCTGTGCGAAGCTGCCGTTTTTTGCAGTTACGCGGCCCGGTGCTTGATCGACCGTTCGGCTGTGCTCAGAACGAATCGGGCGGCACGGGACCGGACGCTTCGCGCACCGCGAATTCCTCGCGGGTGGCGGGCGCGTGGCCGACGCTGGGTTGAATATAAGCGTGCGCGGCGCCGCCGGCATGGCGATGGCGGCGCATGCGCCGGCCGCGGGAGTGCGCCGGCCGCGATGCTGTGGATGGCGGCGGTGATTGCAGCAGATAGCGGCTGCCGGCCAGCGCGCAGGCGAAGCCGGCGAACACCAGAAACATGGATTTGCCCGACAGATGGCGTTCGAAGCCCGGAGTGAGCCGGTGAGGCATGGCCAGATAATCCGTGGCGCCGGCCAGCGTGGTCACGGCCAGCGCGTTGCGGCTCGATTCCAGCGCCTGCGGACGGCGATGGCGGTTGGGGAACCAGCGCTCGAACACCACACCCCAGAAGATCGAGCTGAGGTGGTGCGTCAGATAACCGAGGCCGGTGTAGCGCAGGTTGAGATCGCGCTGATCGCCGGCTTTTTCGCCCCACAGCCAGTGGCTGGTGGAATTGGTGCCGCTCAGCGGCGAACCCGTTTCAGCCTGGCTGCGCGCGGCGATGATGGCGGTGGAAACCACACTGGCGGCGGAGCCGGACAGAATGCCGCGCCACAAAACCTGTTTCCAGGAACGGTGCCCGGTATGCATGGAGCTGTCCTCTTGCAGACGGAAATCCTGAGTCGTTCCCGGTGGACTGACATGGCTTGCATGAAGTTCCGAAGCGTGCTGCATTCCGCGTTGGTAACTTATTTCCGAATCGCCACGACGCATCTTTGATGCGGGCGCCTTTCCGGGCGACAGCGGCTCACCGGGAGCAAGCGATGCCGCTCGCTGTCGAGCCGGAATGGGCCTGACCGG
>Ga0164243_10004919_pt1 | contig 20625 bp, 22 predicted proteins | sample OricompcompostOP_FD_108781 | JGI IMG/M metagenome (GOLD analysis project Ga0164243, IMG submission 108781) | Organic Plus compost microbial communities from Emeryville, California, USA - Original compost - Organic plus compost (OP) | ecosystem: Engineered > Solid waste > Mixed feedstock >...
CGGGCCGCGCTGGACCGGATCCGCGAGCACGACGACGAGGTCAACGCGTTCTGCATCGTCGACGAGGACGTCGCGATGGAGATGGCGGAGGCCTCCGCGCAGCGCTACGCCTCCGGCGAGACGCTGGGCCCGGCGGACGGCGTACCGGTCTCGATCAAGGACATGTTCCTCACCAAGGGTTGGCCCACGGTTCGCGGCAGCACCCTCATCGACCCGAAGGGACCGTGGGAGGAGGACGCCCCGGCGACGGCGCGGCTCCGCGAGGCGGGCACCGTCTTCCTCGGCAAGACCACGACGCCGGAGTTCGCGTGGAAGGGCGTCACCGACTCGATCCTCCAGGGCGTCACCGGCAACCCCTGGGGCGCCGGGCTGACCTCGGGCGGCTCCAGCGGCGGCTCGGCCACCGCGGTCGGCCTGGGCATGGGCACCTGGTCGATCGGCACCGACGGCGGCGGGTCGGTGCGGATCCCGGCGTCGTTCACGGGGACGGTCGCGCACAAGGGCACCTACGGGCTGGTGCCGATGTATCCCTCCAGCCCCTACGGCACGCTCTCCCACGCCGGCCCGCACACCCGGACCGTGACCGACGCGGCGCTGCTGCTCGACGTGATCTCCCGCCCGGACTGGCGGGACTGGTCGGCGCTGCCCGCGCCGCAGCGCTCGTTCACGGTGGGCCTCGACGACGGGGTCCGGGGGCTGCGGATCGCCCTCTCCCTCGACCTGGGCTTCGGGCGCAACGACCCGGAGGTCGAGGCCGCGGTCCGCGCGGCCGCGCAGGTGCTCGCCGAGGCCGGTGCGGAGGTGGAGGAGGTCGACCTCGGGCTCGCCGACCCGGTGGACGCCTTCCACGTGCTCTGGTTCACCGGCGCCGCCAAGGTGCTGCAGCCCTACGGCCCGGACGCGCTGGACCGGATCGACCCCGGGCTGGCCGCGGCGATCCGCGAGTACGGCCTCACCCCGACGGCGTCGGACTACCTCGACGCGACCGCGGTGCGGATGGACCTCGGCCGCACCTTCGGCCGGCTGCACGAGACGTACGACGTGCTGCTCACGCCGACGATGCCGATCCCCGCGTTCGAGGCCGGCCGGCAGAGCCCGCCGGGCTGGCCCAGCGAGCTGTGGACCTCGTGGACGCCGTACACGTATCCCTTCAACATGACCCAGCAGCCGGCGCTCTCGCTGCCCTGCGGGCTGACCACCGACCGGCGGCCGATCGGCCTGCAGGTCGTCGGGCCCCGCCACGCCGACGCACTGGTGCTCCGGGTCGGCCGCGCCTACGAGGCGCGCACCGAGTGGCACGAGCTCACCCCGACGCTGCTGGACAGCTGACCACCCCACCGACCGCAGGAGGACCGCATGGCCCGCTACATCACGATCACTCTCGACAAGCGCGGCGTCAGCTGCACCGCGCGGCTGCTCGAGGACGCCGCCCCGCGCACCTGCCGGGCGGTGTGGGACGCGCTGCCGCTCAGCGCCCCGGTCTTCCACGGCAAGTACGCGCGCAACGAGATCTACGCGCTGTTCCCGGGGTTCTCCGACGACCCGGGCAAGGAGAACACCACGATCACCCCGATCCCCGGGGACGTCTGCTGGTTCACGTTCGAGGGCGACGACCTCGGCAACCCGGCGTACGGCTACGAGCAGGAGGAGGAGCACCGGTCGATGAGCCGGATCATCGACCTGGCGATCTTCTACGGACGCAACAACCTGCTCATCAACGGCGACCAGGGCTGGGTGCCGGGCAACGTGTTCGGCGAGATCGTCGAGGGCCTGCCCGAGATGGCGGCCGCCTGCCAGGACGTCTGGATGGGCGGCGCCCGGGGCGAGACGCTGACCTTCGCCCGCGGTCGCGAGGACTAGCGAATCCCGCTCAACCACGCACCGCGAGCGCGGTGACCTCCACCAGCAGACCCGGCGCCAGGCCGACCACCACGGTGGTGCGGGTCGGCGCGTCCGGTGCCGGGAACCACCGCGCGTAGACCTCGTTGAACGCGGCGAAGTCGTCGAACGACGTCAGGTAGCAGTCCATCCGGACCACGTCGGCCAGCGACGCCCCGGCCGCCTCGAGCACCGCCTGCACGTTGCGCAGCGCCTGCTCGGTCTGCGCGGCGACGCCGCCCGCGACGACCGCGCCGCTCGGGTCGACGCCGACCTGCCCGGCGACCGCGAGCACGTCCCCCTTGCCGCACGCCTGCGAGTACGACGCGACCGGCTGCGGCGCCGCGTCGGTGCGGAACGTCTGCCGGTCCATCGCTCGGCTCCTCTCAGTCGGCCAGTCAGTCGGCCAGTCAGTCGGCCAGCGCGATGCCGACGTACTTGGTCTCGAGGAACTCGTCGATGCCGATCGCACCGCCCTCGCGACCGAGGCCCGACTCCTTGACCCCGCCGAACGGCGCCGCGGGGTTGGAGACCACGCCCTGGTTGAGGCCGACCATGCCGCTCTCGAGCCTCTCGGAGACGCGCAGCGCGCGGCGCAGGTCGTTGGTGAAGACGTACGACACCAGGCCGTACTCGGTGGAGTTCGCCGCCTCCACCACCTCGTCCTCGCTGGAGAACGGGGTCAGCGGTGCGACCGGGCCGAAGATCTCGCCGTGGCACATCTTGGCGTCGGGTGCGACCCCGGTGAGCACGGTCGGCGGGAAGAAGTAGCCGGGGCCGTCCGGCCGCTGGCCGCCGGTGAGCACGGTGGCGCCGCGGGAGACCGCGTCCTCGACGAGCTCGGTCACCTTGTCCTGGGCGGCGTCGTCGATGAGCGGCCCGACGTCGACGCCCTCCTCGGTGCCGCGGCCCACGACCAGCTCGCCCATCCGCTCGGCCATCCGGCGGCCGAACTCGTCGATGAGGCTCTCGTGGACGTAGATCCGGTTGGCCGCGGTGCAGGCCTCCCCCATGTTGCGCATCTTCGCGGCCATCGCGCCGGCCACCGCCTCGTCGACGTCGGCGTCCTCGAAGACGATGAACGGAGCGTTGCCGCCGAGCTCCATCGACGTGCGCAGCACCTTCTCGGCGCACTGCTCGAGCAGGATCTTGCCGACCTTGGTCGAGCCGGTGAAGGAGAGCTTGCGGGCCTTGCCGGAGCGGATCAGCGGCTCCATCACCTCACCCGGAGCGGTCGTCGGGACGATGTTGACCACGCCGTCGGGCAGCCCCGCCTCGTGCAGGATCTCGACCAGCGCCAGCATCGACAGCGGCGTCTGGTGCGCCGGCTTGACCACCGACGTGCAGCCCGCGGCGATCGCCGGGCCGAGCTTGCGGGTGCCCATCGCCATCGGGAAGTTCCACGGCGTGATCAGCAGCGACGGGCCGACCGGCTGCCGGGCGATGAGGAAGCGGGCGCCGCCCGCCGGCGCGGTCTGGTAGCCGCCGGAGATCCGGGTCGCCTCCCCGGCGAAGTGGCGGAAGAACTCGGCGGCGTACGCGATCTCGCCGCGCGCCTCGGCCAGCGGCTTGCCCATCTCGAGGGTCATCAGCAGCGCCAGGTCGTCGATCCGCTCGTGGAGCAGCTGGAAGGCGCGGGTGAGGATGTCGGCCCGCTCCTGGGGCGGCACCCGCGCGAACGACGGCTGCGCGGCGACCGCCGCGTCCAGTGCCGCCATGCCGTCGGCGGGCTGCGCGTCGGCGACCGTGCAGAGCACCTCGCCGGTCGCCGGGTCGAGGACCTCGAACGTCGCCCCGCCCTCCGCGTCGACCCACTCGCCGCCGATCCGCAGCCGGGTCGGGACGGCCGAGACAACCTTTTGCTCGCGGACGCTGAGACTCATGGAATCCTCCCAAGGTGCGGCGGGTCGGGCCGTTTGTCGCCGGACCGACTCAGCCTATACTCTGATTGTTGACAATATGCAATGGAGGCGTCGTGACCGGACTGTCGGAGGTACTCAAGCAAGCAACCGGCGTCGTCGCCGACCACGGTGAAGGGGTCCTCCTCTTCGACGAGGACGGCCGCCGGTACCTCGACTTCACCGCGGGCATCGGGGTGACGAGCACCGGTCACTGCCATCCGCGCGTGGTCGAGGCCGCCCAGCAGCAGGTCGCCAAGATCATCCACGCGCAGTACACCACCGTGATGCACCGGCCGCTCCTGACGCTCGTGGAGCGGATGGGGGAGGTGCTGCCGCAGCACCTCGACCGGCTGTTCTTCGTGAACTCGGGCTCCGAGGCGGTCGAGGCCGCGCTCCGCCTGGCCCGGATGGCGACCGGCCGGCAGAACGTCATCGTCTTCCACGGCGGCTTCCACGGCCGGACCGTGGCCGCGGCCTCGATGACCACGTCGGGCACGAAGTTCCGCTCCGGGTTCGGCCCGCTGATGAGCGGCGTGCACGTCGCCCCGTTCCCCGACGCCGCTCACTACGGCTGGAGCGTCGAGGAGACCACGGACTTCTGCCTGGCCCAGCTCGACTTCGTGCTGCAGACCATCTCCCACCCGGCCGACACCGCCGCGCTGCTGGTGGAGCCGGTGCTGGGCGAGGGCGGCTACGTGCCCGGCAACGAGCGGTTCTTCGCCGGCCTGCGCGAGCGCGCCGACAAGCACGGCATCCTGCTGGTCATCGACGAGGTGCAGACCGGCTGGGGCCGCACCGGCAAGTTCTGGGGCCACGACCACTTCGGGGTCCGCCCCGACGTGCTGATCACGGCCAAGGGCATCGCCTCCGGCTTCCCGCTCTCGGCGATCGCCGCGCCGGCGGAGCTGATGACCAAGGCCTGGCCCGGCTCGCAGGGCGGCACGTACGGCGCCAACGCGGTCGCCTGTGCGGCCGCGCTGGCGACGATGGACGTGATCCGCGACGAGGGCCTGGTCGAGAACGCCGCCACCCAGGGCGCGGCGCTGCGTGCGGCGCTCGAGAACGTCGCGGGCAAGTACCCGCAGATCACCGACGTGCGCGGGCTCGGGCTGATGATCGGCAACGAGTTCCGCGACGCCGACGGCAGGCCTGACGGCGCGACCGCGACGGCGGTCCAGCAGGAGGCGGCCCGGCGCGGCCTGCTCCTGCTCACGTGCGGCGCGTGGGGTCAGGTGGTGAGGTTCATCCCCGCGCTGGTCGTCCAGCCCGAGCACATCGAGGAGGCGGCCACGATCTGGGCCGACGCGGTCGCCGCAGTGACCGGGTGAGTGCGGCCGACCTCCAGGAGCTCCAGGACCGGGTCGCCCGGGTCCGGCAGCGGATGCGTGCCGACGGGCTCGACGCGGTCTGCGTGTCCGGGCCCGAGGACGTCTACTACCTGACCGGCCTCGACCACCAGGGGCACTTCGCCCTCACCGTGCTCGTCGTGCCGGCCGAGGGCGACCCGCTGATCGTCGCCCGCGAGATGGAGGGCACCACGCTGCGGGTGCAGGTGCCGTGGTGCCGGCACGTCCCCTTCCGGGACCACGAGGACCCCGCGGACGTCCTGGTCGCCGCCCTCCGCGATCTCGACGTACGCCGGGCCGGTCTCGACAAGGCCGGCATGCGGTTCCCGGTCGCCACCTGGGAGCGGGTCTCGGCCGGGCTCCCGGAGGTGACCTGGGTCGACACGTCCGCGCTGGTCCCGACGCTGCGCGAGGTGAAGAGCCCCGCGGAGGTCGACTGCGTGCGCCGGGCGGCCGAGCTCACCTCGAGCGCGATGCAGGCCGGGGTGGCCGCGATCAAGGTGGGCGCCGACATCTGCGAGGTCGCCGGCGCGATCTACTCCGACCTGGTCTGCGGCGGCAGCGAGTACCCCGGGATGCCGCCGCTGATCCGGTTCCGCGACGAGCTGCTGCAGGAGCACGTCACCTGGCGGAGCCGGACGATCCGCCCGGGGGACGCGATCTTCGTGGAGATGTCGGCGTCGGTCGGCCGCTACCACGCGCCGATGACCCGGATGGCGTACGTCGGCGAGCCGCCGCCCGGCACCGAGGTCGCCGCGCGGATCGCCGCCGACGGCCTCGACGCGGTCACCCGGGCGCTGGTGCCCGGCACGCCCGCGGGGGAGGTGTACGCCGCGTGGCAGCGGGTCGTCGACGAGGCGCTCGGGCACGACCGCTACCGCCGGCACCACTGCGGCTACCAGGTCGGCATCGGGTTCCCGCCGAGCTGGGTGGGCGGCCCGCACGTCGTCGGCCTGCGCGGCGACGCCACCTGGCCGGTCCGGGCCGGCATGACCTTCCACGTCCTCTCCTGGCTGCTCGACCAGGAGCCCGCCGACTTCGTGCTCTCCGACACCGTGCTCGTCACCGAGCACGGGGGAGAGCTGCTCACCAAGGGCCCTCGGGAGCCCATCGTCGTCCCCGCCTGATCCCCGAGAGAGGTCGTCCCGTGCGCATCACCGGTCTCCGCGCGACCCCGGTCGCCGTCCCGTTCACCCGTCCCGAGGCCTGGGCCTTCGGCGAGCGCACCGGCATGGTCAGCGTGCTGCTCGAGGTCGACACCGACGAGGGCCTCGTCGGTCTCGGCGAGGCGGCCGCCTACCCCAGCGCCGACATCATCGAGGCGGTGCTGCGCACCGTCGAACCGCTCGTCGTGGGCGAGACCGGCTTCAACGTCGAGCGGATCATGAAGCGGATCAACGTGGTCGGCACCTGGCACCACGTGCAGGCCACCAGCCCCGCGATCGCCGCGGTCGAGATGGCGCTGTGGGACCTGGTCGGCAAGGCCGCCGGCCAGCCGGTGGTCAACCTCTTCGGCGGCCGGGTCCGCGACGAGGTCGAGTACTTCTACTACCTGTCCCGCGCGACGCCGGAGGTGATGGCGCAGGACGCGGCGAAGGGGTACGCCGACGGGTTCCGGGTCTTCTACCTCAAGGCCTGCTCGAGCGACCCGGCCGACGACATCGAGCGGGTCGAGGCGGTGCACGCCGCGATCGGGCCGGACGCCGGCATCCGGGTCGACGCCAACGAGTCGTGGACCTCCGCGACCGCGATCCGGGTGCTCAACGACATGGCCCGGTTCGGCCTCGAGCTCGCCGAGCAGCCGGTCACCGGCCGCAACCTCACCGAGATGGGCTACCTGCGCTCGCGGCTCGACGTGCCGCTGCTGGCCAACGAGGCCTCGTGGACCCGCTGGCACCACCTCGAGATCATCAAGCACGGCGCGGCCGACGTGGTCTCGGTCGACAACCAGATGGACGGCGGGCTGGCCAACCTCAAGGCCGGCGCGGCGATGCTCGAGGTGGCCGGGCTGCCGGTGCTCAAGCACTCCCTCGGCGAGCTCGGCGTGGCGACGTACGCCGGCGCGCACCTGCTCGCCTCGATCCCCAACGCCCTGTACGCCAGCCAGGCCTACGGGTCCTTCCTCGCCGACGACGTCGTGGAGGGCGCCAGCCCGCTGCCGTACCGGAACGGCCGGCTGACCGTGCCCGACGGACCGGGCCTAGGCATCACCCTGGACGCCGAGCGCGTGGGCAAGTACGCCGACGCCTACCGCAGCCACCCGGACGGGTACGCGTTCCGCGACGCCGGGTCGCTCGAGGCGACCCCGGTGATGCCGAAGGTCTGAGCCGCCGGGGCCGTGGGCAGCGCGCTCAGGTCGCCAGGCTGATCGCGCTGAGGAAGTCCTTGGTGCGCTGGTGCTCGGGGGCGTCGAAGATCTTGCTCGGCGGCCCCTGCTCGACGACCTTGCCCTTGTCGAACATCATCACGCAGTCGGAGACGTCGCGCGCGAAGTGCATCTCGTGGGTGACGCAGAGCATGGTGATGTCGGTCGTCTCGGCGAGCTCGCGGAGCACCGCCAGCACGCCGGCCACGAGCTCGGGGTCGAGCGCCGAGGTCACCTCGTCGAGCAGCAGCACCCGCGGCTCCATCGCGAGCGCGCGGGCGATCGCGACCCGCTGCTGCTGGCCGCCGGAGAGCTGGCTCGGGTGCGCGTTCTCCTTCGCCGCCAGGCCGACCCGGTCGAGCAGCTCCTTGGCGCGCTCGACCGCCTGGTCCTTGGGCTGGCCCAGGGACCGGACCGGCGCCTCGATGACGTTCTCCAGCACGGTCATGTTGGGGAACAGGTTGAAGTGCTGGAAGACCATGCCGATCTGCTTGCGCGCCTCGCGCAGGTACTTCTTGTCGGCCGGCACCAGCTCGCCGTTCTTCTCCTGGTGCCACAGCGGCTTGCCGTCGATCCAGATGTAGCCCTTGGTCGGGTTCTCCAGGGTCATCAGCAGCCGCAGGATCGTGGTCTTGCCCGACCCCGAGGGGCCGATCAGCGTGACCTTCTCGCCCGCCTTGATGTCGAGGCAGAGGTCGTCGAGCACCGTGAGCTCGCCGTACTGCTTGCAGACGTTGTCGAAGCGGATGAACACGTCCGGGTCCCCGGGGCGGGGCCTCGTGTCAGGCATGCTCAAGACGGACCTCCAGTCTCCGCATCGCCACCGACGCGGGATAGCTGGCCAGCAGGTAGATGATCCCGCAGATCGTGAACGGCTCGACGTAGCGGAAGTTGCTGCCGCCGATGTCCTTGGCCACGAGCACCATCTCGGGGACGGAGATGAACAGGAGGAACGGGACCTCCTTGAACATCGAGATCACGTAGTTGCCCAGCGACGGCAGGATCTTGCGGATCGCCTGGGGCAGCACGACGCGGCGCCAGATCGTGGACTGTGGCAGCGAGAGCGCCGTGCACGCCTCCCACTGGCCGGGTGGGATCGACTCGATGCCGCCACGGTAGACCTCGGCGAAGTAGCAGGCGTAGTGCACGCCGAGCACCAGGACACCGGTGGTCACCGCGCCGATCAGGATCCCGTAGTCGGGCAGCAGGTAGTAGACGAAGAACAGCTGGATCGGGATCGGGGTGGCCCGGGTGAACTGGACGAACCCGGTGGTGATCTGCGAGAGCACCGGGATCCTCAGGTAGCGGATCACCGCGAACACCAGGCCGAGCACGGCGGCCACCAGCGTCGCCAGGGCCGTGATCACCAGCGTGTAGCGGAAGAAGGCGTGCAGGATGTCCGGGAGGATCTCCCACGCGTAGTCCCAGTCCCACTTCACAGCGACCCACTCGGTGCGTGCGTGCTGGCGGTGGTGTCGTCGCCCAGCGCGGTGTCGACGATCTTGACCGGGCGCTGGCCGAGCCGGCGTCTGGCCCGGTTCTCGAGCAGCTGTGCGAGGCCGACGACCACCATGGACAGCAGGAAGAAGACCACACCGAGCCCGAGGTAGATCAACCCGATCGAGTTGGTCTCGGAGTTGCGCATCTGCTCCCCGACGGAGAACAGGTCGACGACCGCCACCAGGTACATCAGCGGCGTGCTCTTGATCAGCTGGATGGTGAGGTTGCCGGCGGGCGGGATCATCAGCGGCAGCGCCTGCGGGAGGATCACCCGGCGGAACCGGTGCCACGTGGAGAGGTTGAGCGCGATGCAGGCCTCACGCTGGGGCTGCGGCACGGCGTTGATGGAGCCGCGGACCACCTCCGCGCCGTACGCCCCGAAGTTGAGGCCGAGCGCGATGACCGCGTTCATCTTGTTGTCGCCGATCCGGTAGCCGGTGAGCACCGGCAGCGCGTAGACGATCCAGAAGAGCTGGACCACCAGCGAGGTGCCGCGGAAGAACTCGACGATCACCCGCGAGACCGCACGCAGCGGCTTGTGCTCGTTGAGCGCGAGCAGGCCGAGCGCGAACGCGACGACGACGGCGAGCAGTGTCCCGAGGACGGTGGCATAGACGGTGACCCAGAGGCCGTCCCACACCAGATCCATCCACGGCCCGAGGTCGAACGTCTCGAAGCCGTCCATGGGGGCTCAGCTCACCCGCCGCAGAGGCTCTCGGTGGTGACGTCGTCCGGGGGCAGCGTCTCGGGCCCGAAGCCGAACTGCTCGATCATCTCCGTGAGCTCTCCCGACTCCTTGAGCTTGGCCAGCTCCTTGTTGAACGCCTCGACGAGGTCGGTGTCCTCCTTGCGGAACACCGCGGCGCCGCAGCCGAGCACCTCCTCCCCGTCGACGACCGGGGTGAACGGCTCGGTCACCTCGGCGTCGAGGTCGGGGTTCTGCTCGAGGTGCCAGTTGAGCGTGATGCTGGTCAGCGCGATCGCGCCGATCCGACCCTGCTCGAGCTGGGTGGCCGCGGTCGGCATGTCGGGCACCGTGACGATGTTGCTGCTCTTGACGCCGGCGGTCTTGGCGTAGTCGCCCTCGACGGCGCCGCTGAAGACACCGAGCTTGATGCCCGCGGCGGCGACCGACTCGAAGTCGGAGATGTTGTCGGGGTTGCCCGACGGGACCATGAACGCGTTGGGTGCGCAGTACATCGGCTCGGAGAACGCCGCCTGCTCGCAGCGGTCCGGGTTGATGAACATGCCCGCCGCGATCACGTCGAAGTCGCCGGCGTTGAGACCGGGGATCAGCGACTCGAACGCCACCTGCTTGGCCTCGACGTTCTCGATGCCGACGGCCTTCCAGATCGCCTTCTGGACCGTCGGGTCCTCGCCGGTCAGCTCACCGTGGTCGAGGAACGCGTAGGGCTGCTCGCCCGCGATCCCGACGGTGATCTTGCCCTCCGACTTCAGCGAGTCCAGGCGGCTGCCCGGCTCGCTGTCGTCCTTGGAGCAGGCGCTCAGCAGCGCGGGACCGGCCAGCAGACCGCCGGTCGCGACCGAGCCGCGGATCAGGAAACCTCGTCTGGACACTCCGGCCTGAAACGTCACTGTCTACCTCCGGTGGTCGCCATCCGGCCGGTGCGTGCTCGGACCCGTCGGCCGCCCGGCTGTGTATTGTTGACAATAAACACTTTCGCTCGCACGAGCGCAAGCACTTCGCCGAGGTTTCTCCGAAAGGTCCGGACCATACCTGCGGCGCATGCGGGGTCGACCACCCCCTGCGATTCGGTCCGGCCGGGACCCCTCGGCTATCCTCGTCCGGTCGCTCGGCACGGTCCGGGCGACAGGCGCCCGTAGCTCAACGGATAGAGCATCTGACTACGGATCAGAAGGTTTGGGGTTCGAATCCCTACGGGCGCGCAGCGGTCCGGATCCAGCTGTTGGGTCCGGGCTTCTGTCTTTTCCGGGTGCGGCCCGCGGGTCGCGTGGGGGAGCGGTGTGTCAGGTACCGACGTCGCGCCGGATCGCTACGTGGGGCACCGCTCGCCCGCCGTACGTCGCTCGCCCGCCGTACGCCCGCGCCGACCCGACCGGCTCCGCGCCGCCACGGTCAGCGGCGGAACAGGCGTGCCGCGACGCCGCGGCGCGGCGCGTCCGCGGGACCGTCCTCGTGGCCGGGGCACCACAGGTCGTCCGGCACCTGGGCGCGGACCTCTGCGACGTGCAGGCCGCAGCCCTCCCAGGTGATCTTGCCGCAGGTGCGGCACGGTGCCGGGTGGCACATGGGGTCTCCTCGTCTCGGTCGGGGACGCAGGTCGTCCAGTATCGGGGACGGCCGCAACTTTTCCGGCGTCCCCGGCGTCTCTCTCCTCAGCAGGGCGCGCACGGGCGCGCCCCCACCACAGGACTCGAGTGAGGGAGCGACAGTCATGCGTCGGATCGGGACGACGGTGGTCGCGATGGCCCTGGCCCTCGGCGGGGTCGCCGCGGCGCAGCAGCCGGCCGCGGCCCAGGTGCGGTTCATCCACGACAAGGCCGGGGACAGCAAGGGCGGCTTCGGCGACATCAAGCGGGTGCGGATCGGGCACGCCGCGAAGTGGGTGTACCTCAGGGCGACACCCCACAAGGGGTCGTTCCTCGGAGACTTCGACGACTACTGGATCGACACGGTGAAGCGGAACCCCGGTCCGGAGTACGTCGTCACGACCGACACCGACTACGGGAACTGGTTCCAGGTCCGGCGGTCGAAGCGGTTCGGCCACTACGGGAAGGTCGTCTGCGAGGGCAAGGTGCACCTGGTCCCGAAGACCCGGGAGTACCGGTTCCGGGTCAAGCGGGCATGCCTGGGCAAGCCGGCCCGGCTACGGGTGAGCGCGCACACGATCGACGGGTCCGGGGACCCGAGGTTCGGTGACTGGGCGCCGGGCAAGAAGCGCTTCGGCCCGTGGGTGAAGCGCCTCTGAACGCCGCCGAGCCGACGTGACGGCGGGGCTAGCTGAAGATGCTGTAGCCCCCGGGGCCGACGGCGAAGCCGACGACGATGAGCACGATGCCCCAGAGCATCTGGCCCTTGAACAGCTGCACGATGCCGGCGATCACCAGGATCACGGCGAGGATCCACAGAAGGAAAAGCATGGGCACCGGTTCCCCGAACGGGCGATGCCCACGCACCAGGAGCCCTCGTATCGTGCGACGGTGACCGAGACCCGTGACTCCCGACCCGTGCGGCAGCTGCGCCTCGTCGTCGAGGCCGGACTTCGACGAGGCGGTGGCGTTCTACCGGGACGCGCTGGGCCTGCCGGAGTTCGAGGCCTACGAGGGTGAGGGCGACGCCCGGGTGATCATCCTCGACGCCGGGCGGGCGACGCTCGAGCTGGCCAACCCGGCGCAGAAGCGGATGATCGACGCGGTCGAGGTGGGCCGCGACGTGGCCCGGAAGTACCGCGTGGCGTTCGAGGTGCCCGACTCCGCGGCGGCGACCGAACGACTGGTGGAGGCGGGTGCGGAGCTGGTCGCCGCCCCGGTCGAGACGCCGTGGCGCTCGCTCAACGCTCGGCTCGAGGCCCCGGCCGGGCTGCAGATCACGCTGTTCCAGGAGCTCGACGAGCGCGGGTGAGGCGCCGGGTCCGCGCTGCTAGTCGGTGCCCTCGTCGACGACGTCCATCAGGAGCATCGCCGCCGGTCCGCCGCCGTCGTCCCGGACGTTCGTGAGCGTGACCTGCACGCGCACCGCGCGGCCGCGCCGGTTGACCGCCGACAGCTCGACCCGGGTCGGCGTTTCGTCGGACGCCGAGAGCCGGCCGCGCAACGGCTCGTGCAGCGCCTCCACGGGCAGCCCGATGTCGAGGTCGAGGAACGGCCTGCCCAGGGCCTCGTCGGCGCGCAGTCCCCACAGGTCCTCGGCCTTCGCGTTCCAGGCGAGGACCCGGAGGTCGCTGTCGACCACGGCGACCCCGGTGTCCATGCTGCCGAGGATCGAGGACATGAACCGGTTGAGCCGGTCGACCTCGTCCTGGTGGTCACGGAGCGCGTCGTTGCTGAGCTGGAGCTCGTCGTTCATCGACTGGAGCTCCTCGTTCATCGTCTCGAGCTCCTCGTTGGTGCTCTGGAGCTCCTCGTTGGTGGTCTCGAGCTCCTCGACCGTGCTCTGCAGCTCCTCGTTGGTGGTCTCGAGCTCCTCGTTCGAGCTCTGGAGCTCCTCGTAGGCGGCCTCCAGCTGCCGGTTGCTGTACTCGAGCTCCTGCTGCAGCCGGCGGTACTGCGTGACGTCGTTGAAGATGATGGTCGAGCCGAGCGGGCGGCCCACGTCGTCGGTGAGCGGCACGAACTGGATGTCGAGGAACGTGGCGTCCGACCCGGGGCGCTGCAGGCGGGCGTCGCGCAGCCAGATCGTCCGTCGCTGCTGAAGGGCCTCGTCGAGGTGGGTGCGCAGCTCCACCGGGCGGTAGGAGACCTCGAGGTCCTGGAACGGACGGCCGACGTCCCGCTGGCTCAGACCGAACAGGTGCATCGCGCGGTGGTTGCTGAGGACCAGGACGCGCTGCTCGTCGAGCACCAGCTGCGCTGCGGTCGCCGACATCAGCGCCGCACGGGCCAGCCGGTCGACCGGGGCCGGCTCGGTGCTCGCGGTGCGCTCGGCTGCGGTGCCGACGTCGACCGACCGGGTCCTCGGCTCGCTCGGGATCTTGCGGAACACCCGCTGCTTGAGGTCGACGGGACGGAAGTACGCCGCGTGGCTGAGCAGCATCTCGGCACGTCCGAGGAAGAGCACGCCGTCGGGCTGCAGCGCGAAGTGCAGCCGGTTGAGGACCTGCGCCTGGGTCTCCGCGTTGAAGTACATGAGGGTGTTGCGGCACGCCAGCACGTCGACGTGGGAGATCGGGGCGTCCTGGACCAGGTCGTTACGGCCGAAGATGACCGCGCGTCGCAGCTCCTTGCGGAACGCGAAGCGGTTGCCGCGCTGCTCGACGTAGGCCTCGCGGAACTCCGGCGGTATCGCCGCGAGGCTGCGGGCGTCGTACGTCGCGTGCCGAGCCACGGCGAGTGCCGCCTCGTCCACGTCGGTGCCGTAGATCTTCACCCGGTCGCGGAAGTCGTCGAGGCCCAGCTGGTCGGCCAGCAGCATGGCGAGGCTGTAGGCCTCCTCCCCGGTGGCGCATCCCGCGCTCCACAGCCGGATCGTCCGGCCCTCGCGGCGCTGCACCAGTGGTGGCAGCACCTCGTTGCGCAGGTAGCTCCACGCCTCTGCGTCCCGGAAGAAGCCGGTGACGTTGATGAGGATCGTGTCGAAGAGGACGGCGAACTCGTCGGGGTTCGCCTCGAGGTGGTCGAGGTAGGCCCCGTAGTCGGCGAGGCCGAGCGCCTGCATCCGCAGCCGGATCCGCCGTCCGAGGCTGGCCGGCTTGTAGCCGGTGAAGTCGAACCCGCGGTGTTCCTTGATGTGCTCGAGGAGGGCCGAGAGCGCCTCCTCATCCTTCATCGACAGCGCGCTCCTCCGTCCCCGGCAGTGGGGTGCTTTCGGCACCGAGCGTATCCACCAGACGGCGCACCACCTCGGCAGCCCCCTTCGCGTCGCTCGCGGTCCCGGCGAACCGGGCGGCGCTGTGCAGGGAGCCGCGCCCCTTGGCCCGGTCCGCGAGGTCGGTCGCGAGCGCGACCTTCTCCTCCAGGCTGCGGATGGCCCTCCAGAGGGCGCTCTCGAGCGCGAGGGTCTGCTGCTCCAGCAGGCTCTCGGGGGACCAGGCGTGGCCCACCCGGCAGCGGAACCGGACCAGCGTGGCCTCGTCGATCTGGAACAGCGCACCGCCGCAGGACGGACAGCCCAGGCCGGCCGGCGTGCCCGGCCGCTCGGGGTCGTGCAGCTCGTCGGGGTCGAGGTCCGAGACGTCGGTCTCCCTCGCGATCAGGCCCGCTGCGTTGTCGGCAGGCGGGTCGGGCGCGGCGGCCATCACCTCGACCAGGCGCGCGGGGATCCGGGCGATCGGCAGGACCTCGACCGTCGCGGCCGCGGCCGCGGCCGCCGGCATCCCGGCGTACGGCGCCTCGTCGAAGTCCTGCACGATCCCGTGACCACCACGGCAACGGACCGCGACCATGCCGGCCGCGCCGTCGTCGAGCGACCCCGAGAGCACGACCGCAGTGACCCGGCCGGCGTGGTGCCGGGCCGCGGACCGGAACAGCACGTCGATGGCCGGGCGGTGGCCGTTCTCCGTGGGACCGCGGGTCAGGGTGACCGAGTCGGGGAGCACGACCAGGTGCTGGTCGGGGACCCCGACCAGGATGGTCCCGGGCTCCAGGGGCGCACCCTCGCTGGCTCCGCGTACCGGCAGCGATCCGGAGCGGGCCAGGATCCTCGGCAGGGCGCTGGCCGCGGTGGGGGGCATGTGCAGCACGACGAGGACGCAGCCCGGGAAGTCCGCGGGCAGGTGCCCCACGAACTCCCTCAGTGCCTCGACGCCACCCGCTGACGCCCCGACCACCACCACGGGCGGCGTCCCCTCCACACCCATGTCCTCACCCCTCACCAGAGTTACGATCCCGACAGCGGGAAGGACCCGGTGACCCAGGCACCCAGGTCAGCGAGGGCCAGCCGAGGGGGTCGTGTGCAGAGCGACGACCAGGCCGAGCCCCGGGAGGCCGCGGCGTCCGCCGGCCAGTGGGCGGAGATCCGGACACGGATCGAGCAGCTCGAGAAGTCCTCGGACGCGCTCGACGACGAGGAGCTGCGGCAGAGTCTCGAGACCGCGCACGAGGAGCTGCAGGTCGCCGACGAGGAGGTCCGCGTCCAGCAGCACCAGATCGGCGAGCTGCTCGAGGGCCAGCACCTGCTCCGCTGGCAGCACGAGCGGATGATGGCGGTGCTCCCGGTGGCCGTGGTCATGACCGACGGCGCGGGGATCGTCCGCTCGGTCAACGCTGCGGCGGCCACGCTGGTGCGGACCCCCGTCGCGCGGATGGTCGGGAAGCCGGTCCTCTCGCTGTTCGCGGTGGAGGACCGCACCGACCTGCGGCGGCTGCTCGGGGGGCTCGTCGACCCGGACAGCAGCTTCCGCAGGGTGGTCACGGTGCAGACGAGGGACCGGCAGCGCGTGAGGGCCGAGCTGACGGCGACCCGGCTGCCGGGAGCCGCACCGGAGATCAGCTGGATGCTGGTCGGCGCGGCCACTGAACGGCCCAGCGCACGGGGCGGGCATGCCGTGCCCGACACGCTGGCCCGGTTGGCCCTGGTCCCTACCCAGGTGGCGAACGAGCAGGAGGCCCTGACCCGGGCCGCGGCGCTCTGCGCGGAGTGCCTGGGTGACGGGGTCGCGGTGAGCATCTCGATCGGGCCGCCGGAGCAGCCGGTCGCGGTGGCCGCCACCTCCCAGGCCGCCCAGGCCTTCGACGGCGCTCAGATCTCCGCGAGCCAGGGTCCTGGCCTGACCGCGTTCGGCGAGGCGACCACGGTGGAGGCCCGCGACGTGCACCGCGACGCCCGCTGGCCGCGGCTGACCGAGCTCGCCTCGCCGGCGGTGCGCGGCGTGGTCTCCACCCCGCTCGAGGTCGGCGAGGGTCTCCACGGTGCGTTCAGCGCGTACGTCACCGGCACGTGGCCCCCGCGGCTGAGCGAGGACGTCGAGCTGCTCGCGTCCACGGTCGCGGCGGTGATCTTCGAGCTGGGCCTGAAGAAGGAGCTGCAGCAGGTCGCGGAGGACCTGCGGACGGCGCTCACCTCGAGGGCGACGATCGACCAGGCCAAGGGCATCGTGATGGCCGACCGGGGCATGGACGCCGACGCGGCGTTCGCCCACCTGGTCCGGATCAGCAGCACCCGGCACGTCAAGCTCCGCGACGTCGCCCAGGAGATCGTCGACCGCGCGGCCGGGGCCCGCTGAAGAGACCTGCTGAGGAGAAGCGGGCACACGGCTTGCGCCGCGTCCGTCCCGGGTTGCGCTCGAAGGAACCGGCGATGTCTCAGCAACGGACGCGTCGGATCTCGATGGATGCGGGTCATGGCTGCCAGCTTCGCCCCTGCGACGCTGCTCGGGCACGCCGTCCTGCGCTGCGCTGGTGAGCTCGACCTCATCAGCCGCCTCGAGCTCACCTCACGGCTCCTCGACCTCGCGGAGACCCCGTCGCCACGGGTGGTGGTCGACCTCGGGCAGGTCACCTTCATGGACTGCGGCTCGGTGACGATCCTCGAGGAGTTCGCCCGGCGCCTCGCCCCCGAGCGCACGACGTACGCCGTCGCCCCGCCGGGCAAGGTGCAGCGGCTGCTCTCGGCGGTCGACCTCGACCCCGTCGTGCGCGTCCGACCCTGGTTGGACGACGCGCTGCTGCAGGCCGGCTGACCGCCTGCTCGCCGACGCCTACTCCTCGGTCGGGTCCTCCCCGCGGCTCCGTCGGGCGGTGGCGTAGGCGCGCTCGCGCAGCCGGGTCACCCAGGAGTACGGCGTGATGCCCGGCGGGTGGTGGAGCACCGGGTCGAACGAGACGAGCGCGTCCGGCTCGGTCGTCTCGTCGACCTGCAGCTCGCCGAGCTCGCGCCACGGACCTCCGACCCGCGCCCAGCTGATCCGGTACGACGTGCCCGTCCGCCGGGCGCCGAGGACGAGCGGACCGGCCGCGCACCGGTAGGGCAGCAGCGTGCTCAGCGTCGGACCCACCGAGCGGGTGGGCAGCAGGACGTGCCGGCCGACCCGGTTCCACGCGGTGGTGGCGAAGAGCAGGTCCGCGTACCCGTCCGGCTCGACCGGCACCCGGACCGCGAGCCCGTGGATGTCGGGCAGCGGCTCCGGCAGGCCGGTGGCGCGCGACGTGCGGACCAGCGCCTCGTCGGAGCCGGGCTCGTCGAGCCAGTCGACCCCGCTCCGCTCGCCGGGCGACGTACCCGCGCCGTGGCGGACCAGCCGGCCTGCGGCCAGGCGGCCGTGCGGGTGGAGCGGCTTGGCGGCCGGTCGGGCGCGACCGAGCAGCCGGGTGGCGCCGGCAAGCACGCGGCCACCGGCCTCGGCGACCGCCTGCGCCGGCCCGGTCATCGACCCGGGTCCTCGAGCGGTGCGGCCGGTCCGGGCTGGGCCTGCGGCCTGAGTGCCAGGCCGACGCCGAGCATGCCGACGCCGAGCGCGAGGTGCAGCCAGTTGTCGGCGCTGTCGAGAGGCACGAAGTTCGCGCCGGACTCGTGGTCGACGGCCAGCCCGTAGGCCCAGAGCACCAGGTAGACCACGCCGCCGCCGACGAGGAACGAGAAGGCCTCGCGCGCGCTCCGGGCGAGCACCAGACCGGCGACGCCGAAGAGCAGGTGCACGATGTTGTGCAGGACCGAGACCTGGAAGACCCCGAGCAGCTGGGCGCCCGACTCGTGGCCGGCGAACGTCATCTCGTCGTAGTCGGTCGTGATGCCGGGGACGAAGCCCAGCACGCCGACCAGCAGGAACGTCGCGCCGACCAGCATCGCCGCGACCTGGACGGGCGCCCGGCCGAGGCCGGCGCTCGCGGGGTCCTGGGTGGTCATGGTCGCTGCTCCGGAGTGGTGGGGGTCATGACTTCCGGTCCCCGCGCCGACGCGATGTACACGCGCCCGGCGACGGGTACCTGCGCGACATGACGAAGCCGGAGGAGACCCCCGTGCCCGACCAGCCCGAGAAGGACGTCGTCGCGCTGCTGCTCGAGCAGCACGACCGGATCCGCCGCCTGCTCGACGAGGTCGACCAGGCGGCCACCGTCGAGACCCGGACGGAGCGGTTCGACGAGCTCCGGGCGCTGCTCGCCGTGCACGAGACCGCCGAGGAGCTGGTCACCCACCCGCGGGCCCGGATGGGCGAGGCCAGCGGGGTGGTCGACGTGCTGCTGGCGGAGGAGCACGAGGGCAAGGAGCTGCTGGCGAACCTCGAGAAGCTCGACGTCGGCTCCGACGAGTTCGGCACGGCGTTCCGCGAGCTGCGGACCGCGGTGGTCCGGCACGCCGACCACGAGGAGCGTGACGAGTTCCCGCGGCTGCGCGAGGACAACGACGAGACGACGCTGCGGGCGATGGCCGCCGCGGTGCGGGCGGCCGAGGCGGTCGCCCCCACGCACCCGCACCCGCGCGCTGGGGAGAGCGCGACCGTCAACGCCGCGGTCGGCCCGGTCGTGGGCCTCGCCGACCGGGTGCGGGACGCCGTACGGTCGGTCCTCGGCTAGCGGCCCGACAGCCGGTCGGCGAGCCGGCCGATCCGACTGGTGCGCGGCAGCCGGCGCCTGGTCTCGCGGCGGTCGGCGGTCCGGTAGAGGCCGTACATCGCCCGCACCCCGAGCCAGCGCAGCGGTTCGGGCTCCCAGCGCCGCACCCGGCGGTCGGTCCAGGCCAGCGTGCGCAGCGGGGTGTCCCGGTCCAGGACCAGGTCCCGGAGGGTCCGGCCGGTGAGGTTGGTCGCGGTGAGCCCGCTGCCGACGTACCCGCCCGCCCAGCCGAGCCCGGTCGCGCGGTCGAGCCCGACGCTCGCGCACCAGTCCCGCGGCACCCCGAGGACGCCGCACCACGCCTGCGCGAGCGGCACCTGCCGGGTGACCGGGAAGAGGTCGGTGAGCGTCGACCGCAGCGACTCGATCGTCCAGGCCTGGGTGCGGCCGTCGACGTCGGTGCGCGAGCCGTAGCGGTAGGGGATGCCCCGGCCGCCGAGGGCGATCCGGCCGTCGGCGGTGCGCTGGGCGTAGCAGTACGCGTGGGCCAGGTCGCCGAGCAGCTCGCACCCCTCCCAGCCGATCTCGGCCCACTGCGCGTCGGTCAGCGGCTCGGTGACCACGATGGCGGAGTTCATCGGCAGCCAGGTCCGCCGGTGCCCGGCGAGCCGGGCGGTGTAGCCCTCCAGGCAGCGCAGCACGTACGGCGCGCGCACGACGCCCCGGTCGGTGCGGGCCTGCCCCGGCTCGATCGCGGTGACCCGGGTGCGCTCGTTGACCGTGACGCCGCGGGCCCGGACCACCTCCAGCAGCCCGCGCACCAGCCGCGCCGGCTGCACCCGCGCGCAGTCGGGGTCGAACGAGCCGCCGAGCGCGCCGGCCACCACCACCCGGGCGCGCAGCTCGTCCGCGGTGAGCAGCCGCGCGGGCGGCTCCGCGTGCAGCCGGGACACCTGGGCCGGGGTGCGGGCGACGAAGAGCACCCCGCCGCGCACGATGTCGGCCTCGATGCCCTCGGCGGCGCAGACGCCGATCACCTCGTCGACGCTCGCGCGCAGCTCGGCCGCCAGCCGCTCGGCGCCGGCGACGCCGTGCGGCCCCTCGGCGTACCGCGCCGGGTTGCCGGGCAGCTCGGCCGACAGCCAGCCGCCGTTGCGGCCGGACGCGCCGTACCCGACGAACTCCGCCTCCAGCACCACGATCCGCAGGTCCGGCTCGGCGCGCGAGAGGTAGTAGGCGGTCCACAGCCCGGTGAGCCCGCCGCCGACGATGCACACGTCGCACTCGGTGTCGCCGGCGAGCGGCGGCCCGGGCTCGGGCCGGCCGATCTGCGAGTACCAGAAGGACACCCCGCCGTTCGGCACCCCGGCGGTCTCGACCAACGCCACGGGGCCATCCTCCACCGCCGCGTGCTCCGCGGGTTCGAGACGGGTCGCTCAGCTCCTCACTCCGTTCGGACCTGGCCCGAGCCCTCCTCAACCTCCCGCCTCGGACGGGATCCTCGCGA
>Ga0164243_10004920_pt1 | contig 20621 bp, 19 predicted proteins | sample OricompcompostOP_FD_108781 | JGI IMG/M metagenome (GOLD analysis project Ga0164243, IMG submission 108781) | Organic Plus compost microbial communities from Emeryville, California, USA - Original compost - Organic plus compost (OP) | ecosystem: Engineered > Solid waste > Mixed feedstock >...
GCAGTACTCGGCGGCCGAGGCGCAGGTGCGGATCTCCGAGGCGGCGACCGGTGTCGGCGAGGAGATGGCCGACGTCGGCCTCGCGATGCAGCGCGCGCTCGACAAGACCGAGAACATGCGCGCTCGCGCGCAGGCGGTCGACGAGCTGGAGAGAGCGGGCGCCTTCGAGGACCTGACGCAGCTCGGCGACGGCGGCGACGACATCGACCGTCAGCTGGCGCAGCTGAGCGCCGGCGCCGGCATCGACAGCGAGCTGGAGAAGATGAAGGCCGAGCTGGCCGCCGGCAGCGGTGGCTCGGCGGGACAGCTGGGCGCGGGCGACGCCGAGGGCGGCGCCGGCAGCAAGGAGCAGTCGGCATGATCGTGCGGATCGCGACCGAGGGCCAGTACCAGCTCGCCGACGGGGTCGCCGACCGCCTCAACGAGCTCGACAACGCGGCGGTCGCCGCCGCGGAGGCCGAGGACGAGGCGAAGTTCACCGAGCTGTTCGGGCAGATCATCGACCTGATCCGCACCGAGGGAACGCCGCTCCCGGCCGACGAGCTGCATGGCTCCGACGTGATCGTCCCGCCGCCGGACACCTCCTACGAGGACGCCCGGCACGAGTTCACCGGCGAGGGCCTGATCCCGGGCTGACCGCCCGCCGCGGCGCGCCGCTCCGGCGGCGCGCCGCTCCGGCGGCGCGCCCCGTCTCACCGGCTCAGATCGGAATGCCCCAGAGCGGGAACCACCGCTCCAGCTCCGGCTCGATCGGCAGCTCCGCGCCGATCTGCGCCTTCAGCCGCAGCTCCGACTCCGAGTCGCGCTGCTGCGCGCCGCCCGCCGGCACGAACGGGTAGAACGAGCCGCGCTTGTAGTTGTAGATGAAGTAGAGCGGTCTGCCGGCGCTGTTGGTGAACGCGAAGACGGCGCACAGCAGCCGGTCGCCGTAGCCGCCCGCCTCGATCGCGCCGGAGACGGCGTTGATGCCGACGACGAGGTCGTCGAAGTCGTCGTCTCTGAGCACGATCCAGCGATAGCCGTACTCGTCGTCCTGGGAGCCGACGTCGGTGTGCGAGTCCTCCGAGATCCCCTGGACGACCTCGACCATGTCCTTCACGAGCTGGTCGAAGTCGGCGGTCGCCAGCGCCTGGAAGACGATCCCGGCGCGGCCCGCCGTTCTGATCCCCAGCTCGGTCTCGAAGGTGATGTTCGCGGTCGTCATCGCGAACAGCCGGTCGGGCGCCGGTCTCGCGAGCTTGCGCTTGCCGGTCAGGACGTCGAACAGGCCCATCGTCACGCCGCTCCCTGGAGCTGCGCCTCGAGGCGACTCAGCGCCGCGATCCGCTTCTCCATCGGCGGGTGGGTCGAGAAGAGGTTCATCAGCGAGTTCTTCGCGTGCGGCGGGAAGATGTAGAAGGCCGCCAGCTCCTCGGAGGCACGCAGGTCGCGCTGCGGGATCCGCTCCATGCCGCCGCTGATTCTCATCAGCGCCGAGGCGAGCGCGCTCGGCCGGCCGGTGATGATCGCGGCGCCGCGGTCGGCGGCGTACTCGCGGTAGCGCGACAGCGCCTGCAACAGCAGGAAGGAGACGACGTAGACGCCGATCGAGACGAGGATCACGACGGCGGCGCTCGGGCTGTCGTCGTCGTCGCTTCCGCCGCCGCCGAAGAAGAAGCCGAACTGGACGATGTAGGAGGCGACGGTCGCGAAGAAGCTGGCGATCGTCATCACCATCACGTCGCGGTTCTGCACGTGCGTCAGCTCGTGCGCCATCACGCCCTCCAGCTCCGCGGGGGAGAGCAGGTCCATGATGCCGGTGGTGGCGCAGACGGTCGCGCTCTTGGGCGAGCGGCCGATCGCGAAGGCGTTGGGCATCGGCGTGTTGGCGACGGCGATCCGCGGCTTGGGCAGGTTGGCCTGGACGCACAGCCGCTCGACCATCGCGTGCAGCTGGGGCGCCTCCTGCGGGCTGACCTCGCGCGCGCCCATCGCGTGCAGCGCGAGCTTGTCGGAGGCGAACACCTGCACGAGGAACATCACCGCGACGATGATCAGCAGCGGCGTGTAGCCGGAAGCGAAGATCACGCCGACGAGGGCCGCGTAGACGAGGCCGAGCAGGAACAGCGTGAGGGTCATCCGGACCTGGAGCCCGGTGTCCTTGCCGAATGTCGTTGGGCGGGGCATGGCGGAGCGTTCCTCCTGAGTGCAGAGTCTGCGCTGAATGATCGCAGACGCTGTTCAGGCGCTCCTAAGCTCGTCGCGGGGGCGCAGCTGAGCGCCGTGGCGCCGGCCGGCGTCTACGGCTCGCCCCACGCGAGCCGGCTGCTCGCGTGCGACTCGGCGCCGAAGACGTCGTCGAGCAGCGGGGTCGGGTCCGCGACGCCGAAGCCGGTGCGCAGGTGGTGCTCGACGTCGGCGCGGGAGGAGCCGCCGACGGCCATCTCGATCGCGACGAGGCGCGCGGCGTTGGAGGCCTGGCCGCTCGGCTCCGCGGGCGCCGCCGGCTCGGGGTCGGCGACGGCCGCCAGCGGCGGCCGGGCGGCGACGGTCGCGTCCGGCGCGGCGTCAGGCGCGTCCTCCGGCGGCGGGGGCGGCACGGTGCGGGCCCAGGTCGGCTGCGGCGCGGCGCGTCGCTCGCCGGCGGCGGCGCCGGGAGACGACGCGGCCGGCGGCGTCGACGGTGGAGCCTCTGGCGCAGGCCGCGGCGGGGCGCCAGGCGCGGCTCCGACTGGCGGTCGGGGCGACGGCGAGGCGCCCGACGGCGCAGCGCCGACGCTCGGAGCGGGCGACGGCGGGGCGCCGGGCCGGTGCGACGCGCTCGGTGGCGCCGGCCACGGCGTGCGGGGGAGGGCGGCGCCGAGCTGCTCCTCGCTGCGGCGCAGCTCCGCGTTGAGCGCGGCGGTCGCGTCAGTCAGCTCGTCGGTGAGGCGCCGGACGGCGCTGCCGAGCGTCTCCAGCTTCGCGGCGCGCGCGGCCGCCTCGGCGTCGACCCGCAGGCGCGCGGCGGCGAGGTAGCGCTCGACCTCGTCCTCGGCGCTGCGCCGCCGCTCCTCGATCGCGCGCTCGGCCTCGCGCGCTTCGCGCTCTGCGGCGCGGACGATCGCCTCGAGGTGCGCGGCGACGTCGCTGCCGAAGCGGTCGTGGCTGTCGTCGCGACGCGGTCCCATGACGATCGGAGGCGAGGTTACACGTGCCCGGTGCGGACCGGTCAAGGCAGGGGCGGAATCCTGCAAGATCTGGACCAATGTCGCAGCGCAGACGTGCCGCTGCTACCCTCGGCGGTGCCGAGTCCCCCGCTGCGCGCGGGGGAGCGGGGGACCCACAGACCTTCCCCGGGGCGAATCGCGGTCTGTTGACCGCGTAGCGCACCGCGCGAGCCCGACAGCTAACCCCGCAGGCGCCGCAGCACCAGAGACACATGAACACGACCGCCGTCGCCATCGCCCGTGCCGAGCGCTGCTCGGACGCGCGCTCCATAACACTGAACCTGAGGTTGACCCTCAGAGATCGCGGTCTCTAGACTCGCCCGTCGCCATGCGGCTTCGCATCCTCCTCGCCTGCCTTCTGCTCCCGCTCGCCATCTGGGTCGCCCTGCCGCTCGTCTCGAGCGCCGACCCGCAGGCCGACGTCGACCGCCTCCAGGGCAAGATCGACTCGAAGCAGAACCAGCTCGACCGGGTCAACGGCAGAGCGCAGATACTCACGAGCGACATCACCGCCTTCACGCGCAGGATCGACGCCCTGCAGGGGACGGTCGACGCGCTCCAGCGCAGACAGGACGCGATCCAGCGGGACCTCGACGAGAAGCGCGGCGAGCTGCTGAGAACGCAGGACGAGCTGCGGATCGTCCGCGCGAGACTGGCGAGACTGAGAGTCCGCCTGAGAGACGCGCGCGAGACGCTCGCCGCCCGCCTGGTCGAGGTCTACAAGTCCGACGAGCCCGACATCGTCAGCGTCGTGCTCGACTCCGACGGCTTCGCGGAGCTGCTCGAGAACGGCGCCTACCTGCAGCGGATCGGCGAGCAGGACCGCCGCATCATCACCGCCGTCAGAGCGGCGAAGGCGGAGGCCGCGACGGCGACCCGCCGGCTCAGCGCGCTGGAGAGAAGACAGCAGGCGATCACCGACGCGATCTACGAGCGTCGCAACGAGGTCGCCCGCGCGCGGATCGCCGTCGAGGGCAAGCGCGACGCGATCGGACGCGTCCGCGCCGACAAGCGCCGGCTGCTGCGCAGCGTGAAGGAGAGCGCCGGCGAGCTGCACGAGGACATCAAGGCGCTGCAGGCCCAGCAGGCGAAGATCGAGAAGAAGATCCAGGCCGCGCAGAACCCGACCAGCACCGCCACCTCCGGCGGCGCCGTCGCCGGCAACGGCCGCTTCATCTGGCCGGTCAACGGCCCGATCACCTCGCCGTTCTGCGAGTCGCGCTCGTGGGAGAACTGCCACCCGGGCATCGACATCGCCGTCCCGGAGGGCACCCCGGTCCACGCCGGCGGCAGCGGCACCGTGATCATGGCCGGCTACAACGGCGGCTACGGCAACTACACCTGCATCGACCACGGCGGTGGCGTCTCGACCTGCTACGCCCACCAGTCGTCGATCCAGGTCAGCGTCGGCCAGCACGTCTCGCAGGGCCAGGTCATCGGCCTGTCGGGCAACACCGGCTTCTCGACCGGCCCGCACATGCACTTCGAGGTCCGCGTCAACGGCGCGGTCACCAACCCGCTGAACTACCTCGGCTGAGTCGCGGCGCGCCTCGCTCGGGCGGCGCGCGCTGACGCGGGCAGCCCGCGCGATACGCTCCAACGGTGCTCAAATCGATCGACCTCGGCGGCGTGGAGCTGCAGACCTTCGGGATCTTCTTCGCGCTCAACTTCCTCTGCTGGGCCGCGGTCGTCGCGCGACGGCTGAAGGAGCTCGGCAAGCCGGTCGACTGGGCCTACGAGATCCTCTTCGTCGCGCTGATCGGCGGTCTCGTCGGCGCGCGCGGCTACTTCCTGCTGCAGAACTGGGACGAGGTCAAGCACGACGTCTTCGGCAACATCTTCAGCGGGGCCGGGCTGATCTGGTACGGCGGCCTGATCGGCGGCGTCGTGGCGGTGCTGATCTGGGCCAAGTGGCGTGACTTCCTCTCGCTCCAGCTGACCGACATGGCGGCGATAGGCCTGCCGCTCGGCTACGCGATCGGGCGGATCGGCTGCCAGGTCTCCGGCGACGGCGACTACGGCAAGGCCTCCGACCTGCCGTGGGCGATGGGCTACCCGGACGGCGCGGTCCCGACCGATCCCGGCGTCACCGTCCAGCCGACGCCGATCTACGAGACGCTGTCGATGGGCCTGCTCGCGTTCGTGCTGTGGAACCTGCGCGACCGCTTCCGGCCGGGCGTGCTGTTCGGCTTCTACCTGGTCGGCGCGGGCCTCGAGCGGTTCCTCGTCGAGTTCGCCCGTCGCAACGACCAGGTCGTCGGGTTCATGACGGCCGCCCAGGTCGAGAGCCTCGTGATGTTCCTGCTCGGGATCGTCTGGCTGGCCGTGATGCGCGCCCGCAACGGCGGTCAGCTGACCAAGCCCGACGAGGCGCCGGCCGCGGGCAAGCCCGGCCGCCGGCGCGCGGCCACCGCCTGAGCGTCCGTTCGGGCGCGACCGCCTGACCGCCGCGGCGCTCGCCGTGGCGGCCGCCTGCGCGCCAGCTCTGACGACGAAGCTCCGCTTTCGGGTGGGAAAAGCGCACGAAACATCCTGATTGGAGGAGAACGGTCGCCGCGCAGGTGACCGGCCCACTACGCTCGCGCTCCGCGCAGACGACGTCAGGGAGGGACGATGCGGGGGACACGGGCGTACATCGCCGGGCTGGGGACGACCGGGGCGCTGATCGCCGCCGTGCTGTGCGTTCTGACGATCGCCTCGGCGCTGGTCGCCTTCGACGGGTGGCCGGACGGAGAGGTCGGTGCCGCGACGGGGACCGTCGACGGTCCCGGCGCGCTCGTCGGCGCGCGCGGGCGGGGCGGCGCCGGCGCGCTGCTCGCCGCGGCGGTGCCGGGCCTCGACCTGGGCGCCGCCGGCGGCGTGGGGCTGGCCGGCGGGCCGGGCGGCGTCGTCGGGGGGACCGGCGCCCGTCCGCCTGCGGGCGCCGGGCGCGGCGCCGGGACGCTGGCCGGCGGGCTGCCCGGCGGCGGGGAGGAGCCGGCGCCCGGCGGGCGGGTGCCGCAGCGCGGGATCGTGCCGACCGCGCCGGCCGGCGGCGGGGAGACCGGGGACGGGGGAGAGGGCGGCGGCGGGAACGGTCCGACGGCCTCGCCGGCGAGCGACGGTGGCGGGGGAGGCGGCGCCGGCGGCTCGGGTGCCGGCGGCGGCGCGGGCGGCGGTGGCGGTGCCGGCGGCGGTGGGAGCGGCGGCACCGGTGGCGGCGGCGCGGGCGGAGGCTCCGGCGGCGGCACGGGGACGGGCCTCGGCGACGCCGTGCGCGACACGACCAGCGGCCTCGGCACGACGGTCAGCCAGACGGGCGCAGCGGTCGGCGGGACGGTCCAGGGGGTCACGGACGGGCTCGCGAGCACGGTCGGACAGGTCGACCCCGGCCTGGGGCAGGCCGTCCAGCAGACCGGGCAGACGGTCGACGACCTCGTGAGAGGGACGACCGGCGCGGTCGACGGCCTGCTGAGAGGGACCGGCGGGCTCGTCGGCGGCCTGCTCGGCGGGCAGAGAAGATAGGCCGAGCCGACGACCTCGGCGGCGGCGAGTCGGCGAAGCCGGCATAATCACCGCCGCCATGGCCGCGACTCAACAGCTCTCCCACGTGCTGCCGCTCGGCAGCCGCGTCAACGACCTCGGACATCTCGAGATCGGCGGCTGCGACGCCGTCGAGCTGGCGCGTGAGTTCGGCACGCCGGCGTTCTTCGTCGCCGAGGACGACGTCCGCACGCGGGCGCGGGCCTTCGTCGAGGCGCTGAGAGCGCGCCACGACGACTTCGACGTGCTGTTCGCCTCCAAGGCCTTCCCCTGCACCGCCGTCTACCGGCTGCTCGCCGAGGAGGGGCTGGTCTGCGACGTCGCCTCCGGCGGCGAGCTGCACCTGGCGCTGCGCGGCGGCTTCGACCCGGCGCGCATCTACCTGCACGGCAACGCCAAGTCGCTCGCCGAGCTGGAGCAGGCGATCGACGCCGGCGTCGGGCACGTCGTGCTCGACTCGTTCATGGACGTCGACCGGCTCGAGCGCGTCGCCGCGCAGCGGGGCGTCACCCAGCGCGTGCTGATCCGCGTCACGCCCGGCGTCGCCGGCAGAACCCACGCGAAGATCTCGACCGGCCAGGCCGACTCGAAGTTCGGCTTCGGCCTCGACGACGCGAAGCTCGCGATCGAGCGGCTGCGCGCCTCCGACAGCCTCGACCTCGTCGGCCTGCACATGCACATCGGCTCGCAGCTGCTGAGCCTGGAGGCGTACCGCCCGGCGGTCGAGGCGCTCGCCTCGCTGGGCGACTTCTCGACCTACAACTTCGGCGGCGGCCTCGGCGTCGCCTACACCGCCGCCCAGCACCCGCCGACGATCGAGGCGTACGTCGAGGAGAACGTCCGCGCGCTGCACGAGCTGGTCGGCAGCGACAAGCGCCTGCTGATCGAGCCGGGCCGCTCGCTGGTCGCCAACTCGACCGTCACGCTCTACACCGTCGAGACGGTCAAGCGCAACGTCTCGACGTGGGTCGCGGTCGACGGCGGCATGTCCGACAACCTCCGCCCGATGCTCTACGGCTCCGTCTACGAGGCGTTCTTCGCCGACCGGCCCGAGCAGGCCGGCACCGGCGAGACCTGCCACGTCGCCGGCAAGCACTGCGAGTCGGGCGACGTGATCGTGCGTGACGTGCCGCTTGCCGACCCGCAGCCCGGCGACGTGCTGGTGACGCCGGCGACCGGCGCCTACGGCCACGCGATGGCGAACAACTACAACGGGATCCCCCGGCCGCCCGTGATCTTCTGCAAGGACGGCGACGCCCGCGTCGTCGTCCGCCGCGAGACCTACGACGACCTCGCCGCCCGTGACGTCTGAGCCCAAGCCGTTCCGCGTCGGCCTGCTCGGCTACGGCACCGTCGGCGGCGCCTTCGCCGAGCTGCTGCCCCAGCGCGCCGACCAGATCGCCCACGTGACCGGCCTCAAGCCGGAGGTCGTCGGCGTGCTGACGCGCTCCAGAGGGAGCTTCGACGAGCTGCTCGAGCAGAGCGACCTGATCGCCGAGCTGATCGGCGGGATCGAGCCGGCGCGCGACTACGTGGTCCGGGCGATGCGCGCCGGCAAGCACGTCGTCACCGCCAACAAGCAGCTGCTCGCCCAGCACGGCGAGGAGCTGTGGGCGATCGCGCGCGAGTGCAACGTCCAGCTGCGCTTCGAGGCGGCCGTCGCCGGCGTCGTGCCGGTCATCCGCGTGCTGCAGGAGTCGCTCGCCGCCGCGCACGTCGAGCGGATCCACGGGATCGTCAACGGCACCTCCAACTTCATCCTCAGCGAGATGGCCCGCACGGGCGCGCCGTACGCCGAGGTGCTCGCGGAGGCGCAGCGGCTCGGGTACGCCGAGGCCGACCCGAGCGAGGACGTCAACGGCAAGGACGCCGCCGCGAAGATGGCGATCCTCGCGCGGCTGGCGTTCGACACGCCGGTCCACCTCGACCAGGTCGTCTACGAGGGGATCGAGCGGATCGGCCCCGACGACCTCGAGTACGCCCGCGACCTCGGCCTCGGCCTCAAGCTGATCGGCACCGCCGAGCGGGTCGACGGCGGCATCTCGGTGCGCGTCCACCCGGCCTTCCTCTACGCCAGACATCCGCTCGCCTCGATCGACGGCCCGTTCAACGCCGTCACGGTCGAGTCGGAGGCGATCACCGAGATCACGATGTCCGGTCCCGGCGCCGGTGGCCCGCAGACGGCGAGCGCGGTGCTCGGCGACGTGATCAGCGCGATGATCCCGCCGGCCTCGACGCCGGAGACGAGCCAGCGGCTGGAGATCGTCACCGAGGTCGTCTCGGCCTTCTACCTCCACCTGGAGGTGCTCGACGCGCCCGGCGTGCTCTCGCAGATCACCGGCGTGCTCGGCGAGCACGGAATCTCGGTCAAGTCGGTCGTGCAGAAGGGGCTGGGCGACAACGCGCGGCTCGTGATGGTCGTCCACCCGGTGCTCGAGTCGCGCTTCTTCGCGGCCGTCGAGCAGATCGCGGCGCTCGACGCGCTGCGCACCGCCCCGCGGTCGATCCGCGTCATCGAGGAGGAGTTCACGTCGTGAGCGTCGGTCTGATCGAGCGCTACCGCGAGCGGCTGCCGTTCGCGGACGGCGACCCCGTCGTGACGCTCGGCGAGGGCTCGACCCCGCTGATCCACGCGCCGACCCTGTCCGAGCGGGTCGGCGCCGAGGTGTGGCTCAAGTACGAAGGCCTCAACCCGACCGGCTCGTTCAAGGACCGCGGCATGACCTGCGCCGTCTCCGCCGCCGTGCGCGAGGGGGCCGAGGCGGTCATCTGCGCCTCGACCGGCAACACCTCCGCGAGCGCCGCCGCCTACGCCGCCCGCGCCGGCCTGCGCTGCGCGGTGATCGTGCCGGAGGGGAAGATCGCGACCGGCAAGCTGGCCCAGGCGCTGATGCACGGCGCCCGCGTGATCGCGCTCAACGGCAACTTCGACGAGGCGCTCAAGCTGGTGCGCGACGTCGTCGACCGCCACCCGATCGCGCTCGTCAACTCGGTCAACAGATACCGCCTCGAGGGGCAGAAGACCGCCTCCTTCGAGATCGTCGAGCAGCTCGGCTCGATCGACGCGCTCTGCATCCCGGTCGGCAACGCCGGCAACATCTCGGCCTACTGGAAGGGCTTCAACGAGGCCGGCCACAGACCGGCGATGTTCGGCTTCCAGGCGGCCGGCGCCGCGCCGCTGGTGCAGGGCGCCCCGGTCGCCAGCCCGCAGACGGTCGCGACCGCGATCCGGATCGGCAACCCGGCCCGCTGGGAGGAGGCGATGAACGCGATGACCTCCTCCGGCGGCGCCGTCAGAGCGGTCACCGACGAGCAGATCCTCGACGCCTACCGCTTCCTCGCCGCCAGAGAGGGCGTCTTCTGCGAGCCGGCCTCGGCCGCCTCGGTCGCGGGCCTGATGGTCCACGGCGCCGGCGACGCCGAGCGCGTCGTCTGCGTGCTCACCGGCCACGGCCTGAAGGACCCCGACACGGCGCTCGACCAGGTCGGCGGCGTGCTGCCGTGCGAGCCGACGCTCGCAGCGGTCGAGCAGGCCGTCCTCGGGTAGGCGGTCGCGATGGAACGCCGCCGCATCGTCCGCGTCCCGGCCTCGTCGGCCAACCTCGGACCGGGCTTCGACGTGCTCGCCGCGGCGCTCGCGCTCCACGTCGAGGTCGAGGTCGTCGAGACCGGCACCTTCGCCGTCGAGACCGACCTCGACATCGCCAGAGACCGCAGGAACCTCTGCGTGCGGGCGTTCGAGCGGCTCCATCGCTCCGACGGCTTCACCTTCCGGATCAGATCGCAGATACCGCTGTCGGGCGGGCTGGGGTCGAGCGCCGCGGCGATCGTCGCCGGTCTCGTCGCCGCCGACCACCTGTTCGAGCTCGACGCCGACGTCTTCAGACTCGCCTGCGAGGTCGAGGGCCACCCCGACAACGTCGCCGCCGCGCTCTACGGCGGCGTCGTCGTCTGCGGCTCGGGCAAGGTCGCGCGGATCGACCCGCCGACCGGGCTGGAGGGGCTGCTGGTCGTCCCGCACACGGCCGTCCGCACCGCCCAGGCGCGCGCCGCGCTGCCCAAGCAGGTGCCGATCGAGGACGCCGTCCACAACGTCGCCTGCACGGCGCTGCTGACGCTGGGGCTGGCGCGCGGCGACTGGGACCTGGTCGGGCGCGGCCTCGACGACCGCCTCCACGAGCCCTACCGCGCCCACCTCTACCCGAAGTCGGCGCAGCTGGTCCAGGACGCCCGCTCGCTCGGCGCGCTCGGCGCGACGATCTCCGGCGCCGGCCCGACGGTGCTGGTCTGGAGCCACTACGAGCAGACCGCCGCCGTCGCCGAGCGGCTGCGCGAGCGCACCGCCGGCTGGGCGCAGCTGCTGCGCGTCCCGTTCGAGACGCAGGGCGCCTACGTCCACGCGCTCGCCTGAGCGCCGGCCGCGCCTGCGCCCGCGCGGCGGGTGAGGCCCCTCGCTACGCGCGCACCGTCACGATCGTCCCGAGCGGGACGAGGTCGACCAGTCTGCGGATCGCCTCCGTCGGCGCGCGCAGACAGCCGACGCTCGCCTCGGTGCCGATCGTCTGGGGCAGGTTGGTCGCGTGGATCGCTATCCGGTCGCCGCCGCCCCAGCCCTGCGGCGTCTTGGTCTGGTGGCCGGTCAACGCGAGGATGCAGCAGCCGTACGGGGAGGAAGGGTCGCCGGTCGTCAGCTTGTCGGTGACGGCGAAGCGGCCCTGCGGCGTCGGCGTGCTCGGCCCGCCGATCGCGACCGGGAAGCGCGAGACGACCCGCCCGTCACGACGCGCGACGACCTGCCGTCTGCGCAGCGAGACCGCGATCTCCCACCCGGTGCGGTGGCCTTCGAGGCGGGCGCGGGCGGAGATCCAGCCGATCCGGCCGTTCGGCAGCGCCGAGGTGAGGATCCCGAGCCACGGGCCGCGCTGACGCACGACCGCGACGACCGTCGGCGAGCCGAACTCGGTTCTCGGCGCGATCCGCCCGATCACCGGCCCGCCGGGGCGGGAGCGCAGCGCCGTCGCGCGGGTGACGTGGACGGTCGGCTGGGGGACGGGGCGGCCGCGCGGCGCCGTCGTCGTCGACGCCGGCTGCGCCGGCGCGCCGGCGCGTTCGCCGGCGGCGTCTCCCGCCTCGGTCTGGGAGCGCTCGTCGGCGGGCGCGGCGGGCAGCTCCTGGGGCGCCGCGGGGACGGTGCTGGTCGGGCTCGGCGCAAGCGTGACGGTGACCGTCTGGCCGTCGAGCGCGCCGACGACGGCCGGCTCGCCGCCCCCGCAGCCGGCCGCCAGCGCGGCGGTCGTGACCGCAGCGGCCGCGAGGACGAGCGTCCGACCGGCGGCGCGGCGCCGGTCGTTGGGCGCGGGCGGGTGTGGCGGAGACGGCGGCACGTCTGGCCACAGGGTACGCCTCGACCGCCGCTGTCCGGCAGGTCCGAGCGATGACGCGCCCGGCACGGCGCCCCGGCGCGGCCTACGCCGCCGGCGGCCCGCCGTTGGCGGCCGCCTCGATCAGCGGCTGCAGCCTTCTGCGGGCGCCGCGCAGACCGAGCCGGCGCAGCAGCTCGTCGCCGACGTGGAGGTAGTCGAGGCCGAGGTCGGGGCGGTAGTCGACGATCGAGACCGCTCGCTCGGCCGACTCGGCGTAGGCGATCGACGAGCGGACCGTCTGCTCGACGAGCTTGTCGCCGAAGTGCTCTCTGAGCGAGTCGTACGCCTCGCGCGAGTGGCGTGTGCGCATGTCGGCGATGTTCAGCACGACGCCAAGCCACTGGAGGTCGGGGTTGAGGTTGTCGCGCGCCAGCTCGATCACCTCGAGCGCCTGCTCGACGCCCTGCATCGCGAAGTACTGCGCCTCGGCCGACAGCAGCGCCCAGTCGGAGGCGACGAGCGCGTTGACGGTCAGCAGCCCGAGCGCCGGCGGGCAGTCGATCAGCACGACGTCGTAGCGCTCCTTGACGTCTCTCAACGCCCGTCTGAGCGTCAGCTCGCGGCCGAGCTTGCCGCCGAGCGTCAGCTCCGCCTCGGCGAGCCCGAGGTTGGCCGGCAGCACGTCGTCGTGGATCGCGTCGGCGGCGGCGGCGCGCCCGGTCAGCACGTCGCCGATCGTCGGCTCCGCCTCGGGGTCGACGTCGAGGTAGTCGGAGAGGTTGCCCTGCGGGTCGAGGTCGACGGCGAGCGTCGACAGCCCGATGCGCCGGAAGACGTCCGTCAGCGTGCGCACCGTCGTCGTCTTGCCGGTGCCGCCCTTCTGGGAGAGGACCGCGATCGTGACCGCCATCGAGCCGCGCACTATAGAGGCGCGGCTCGACGGCGCAAGCCGGTCACCGACGCCGGTCGCGTCCGAGCGCGGACGCGACCGGGGGGGCCGTGCCGCTCAGCGGGCCAGCGCCTGCCGGCGGTCGAGCGTGACGGCTTCGAACTCGCGCGTGCCGCTGACGGCCGGCACGTCGACGAAGTGGAGGTGGTGCCTGCCGACGACCAGCTCGTCGCCGTCGTGCAGCATGCTCCACTCGACGCGGTCGCCGTTGACGAAGACGCCGTTGAGGCTGCGGTCGTCGAGGACCCGCACGCCGTCGGCCTGGCGCACGACGAGCGCGTGCCGGCGCGAGACGGTCGGGTCGTCGAAGCGGACGTCGGCGGCGAGGCTGCGGCCGATCCGCGTCCACTCGCGCGTCAGCTCGTGGACGACCGGCTCGTCGTCCTCGACGTAGACGAGGTACTGGCCGGCGGCCTCGATCGTCTCCCGCACGCCGGTCAGCCAGGCGCTGCCGCCGGCCTCCTCGGGCGGGCTGTCGACGACGGCGTGCTGCCCGGTGAACAACGAGGCGCGCACGTACTCGGTGCCGCCGCAGCCGGGGCAGGCGGGAAGGGCGTCGGCCGCCGAAAGCGAGAGGACGTAGTCACAGCCGGTGCAGCGGAACGTGCCGGTGCCGGCGAGGGTGCCCGACGTGTGAGACTCCATGTCCTTCGACCTCCGGTGCGTTGCCCGGTGAAACCGGGGCGCAAGTAACAAGTGTTACGAGCGAAGTTGTGCGGCGCGTGCCGTCGATGGGGGAACGGCTGCGCTCTCTCCTACCCGCCGTGCGGGCGGCAAAACTCTAGCGTCCGCACCGAGTTTCGGTGCGTCAGCGTGCCGACATTGCACGACTCCTGTCACGGAAGGAGGCCTTCCGGAGGCCGCGAAACAGGTCGACATGCTCCGTTCGACCCAGTCCCCCGACCTCGAGCGACAGCTGCTGCGGCGCAGCGTCATGGCGCTCGCCGCCGGCCGCGACCGCTGCGACGGCTGCCATCGCACGCCGCTGCTCGGCGAGCGCGTCCACGTCTACGACGGCGGGCGCACGCTCTGCGAGCTGTGCCGCCGCGAGCGGCGCGAGCAGCCGGTCAGCTCCCAGGTCGTCCTCGGCGTCGAGCACGGCAACACGGTGCGGATCACCGACCAGCGGCCGCTGCGCCGCCGCCGGGCCGCCTGAGGCGGGCCGCGCCGCCGCCCTCCGGCCGCGTTCACCGCGCGGGCGCGAGGCCGTCGGCGCCGGTCCTCCATTAGACTCGGGCGCGCTATGGAGCCCGTGATCGCCACCACCTTCATCGCCCGTCCGCGCGAGGAGATCGTCGAGTACCTCAGCGACGTGGCGAACCACCCGGAGTTCAAGGACCACTACCTGACCGACTGGCACCTCACGCGTGAGGACAGCGTCGGGCGTGGTGCGGGCGTGCGCTTCCGCGAGAAGCTGCCGTTCAACCGCTTCGGGTGGGGCGACTACACGATCGTCGAGGTCTCGCCCTACCGCGTCGTCGAGCGCGGGCGCAGCGGCAAGTTCAACCGCAACCGCACGATGGGGACGTGGACCCTGTCGGACGCGCCCGGCGGCCAGACGAAGGTCGAGTACCGCTACGAGGCCGAGCGCAACATGCCCAGCGACCGCCTGCGCGAGAGCCGCGGCTGGTGGAAGCGCAAGACCAACAAGGCCGTCCGTCGTCTGCAGTCGATCCTGGAGGAGAACCGGGACCGCGGCGGGCGAGTGACGGTTGCCGGCCGCTAGACGGGTAGACTCCGCGCCGCTCATGACGAAGAGACTTCTCCGAACCCCACCGCTGGTCGGCGCCCTCCTCGCGGCGCTGACGCTCGCCGCCTGCGGCAGCGACCACGGGCCGATCACCAGAGGTGAGCTCGAGGCCGTGAACGTGCAGGCCGGCAACCTGGTCTACCAGGTGCAGATCTCCCGCGCGCTCAACCCGGCCGCCGTCGACGACGCCGAGTACCTCGAGGGCGTCGTGCCCTCCGAGGCGACGCTCAGATCGGACGAGCAGTGGTTCGGCGTCTGGGTCCGTGCCGAGAACACGACCGACACGCCGCACAGAGCGACGTCGGAGTTCGCGATCCGCGACGCGCAGAACAACGAGTACGAGCCGGTCGAGATCGAGCCGTCGAACCCGTTCAAGTACGTCCCGCGTGTCGTCGAGCAGAAGTCGGGCAACGGCCAGCCGCTGCTGCCGGACCCGATGAGCGCCTCCGGCTCCGGCCCGATCCAGGGCTCGATGCTGCTGTTCAAGGTGCCGTACACGATCTACCAGAACTCGCCCGTCGAGCTGGAGATCACCCCGACCGAGGGCGGCTCGCCGTCGACGGTCACGCTCGACATGTAGCGAGCGGCGCGCCGCCGTCCTCCACGGCGCCGGCGCAACCGAAGCAGGCTTTCCGAGGGACCGGCGCGAGCCGGTCCCTCGTCTTATCTCTGGAGGCTGGCGACGAGCACCTCGCGCGCCGCGGGGGCGGCGACGTCGCCGCCGGCGCCGGCCTCGGTGAACAGCGCCCCGACCGCGACGCGCGCCCTTCTGGCCGGCGCGAAGGCGACGAACCAGGCGTCGGTGTCGGGGACGTCGTCCTGAAGGTGCTCGGGGTCCTCGCCGTCGCCGGTCGAGACGGTCGAGCGCAGCTCTGCGGTGCCGGTCTTGCCGGCGACGACGACGCCGTCGATCTGCGCGGCGGTGCCGGTGCCCTCGGAGACGACCGCCTCCATCATCGCCTCGACCTCGCGCGCGACCTTCCGTGACGTGACGCGCACGTACTGCGGTCTTCTGCCGTACTCCAGCGTCGGCACCGGGCGCAGGCCGCCGTTGGCGATCGTCGCCGCCGCGAGCGTCATCTGCAGCGTCGTCGCCTGGACCATCCCCTGGCCGATCGCTGAGGAGCCGACCGCGAGGTCGTCGCCGATCGAGTCGGCCGACGGGATCGTGCTGACCGCCGCGCCGGGGATCCCCAGCGGTCTGTTGAAGCCGAACCGCTCGGCGACGTCGACCAGCTTCTCGGCGCCCATTCTGGCGCCGAGCGGCGCGAAGACCGAGTTGCAGGAGTGGGCGAAGGAGGCGACCAGCGAGCCGCCGCAGTACTCGCCGTTGGCGTTCTGGATCGGCACGCCGGAGAGCGACGCCTCGCTGACGACCGGGAACTGGGTGTCGGGCTTGGCGATCCCGGCCTCAAGCGCCCCGACGAGCGTGATGATCTTGAAGGTCGATCCGGGCGGCTGGAGACCCGAGTAGGCGACGCCGGCGAGCGCGAGGATCTCGCCGGTCTTCGGCTCCAGCGCCGCGATCCCGCCGTAGCGGGCGCCGAGCTGCGCGGTCGCGACCCGCTCGACCTCTGGGCTGATCGTCGTTCTGACCGGCTCGGCCGCTCTCGGGGCCGATCTCGCGAGCAGCCGCGAGCCGGCCAGCAGACGGCCGCCGGGCGTGCCGGCCAGCCGCGTCTGGAAGACCCGCTCCAGCCCGGAGACGCCGACCTGCGCGTCGTCCGGGTAACCGAGCTCGCGATAGGCCGCCTTCTCCTCGGGCGGGATCGGCTCCAGCCGGCCGACGATCTGGGCCGAGACGTCGGGGACGTCGGAGGCGCGGTCGTCGCCCTTCGCCAGCACAGCGCCGTCGCGCGCCAGCAGCGTGCCGCGCTCGGGCAGCGCGGTCTCGCGCCTCAGCTGCTCGCCGGGCCGCAGGCCGGGGAAGACGAGCGACGGTCTCCAGGCGACGTGGACGTCGTCGCCCTCCTTGACGACCGGCACGTCGACGACGCCGCGGACCGTGCCGAAGACGCGCGTGTGGACGGTCGTCTCGACCGGCACGACGCCGTCGCGCTCGTCGCCGGCTCTGCCGGCCGTCAGCGAGCGGGCCGTCGCGGTCGCGGCGGCGCTGCGGTAGAGGCCCTCGAAGCCGGCGAGCGAGAACGCTCTGCGCGTCTGCTCGGGCAGCAGCTCGTACATCCCTCTGTAGTCGCCTCTCGCCCACAGCGCGACGAACTGCTGGGCGGTCTGCCGCCTGTTGTCGTCGCCCTTCCCGAGCACGACGCCGACGAGCAGCGCGGCGATCGCGACCGCGAGGACGACCGGCAGGAGCCGACGCAGGCGTCGACGACGCCGTTCCACTCGCGCGGCGTTGAATCGCGACGGCTGGGGATACCGTCCGCCCCCACTGCTGCCTGCCTCCACGTGCACGCGCAATGTAGATGATCGCCCGCAAAATGCGAAACCCGGAGTTCCCGCCCGACACACGCCGGAAAGCGGTGAGGGCGCGAGGCGCGAAGCGGACCGCCGCGATCGTCATCCTTGCGACCAGCCGTGACCCCGATCGACTGGATCATCGTCGCGCTGGTCGCCCTGTTCGCCCTCTTCGGCTACGTGCGCGGCTTCATCGTCGGCGCGCTCGCGCTCGCGGGCTTCGCGGGCGGCGCGCTGCTGGGCGCGCGCGTCGGCCCGCTGATCCTGCCCGACGGCTCCCACTCGCCCTACGCGCCGCTGTTCGCGCTGGCCGGCGCGCTGCTCGTCGGCGGGCTGCTGTCGAGCGGGCTGGAGACGCTCGGGATGCGGCTGCGCGGCGCGCTGCGGCTGCCGGGCCTCGGCGTGCTCGACGGCGTCCTCGGCGCGGCGCTGACCGCGGCGCTGGCGCTCGGGCTGGTCTGGATCGCCGGCGCCGTCGTGCTGCAGACGCCCGGCATCCGCGACCTGCGCCACGAGGTGCAGCGCTCGGCGGTGCTGCGCGAGCTGAACGCGGTGCTGCCCCCGTCGGGGCCGATCCTCAACGCGCTCGCTCGCTTCGACCCGCTGCCGGCGCTGCAAGGTCCCGACGCCGACGTCGCGCCGCCCGACCGCGCGGTGCTCGCCAGCCCCGGCGTGCGCGACGCGGCGCCGAGCGTGGTGCGGATCCTCGGCAGCGCCTGCGGCCTCGGCGTCGAGGGCTCGGGCTGGTCGGCCGGCGGCGGCCTCGTCGTCACCAACGCCCACGTCGTCGCCGGCCAGGACGACACGATCGTCCAGGTCGGCGGGGGCGATCCGTCGCTCGACGCCGACCTCGTCCACTTCGACCCGCGCAACGACGTCGCGGTGCTGCGCGTCTCCGGCCTGAACCTGCCGGCGCTGTCGCTCGCGCCCGACCCGCGGCCCGGCACCTCCGGCGCGATCCTCGGCTATCCGCTCAACGGGCCCTTCGACGCGCGCGCCGCGCGCCTGGGGCAGACGCGCGCGGTCCTCTCCGACGACGCCTACGGCGACGGGCCGGTGCGCCGCTCGCTGACGACGCTGCGCGGGAACGTCCGCAGCGGCAACTCGGGCGGCCCGGTCGTCGACGGCGACGGGCGTGTCCTGACGACCGTCTTCGCGGCCACCACGAGCGGGCCGCAGGGCGGCTACGGGGTGCCGAACGCCGTCGTCCGCTCGGCGCTGGCGGCGGCGCGCCGGGCCGCGACCGTCTCCAGCGGTCCCTGCGCCCGCTGAGTCGTCGCGTCGACCGGCTCGCGCCGGACGCCCGCCGAGGGCGCTACCCTCCACGCCCCATGCCGAAGACCCTTGTCATCGCCGAGAAGCCCTCCGTCGGGAGAGACCTCTCCAGAGTCCTGCCCGGCCCGTTCAGAAGAGGCGAGGGCTACCTCGAGGGTCCCGACCACGTGCTGACGTGGGCGGTCGGCCACCTCGTCCAGCTGGCCGAGCCCGACGAGTACGACGACAAGTTCAAGAGATGGCGGATGGCCGACCTGCCGATCGTGCCGCCGAGATTCAAGCTGGTCGTCCGCGACGAGCGCTCCAGAAGACAGATGAACGTCGTCAAGCGCCAGCTCGGCCGCGACGACGTCGACCTCGTCATCAACGCCTGCGACGCCGGCCGCGAGGGCGAGCTGATCTTCGCCTACCTGTACGAGAAGGCCGGCTCGAGACTGCCTGTCAAGCGGCTGTGGCTGTCGTCGATGACGCAGACGGCGATCAGAACGGCCTTCGGCCAGCTGCGCGACGGCTCCGAGATGGCCTCGCTGGAGGACGCCGCCCGCTCGCGCTCGGAGGCCGACTGGATCGTCGGCATGAACTCGACCCGCGCCGCGACGATCCGGCTGCGCTCCTCCTTCGACGGCGCCGTCTCGCTCGGCCGCGTGCAGACGCCGACGCTCGCGATCCTCGCCCGCCGCGAGGAGGAGATCCGCGCCTTCAGACCGGAGCCGTACTGGACCGTCGACGCGACCTTCGCGGCCGAGGGGGGCACCGCGGACGAAGTCCGTGGTCGGGTCTACGACGGCCGCTTCCACGTCGCCGCCGGCAGCGGCGAGGGGAGAGGGCCGCGGATCGGCAGCGCCGAGTTCGCCGCCGCGGTCGTCGAGGCGGTGCGCGGCAGCAGCGGCGTCATCTCCAGACTGGAGAAGAGAAAGCGCAGAGAGCGCGTCCCGCTGCTGTACGACCTCACCTCGCTGCAGCGCGACGCGAACTCGCGCTTCGGCTTCTCGGCCAGACGCACGCTCGCCGCCGCCCAGCGCCTCTACGAGGAGCACAAGGCGCTCACCTACCCGCGCACCAACTCGCGCTACCTGCCGACCGACATGGTCCCGGAGATCAAGCCGATCGCCGAGATCGTCGGCGGGCGGCCGGAGTACGCCGAGGGCGCCCGCTACGTGCTCGGCCTCGACGTGCTCCCGCTCGGCCGCGTCGTCAACGACGCGAGAGTCACCGACCACCACGCGATCATCCCGACCAGAGCGCCGCATCCCGTCGACAGAATGAGCGACGACGACCGGCGCATCTACGACCTCGTCGCCAAGCGCTTCCTCGCCGTCTTCCACCCCGACGCGGTGTTCGAGAACACGAGCGTCGAGACCGAGGTCGCCGGCCACGTCTTCCGCACCCGCGGCAAGGTGATGCTCGTCCCCGGCTGGCGCGGCGTCTACGGCGAGGCGGCCGACGCCGAGCCGAGAGAGGGCGACGAGGACGAGGGCCGCGAGCAGCAGCTGCCGAGACTGGAGCAGGGCGAGCGCGTCGACACGCGCGACGTCCGCTCCGAGCAGAAGGAGACCAGACCGCCGCGACGCTACTCGGAGGGCTCGCTGCTGGCCGCGATGGAGACGGCAGGCAAGCTCGTCGACGAGGAGGAGCTGCGCGAGGCGATGAAGGACTCGGGCATCGGCACGCCCGCGACCCGCGCCGCGATCATCGAGCGGCTGCTCCAGGTCGGCTACATCGAGCGCGACGGCCGCGCGCTGGTCGTCACCGAGAAGGGCCTGAACGTGATCAGGCTGCTCGGCGGCCATCCGCTCACCTCGCCGTCGCTGACCGGCGACTGGGAGCACCGGCTCGCGAAGATCGAGCAGGGCGAGGACTCGCGCAAGGCGTTCATGGGCGACATCGTCAGATTCGCCGAGTCGACCGTCGCCGAGCTCGACGAGAAGCTGAGAGACGTGCGGATCCCGCGCGCCAACCTCGGTCCCTGCCCCGTCTGCGGCCACGACATCATGGAGAACCGCAAGGGCTACTCCTGCTGGTCGCGCGAGGACCCCGGCTGCGGCTTCGTGATCTGGAAGGCGAAGGCCGGCAAGACGCTGACCGCGCCGATCGTGCGCGAGCTGATCCGCACCGGCAGAACCGAGAGACCGGTGACCGGCTTCAGAAGCCGCGCC
>Ga0164243_10004921_pt1 | contig 20621 bp, 15 predicted proteins | sample OricompcompostOP_FD_108781 | JGI IMG/M metagenome (GOLD analysis project Ga0164243, IMG submission 108781) | Organic Plus compost microbial communities from Emeryville, California, USA - Original compost - Organic plus compost (OP) | ecosystem: Engineered > Solid waste > Mixed feedstock >...
CCCCGGCCCGCACGCCCTCGGACGACTCGGACACGGCACGCCCGGCCGGAGCCGCGCGCCGCCGACCGGCCGCGTACTCGACGATCAGCGCGCAGGCGAGGAACAGCCCGGTGATGCGCACGCACGACGCCCCCGCCGCGAGCAGGCAGGCGAGCGGCCAGCGCCCCCGCCGCGCCGCCAGCCACGCGGGGATCGCGAACGCGAGGAACAGCGCCTCGCTGTACCCGGCGAACAGGAACACCGAGGTCGGCCACAGCAACACCGCCAGTACGGCCCAGCGCCCCGCCCCCGGCGGCCCCTCCAGCTCGCCGAGCCGGGACAGCGCCACCATCGCCACGCCCCCGGCGACCAGCGAGATCAGCACCCCGGCGAGCACCCAGTCCGGCAGGATCACGTGCACCGCCCGCAACATGAGCGGCATGCCGGGGAAGAACGCCGGCAGCCCCGGGTCGGACGGCTGGGCCGGGTCGCCCGCGTAGCCGTACCGGGCGATCTCGATGAGATGGTCGGCGTCCCACCGCCGCAGCCGGTCGGGCAGCGACGCGATCTCGCCGCGCGCCAGCAGCGCCGCCCCCACCGTGCCCGCCACGATGACGCCCAGCCGGGTCGCCAGCCAGAGGAGCAGGGCCTCCCAGTCCGGTTCATCGAGCCGGTCGAGAGCACGACGACCGTCCGCGCGTTCCGTCAACCTCAGCCTGCCCATCGGCCCCCATCATGCCGCCTGTTGCGAAAGGCGTGGTGCGGGAGGTCACGCGCATGCCCTCACACGCGCAGCGGCGGGTGCGCGGTCCGGCCGGTGAGGTCGAGCACGAACCGGTCCTCGGCCTGATCGAACACCCCGCCGTGCGGGTCGTCGACGCCGCCGCGCCGGATCACGTCCTTCTCCGGCCGCAGGATGTCGCGCACGACGAACGCCATGAGGATCACGATCGCGAGCGCCCGGCCCCAGACGGCGGTGAAGTAGGTGTCGGCGCTGATGCCGAGCGGCTCCATGCCCGGGGTGAGGGTGACCAGATAGAGCCAGATCGCGAGGAAGTACCAGATCTCCGCGAGCTGCCACAGCGCGAGCGGCTTCCAGTTCGGCCGGGCCAGCACCGCCAGCGGCACGAGCCACAACACGAACTGCGGCGACCACACCTTGTTGGTGAGCATGAACGACGCGAGCACCAGGAAGCACAGCTGCGCCAGCCGGGGCCGCCGGGGCGCGGCGAGCCCGAGCACGGCGATCGCCAGGCAGAGCGCGGCGAGCGAGACGATGCCGAGCGTGTCGAGCAGGTCCGGGTTGCCGAGGACGGGCCAGTTCTTGGACTGGAAGAAGTACCACAGCGAGCCCCAGTCGGCCGGGCGCTCGTCGCTGAACACGTAGAAGCGCTTCCAGCCGTCGAAGGCGTACGCCGCCACCGGCACGTTGAGCAGCAGCCAGGCGGCCGCCGCCGCGCCCGCGGCCTGCAGGAACGGGCGCCACAGGCCGGTGCGCAGGGTGAGCACGAACAGCGCGCCGAACAGCACCAGCGGATAGAACTTGGTGGAGACCGCGAGGCCGAGCAGCGCCCCGGCGAGCACCGGCCTGCGCCGCGACCAGGCGAGCAGCCCGCCGAGGGTGAGCGCGCCGCAGAGCAGGTCCCAGTTGATGTACGCGGTGAGGATCACGCCGGGGGCGAGGGCGTACCACAGCGCGTCGGCGCGGCGGCCCGGCCCGGCGAGCGCCGCCATGAGCACCACGCCGACGATCAGGCAGATCGCCATCAGCAGCACGGTGACGTCGTAGAACAGCACGCCCCCGGCCGGGTCGGTGGCCGACGGGGTGTGCAGCACGCCCACGATCCGGCGCGCGGCCTCCATGACGAAGCCGATGCCGACCGGGTACTCGACCGGATGGCCCACGTACGGCACCGCGCCGTCGGCGAGCTTCTCCCCCCACCACAGCGGATAGATGTCCGTGTAGCAGAAGCGGAGGAACTGGTCGGTGCCGCTGTTCCACGCGCCGCCGTACCGGCAGGGCGCCTTCCACAGGTACGCCAGCAACGCGCCCAGCACCGCGAACAGCGCGAAGGGCACGTACGGCGCGAGGTCCGCGGGCCGGAGGACCGGTCGCGGACGGCCGGGCGGAGGACCGGCCGGCATCTGGGTCGTGGACTCGCTCATGACCGGCCCTCCCCCGGCAGGATCACGTCAGCCTCCACCTGCGGGTCTGGACTCGTCGCTCACCGGACTGCCGTTGTCGAACGTCCGGTCGTCGGTGAGCGTCTCGCCGCCGCCGTCCTGCGTCTGGTCCTGGAACGGGTCCTCGCCGCCGTCGCCGAAGTCGCCGCCGTTGTCGCCGCCGAAACCGCCGTCACCGCCGCCTCCGCCGTCGGCGCCGCAGGCGAAGTCGTTCGGCAGGCAGTCGAAGCCGTCGCCGCCGGTCCCCTCGTCCTCCTCCTTCTCCGGCTCCGGCTTCTCGACCAGGTCGTGCTGGGTGCCGGAGAACGAGGGCGTGGGAAGCGGCTTGGGGTCCCGGTTCTTCATGGCCTCGATCATGAAGTCCCGCCAGATCTTGGTGGGCGTGCCGGCGCCCTGGATGCCCGGGAGCGGCACCTCCTTGGGCAGCGGGAAGCCGTTGGCGTCGCGGATGACCTTGCCGGTCTTCGGGTCGGTCTGCGCGACCTCCTTGTACATGCCGACCGCGGCGGACATCTGCGCGCTGTAGCCGACGAACCAGGCCTCCTTGTTCTCGTCGTTGGTGCCGGTCTTGCCGGCGATCTGGTGGTTCAGCACCGTCGTGCCGCTGGCGGTGCCGCTCTTGACCACCTGCTGCAGCGCGTACGTGACGTCGGCGGCGGTGTCGGGGCTGATCACCACCTGCGCCGGGGCGTTCTCCTCGTAGACGGACTTGCCGCCGTCGCCCTTGACCGAGATGACCACGTGCGGCGCGTAGTGCTTGCCGCCGTTGACGAACATGCTGTACCCGGCCGCCTGCTCCACCGGGGTCACCAGGCCGGAGCCGATCGACAGCGCGAAGGCGTGGTCCTTGCGGGCCTGCTCCAGGTTCTTCTTGCTGATGCCGGCCTGCTCGGCGATCTTCACGACCTGGTCGAGGCCGACCTCCTGCGCCATCGTGGCGAACGCGGTGTTCACCGAGTCGGCGGTGGCCTTGTCGATGCGGACCGCGACGCCGACGTCGTGCGAGTTCTTGATCGGCTTGGTGCCGGGCAGCTCGACCGGGCCCTTGCCGGAGACGAGGCTCTTCAGGCTGTAGCCGGCCTCCAGCCAGGCGGCGAGCACGTACGGCTTGAACGCCGACGCGGCCTGCTTGTACGCGTGGAAGGCGTTGTTGGTGAAGCCGCGCCGCGGGTCGAGGAAGTCGCGCCCGCTGTAGAAGGCGACCACCCGGCCGTTGTTGGGGTCGACGGCGGCCATGTTGGCGCGCACGTTCTTGTCCCCGACCTCCTTGAGGTGCTTCTCGACGGACCGCTTCGCGGCGAGCATGAGCCGCCGGTCGAACGTCGTGATGATGCGGTAGCCCTCGCTGTTGAGGTCCTCCTCGGAGATCGAGGCGCGCTCCTTCAGCTCCCGCTTCACGATGTCGATCATGTAGCCCTTGATGCCGCGGTAGATCTCCTTGTCGTCCTTCTTGGCGATCTTCGGGAACTTCGCGGTGTTGAGCAGGTTGCCGTACCTGGCCGGGTTCACCACGGTCGCCATGCCGTTGATGACGTAGTTGAACCGCTCCTTGGTGGGCGCCCAGTTGCCGGAGTTCTCGGCCCGGTCGAACCGGTCGGGGTTCTGGATGCGGCCCGCCAGGTACGCGCCCTCGGCGATGGTGAGCTTCTCGACGTCCTTCTTGAAGAAGGCCCGGGCGGCGGCCTGGATGCCGTACGCGCCGCGGCCGAAGTAGATGGTGTTGCAGTAGTTCTGGAGGATCTCGTCCTTGGTCATCTCGCTGTCGGCGCGGACGGCGACGAAGATCTCCTTGATCTTACGGCTCGCCGACACCTCCTGGCTGAGGCCGTCGTAGTAGTTCCGCACCATCTGCTGGGTGATCGTGGAACCGCCCTGCAGCTGCTGACCGGTGACCGTCATCCACGCCGACCGGGCGATCGACGTCAGGTCGATGCCGGCGTCGGTGCGGAAGGAGCGGTTCTCCGCGGAGATGATCGCGTCCTGCACGTGCACCGGGACCTTGCTGATCGGGACGATCTCCCGCTTGACGCCGAGCCGCGCGATCTCCGTCTTGCCGTCCCGGTAGTAGAGGACGCTGCCCTCCTTCAGCGCGTCCTCCTGCTTCACCACCGGCAGCGGCGTGTTCATGTACGCCACGGTGATCATGCCGAACACGCCCGCGACGAGCACCGCGGCGCCGACGAGCACGACCCGCCAGCTCGGCACGAAGCGCCGCCAGCCGCTCCTGCGCGGCTTGTCGAGCTCGTCGAAGTCCTCCCCGTCGGGACCCTCCGGACCGCCGGGGCCACCGGGTCCGCCCGGCCCGCCGGGGCCGTGACCACCGGGACCGCCGGGACCGTGGCCGCCGGGACCGCCGGGGCCGTGCGGACCGCCGGGACCACCCGGACCCGGACCGTACGGCCCGCCCCCGGCGCGGCGGCGGCCGGGCCCGCGCTGCCCCGGAGCGCCCTGCCGCATCACCTGGGTGGGCTGACCCTCCTGCGGCCGTCGCGGCCCGCCGCGACCCGGCGGCGGGGTGGGCCCGGACGGGTGCGCCGCGGCCGGATCGGGGACCGCGGCCATCGCCGCGGTCTCCTCGTACGCCGCCTCGCGCCGCCGCTGCTGGGGCGGGGGGCCGGCGGAGGGGCCGGTGACCGCCGGGCCCGTCGCCTGTCGCGCCGGCTGCGGCACCGGCTGCGGCGCCGGGGCCGCCGGGTGGGCGGCGTACGGCGGCATCGGCTGGTTGCCTGGGGTCGGCTGACTGGAGGTGGGCCCCTGGGGCGAGCGACGACGCCTCCCCGGACGCGCCGACGCACCGGGCCGCCCCTCGGCCATGTCGGGGCGCCCGCTCGGCTCCGGGCCGTAGCTGTTGTAACTCACGGGTCCTCGTTCGGTCATCGGCTTGTCTGCGATCACGACATCACTCGGCAGGGCGAGAGCGTACCCCGAGAATCTTGGGGCGCGACTCGGACGAGGTCGCCTTGCCGGTGCCCGCCGACCGGTCGAGTCGGTCCGTCCGGCGGCTCGCCTGTGCCGAGGATGAACGAGACCGTCAGGTGGTTCCATGAACAACCTTGGCAGACCACATCAACGTAGACCTGTAATTCGCGGTTTTCGCGTGCCATCACGTTCAGGTCTGACGGCCCCTTTACCCGCCCCACACCATGTCCGATTCGTCGCAATCGGCCGATGTGACATTGCTCACGTTGCAGCTCTCTCACAACGGGCACGTGCGCTCGGTGGGCTCGTCGTGATATCGGGCCACCCCGCCTCCCGAGGGGACACCATGATTGCGCGATATGTCGCGCCGACGTATCCTCCAGATGTATCGGGGCGATACATCGAGGGTCGTGCCGAGAACGAGGACGGGAGGTGGTTCCAGTGACCGGTTCGCGCGGCGGAGTGCTGGAGCTCGCCGTGCTCGGGTCCCTGCACGAGACCCCTCTGCACGGTTACGAGCTGCGCAAACGACTCAACGCACTGCTCGGCATGTTCCGTGCCTTCTCGTACGGCTCGCTCTATCCGTGCCTGCGGCGGCTGCTCGCCGACGGTCTCATCGCCGAGGAGCAGCCGGCGGACGCAACCCCGCTGTCCGGCCGCCGGTCGAAGATCGTCTACAAGCTGACCGCGGAGGGAAAGGAGCGTCTGCAGGAGCTGCTCACCCAGGCCGGCCCGTCCGCGTGGGAGGACGAGAGCTTCGGCATCCACTTCGCCTTCTTCCGGCACACCGAGGCCGAGGTGCGGCTGCGCATCCTGGAAGGTCGCCGCAGCCGCCTGGAGGAGCGCCTCGACAGCGTCCGTACGGCTCTCGCCCGCACCCGGGAACGCCTCGACAGCTACACGCTCGAACTCCAGCGCCACGGCCTGGAGTCGGTCGAGCGCGAGGTGCGCTGGCTGAACGAGCTGATCGCCACCGAACGGCAGGGTCTCCCGTCAACCCCGTCGAAAGATTCACCGACCACCCCACCGGATGGGGCAGAAAAGCCCAGTTCAGATAAGACTGATCAGCATTAAGGAGCGAGTGCGATGGGTTCGGTGCGCGTAGCCATCGTCGGTGTCGGCAACTGTGCCGCGTCGCTGGTGCAGGGCGTGCATTACTACAGGGACGCCGACCCGGGCACCCGGGTGCCGGGCCTGATGCACGTGCGGTTCGGCGACTACCACGTCGGCGACGTCGAGTTCGTCGCCGCGTTCGACGTCGACGCCAAGAAGGTCGGCCGCGACCTGTCCGAGGCCATCGTCGCCTCGGAGAACAACACGATCAAGATTTGCGACGTGCCGCCGCTGGGGGTGACCGTGCAGCGCGGCCACACCTACGACGGTCTCGGCGAGTACTACCGCGAGATCATCGAGGAGTCCGACGAGGAGCCGGTCGACGTCGTGCGGGTGCTCCGCGAGTCGCGGGCCGACGTGCTCGTCTGCTACCTGCCCGTGGGCTCGGAGGAGGCGGCCCGGTTCTACGCCGAATGCGCCCTGGAGGCCGGGGTGGCGATGGTGAACGCGCTGCCCGTCTTCATCGCCTCCGACCCGGAGTGGGCCGAGCGGTTCCGCGCCGCCGGCGTGCCGATCGTCGGCGACGACATCAAGTCCCAGGTCGGCGCCACGATCACGCACCGGGTGATGGCCAAGCTGTTCGAGGACCGCGGGGTCGAGCTGCTGCGCACGTACCAGCTCAACTTCGGCGGCAACATGGACTTCATGAACATGCTGGAGCGCAAGCGGCTCCAGTCCAAGAAGATCTCCAAGACGCAGGCCGTGACCTCGCAGATCCCGCACGAGATGGCCAAGGCCGACGTGCACATCGGCCCGTCCGACCACGTGCCGTGGCTGGACGACCGCAAGTGGGCGTACGTGCGGCTGGAGGGCCGCTCGTTCGGCGACACCCCGCTGAACCTGGAGTACAAGCTGGAGGTCTGGGACTCGCCGAACTCCGCGGGCGTCATCATCGACGCGGTGCGCGCGGCGAAGATCGCCCTGGACCGCGGCATCGGCGGCCCGCTGCTGTCGGCCTCCTCGTACTTCATGAAGTCGCCGCCGGTGCAGTACTCCGACGACGACGCCCTCGAGGCGGTGGAGAAGTTCATCCGCGGCGAGGTCGAGCGCTGACGCGCCTCGCGGACCACGTGGGCACGACGGACGCCCGTGCGGCGTCCGTCCGCCCCGGCGGGCTCGGCGTCCGGCCGAGCCCGAGCCCTCCGATCGAACCGGATCAGGCGGCGCGGACGCGGGCCGCGGGCGGCAGCCCGTCCTCGTCCGCCGCCGGCCAGGCGAGCGGGTCGGGGCCGAGCGCGACCAGCAGCGGCACCTGGTCCCGGCACCACGGCGAGACCGGCGCGTACTCGGCCGCCTCGCGCCCCGGCACCGGAACCGCCCCGGCGAGCACCCCCTCGGCGAACGTCGCCCAGGGCAGCCAGCCCGCCTCGGCCACCTCCTCGGGGTTCGGCCGCGGCGCGGCGGAGACCACCGCGCGGTAGACCGGGCACAGCTCGTGCTCGACCGTGCCGTCGTCCATCGTCGCCCGGTAGGAGAAGCCGGGCAGCAGCAGGTCGAGCGAGTCGACCGTCAGCCCGAGCTCGAACGCGAGCCGCCGGGTGACCGCCGCGGGCAGCGGCTCGCCCGGCAGCGGATGGCCGCAGCAGCTGTTGGTCCACACCCCCGGCCAGGTGAGCTTGTGCGAGGCACGCCGGCTCAGCAGCACCCGGCCGTCGCCGTCGAACACATAGCACGAGAAGGCGAGGTGCAACGGCGTCTGCGGGCCGTGCACCGAGAGCTTCGGGGCGGTGCCGACCGCCTGGCCGTCCGGGTCGACGAGTACGACGTGTTCCTCGGTCATCACCCTTCGAGCGTAGGGGGCCGCCCGGGCGTGTCGCCCCGGGTTCGGCAGTGAGGACTCCCACCTCTTCGATGACGAATAGGCTTACGGGGTGTCATACGTCGCCGATCTGCGTGCCGTCCTGCGGGGCCGGGACTTCCGCCGGCTCTTCGGCACCCGTCTGGTCTCCCAGTTCTCGGACGGGATCTTCCAGTTCGCCGTCGGCGGGTACGCCTTCTTCACGCCGGAGAAGCAGACCAGCGCCGCGGAGGCCGCGGTGGCCTTCGCCGTGCTGCTGCTGCCGTACTCGATCCTCGGCCCGTTCGTGGGCGTGTTCATCGACCGGTGGTCCCGGCGGCAGATTCTGGTGATCGGCCCGATCGTGCGCGGCGCGCTGCTCGCGCTCGCCGCCGTGCTGGTCGCGACCGGGGCGCCGGACGCGTACTTCTACGCCGTCGCGCTCGCCGTGCTCGGCGTCAACCGGTTCTTCCTCGCCGCGCTCGGCGCCTCGCTGCCGCACGTGGTGCCCGCCGACCGGCTGCTCATGGCGAACTCGGTCACCCCCACCTCCGGCACGGTGGCGACGTTCATCGGGGCGGGCGCGGGCTACCTGCTGCGCCTGGTGTACGGCCCGAGCGCGAGCGGCACCGCGCTGCTGCTCGTCACCTCCGGCGTGGTCTTCGGGCTGAGCGCGCTGGTCGCCCTCACCATGGCGCGGTCGCTGCTCGGCCCGTCGTACGACCCGAACCGGCCGCAGGCGCGCGAGGCCGTGCGGCACGTGCTGAGCGGCCTGGTGGACGGCGCGCGGCACGTGGCGCACCGCCGGACCGCCGCGGCGGCGCTCGGCAGCATGGCCGCGCACCGGTTCATGTACGGCATCTCGCTGGTGATGGCCGTGCTGCTGTACCGCTTCTACTTCGCCCACAACGACGCCGAGGCCGGGCTGAAGCAGCTGTCCGGGCTGATCGCGACCTCGGGCGTCGGCTACTTCGCGGCGGCGTTCGTCACGCCCTGGGCGACGGCGCGCATCCGGCTGGAGACCTGGGTCACCACGATGCTCGCCTCGGCCGGGATCCTGCAGTTCGTGCTCTGCTTCCCGTTCCAGGAGTGGGGCTTCCTGGTCGCCGGGTTCGTGCTCGGGGTGGCCGGGCAGTCGGTGAAGATCTGCGCCGACACGGTGGTGCAGCGGGACGTGGCGGACGCCTACCTCGGGCGCGTCTTCTCCATCTACGACATGCTGTTCAACGGCATGACCGTGGCCGCGGCCGCGGTGTCCGCGTTCTTCCTGCCCGCCGACGGCAGGTCGTACCTGGCGCTGGCCGTCGTCGGCGTCGGCTACCTGATCGCCGCGGCGGCGTACCGGCTGGTCATGCCGGCCGGCGAGCGGCCGCGCCAGGCCGGGGCCGTGCACACCCCCTGAGCCTCGCGCGGGGTCAGATGACGCCGTTCTCCCTGGCCCAGGCGAGCAGCGCCTCGCGGGCGGCCTCCTTGCCCACCACGCCGCGGTCGAGCCGCATGTCGAGCAGGAACCTGTACGCCTTGCCCACCACCGGCCCCGGCGGCACGCCGAGGACGCGCTGGATCTCGTTGCCGTCCAGCTCCGGGCGGATCTTGGCGAGCTCCTCCTCCTCGGCCAGCCGGGCGATGCGCTCCTCCAGGTGGTCGTAGGTGCGCCAGAGCGCGGCCGCCTTGCGCTTGTTGCGGGTGGTGCAGTCGGCCCGGGTGAGCTTGTGCAGGCGGTCGAGCAGGTGCCCGGCGTCGCGCACGTACCGCCGCACGGCGCTGTCGGTCCACTCACCCGAGCCGTACCCGTGGAACCGCAGGTGCAGCTCGACCAGCCGGGACACGTCGGCGACGACGTCCTTGGGGAAGCGCAGCGCGGTGAGCCGCTTGCGGGCGAGCTGCGCGCCGACCACCTCGTGGTGGTGGAAGGAGACCCGGCCGCCGGGTTCGAGGCGGCGGGTCTTGGGCTTGCCGACGTCGTGCAGCAGCGCCGCCCAGCGCAGCACCCGGTCCGGCCCGTTCCGCTCCAGCGCGATCGCCTGCTCCAGCACGATCAGCGTGTGCTCGTAGACGTCCTTGTGCCGGTGGTGCTCGTCGATCTCCAGCCGCAGCCGGGGCAGTTCGGGCAGCACGTGCTCGGCGAGGCCGGTCTCCACCAGGATGGTCAGGCCCTCGCGCGGGTGCGCCCCGCAGATCAGCTTGTCCAGCTCGTCGCGGATGCGCTCGGCCGAGACGATCTCGATGCGCTCGGCCATCTCGGTCATCGCCCGCCGCGCCGCGAGGTCCACGGTGAAGCCGAGCTGGGCGGCGAACCTCGCGGCGCGCAGCATGCGCAGCGGGTCGTCGTCGAAGGACCGCTCCGGCGGGCCCGGGGTGCGCAGCACCTTGGCGGAGAGGTCGGCGAGCCCGCCGTACGGGTCGACGAACTCGTGGCCGGGCAGCCGCAGCGCCATCGCGTTGACCGCGAAGTCCCGCCGCTCCAGGTCGCCTTCGAGCGAGTCGCCGTACATGACCTCGGGCTTGCGCGACTTCGGGTCGTACGACTCGCTGCGGTACGTGGTGATCTCCAGCTGCCAGCTGCCCTTGCGCGCCCCGACGGTGCCGAAGTCGATGCCGATCGTCCACACCGCGTCGGCCCAGGGGCGGACGATGTCCAGCACGCGCTCCGGGCGGGCGTCGGTGGTCAGGTCGAGGTCGTGGCCGATCCGGCCGAGGAGCACGTCCCGCACCGAGCCGCCGACGAGGGCGAGCTGGTGACCGCTCGCGGCGAACAACTCCCCGAGCTCGTCGACGACGGGCGCGATGCGGCGGAATAGATCGGCCACGGCCCGCTGCTGACTGTCATTGAGGTTGGAAACGGACAAGGCTGGGTAAGTCCTTCGGTTGCGGAGCAGGTTCCCCCGGGTTATGCCCGTGCGCCGCCGGAGACTCCCCGCCGGGGGCCCACGGGGTCGCGGCCGGTCATGGATCCGGGCGCGCCGGGACGAGGCAAGGAGCTGCAGAGATGAAAGACGCTCTCGCGATCCACCGCTGGCTCCTCGCCCACCAGATCCATCATGAAATCCTACGCCTGCCGCGATCGCTCTCGGGGGCCGAAGACCTGCCCGAGGCGCTCGGCGTTCCCCCCGAGGCGTGCGTCAGCGTAGCGGTCTTCCAGTCCGTGTACGCGTTCGGCGCGGAACGCGCGACCGAACCGGTGGCGGTGGTGGGCACGGTCTCGCATCCGGTCGAACCGATGATGGTGGCCTCGGTGCTCGGGGCCGTGGAGGTGCGGCCCGCGCCCGCGTTCGAGGTGAACGCGGTGACCGACTACGCGGCCGGGCTGGTGTCCCCGCTGCTGCTGCCCGAGGAGCTGACGGTGCTCGTCGACCAGCGGTTCTCCGAGGCGTTCCGGCCCGGCGACACGGTCTACACGCCCACCGGGGAGCGCGCCACGGCGCTGCGCCTGCGGGTGCGGGACCTGCTGGCGATGACCGCGGGCAAGTCGGCCGAGCTGCGCCGCGGGCCGGTGAGCGCGGCGGCGTCCCGGGGGCGGGACCGGGCCTGACCGCGGGCTGCCGGGCGGACCAGGAGGAACATTCCGGACGTACCGGTCTCGGGACCCGGCGGCGCGCCGGAACGGCGAAATAGGCCGATAGCATCTTGGGCGTGCGCCGTACCTCACCCCTGGCCGGCCCGTGATCCGCAGAGCCGCGTTGATCTCCGTACTCGCCTCCGCCATGCTCGTTCCCGCGGGGGCGGGTGTCGCGAGCACGGCGACCGCCGCGAGCGGGATTCGGCCGGTCACGCACGGTACGGCCGCCGCGGCGAGGGCGTACGCCGCGGTGCAGGTCGGCGTCGACCAGATCAGCCCGCAGGTGCCCCGGGACGCCACCACCCCGATCAAGATCACCGGCACGCTGGTCAACACCGGCAACGCGCCGCTGTCCGCGCTCCGCGTCCGGCTGCACTTCTCCGCCCGCCCGTTCACCAGCCGGGCGGACATGAACCTTTACCTGTCCGGGCAGGGCTCCTACGACCCCAGCTTCAACACGCTCGCCCAGGTGCCGCAGGTGGACGCGGGCGGCAGGGCGGCGTTCGAGGTGGTCACCACCGCCGCCGACCTGAAGATGAGCCGGTTCGGCGTGTACCCGCTCACCGTCGAGATCATCGACTCGCTGGAGCAGCAGGTCGCGGTCACGCGCACCTTCATGACGTACGCGCCGAAGGGGGAGAGGCTCCCCCGGGTCCGGCTGTCCATGGCGCTGCCGGTGATCGACCAGCCGCACCGCGCCGACGACGGCACGTTCATGGACGACGGGCTGCGCGCCGCGCTCGGCCAGAACGGCAGGCTCGCCCGGCTGCTGCGCATCGCCCAGCAGCCGCACAAGGGCGTGACCTGGTTCATCGACCCGGCGCTGCTGGAGGACGTGCAGCGCGTCGGCCGGCCGTACACGATCAAGAACGGCGACGACGTGGAGTCCCGCCCGGCCGAGCCCGCGGCGGCGACCTGGCTGAACGGCCTGCGCACCGCGCTCGCCGAGTCGTCGGTGGTGGCGACGCCGTACGCGGACCCGGACGTGGCCGCGCTGGTGCACAACGGCCTGGACGACGTGACCGGCCAGGCGCTGCAGCGGAGCGGGCAGGTGACCGCCGCGCTGCTCGGCCGCAGCGTCGGCGCGACGATCAACTGGCCGTACGGCGGGCTGATCGACCGGGACGCGCTCGACGAGCTGGCCGTCGGCGGGGTGCGCACGCTGCTGCTCAACGGCGCCGCGATGCCGACCGTCACCCCGCCGGAGAACACGCCGGACGGCACGCCCGGCGCCGCGCAGGACGCGCAGGGCGCCGCCGCGGCGCAGGACGAGGTCACCCCGGACGCGGCGACCACGATCGACAGCGTCGCGGGCCGGCTCACCGTGCTGCTCGCCGACCCCACGCTGAGCTCGCTCGTCGACGCGGCCACCGCGAGCGGCGGCGGCGCGGCGGCGGCCCGGCAGCGGTTCGTCGCGGAGACCGCGATGATCGCCGCCGAGGACCCGGAGAAGACGCGGACCGTGGTCGCGGCGCCGCGCCGCCGCTGGGACCCCGACCCCAAGGCGGTGCAGGACCTGCTCGCCACGGCGGGCTCGCTGCCGTGGCTGCGGCAGACCACGCTGGACGCGATCAAGCCGCCGAAGCGGCCGGCGCCGCGCACCGACCTGGTCTACGGCGCCCAGCACCGGCGGGCCGAGCTCAACCGCGCGTACCTGGGCCAGGTGCGCGAGCTCGCGGACAAGGCCGAGCTGGTGCCGATCGTCACCGAGACGGAGGCCCGGCCGTTCCAGGGCGCGCTGCTGCGGCTCGGGTCGTCGGCCTGGCGCGGGCGGGGCCGGCAGGCGCGGGCGTACGTCGAGCAGGTGCGCCAGGCGGTCACCGCGCAGATCAACCGGATCTCGATCACCGGGCGCGGGCAGCCGCGGCTGCTCGCCGGCGCCAACGGCAACGTGGGCATCAGCGTGCAGAACAAGCTCGCCCATCGGGTCGAGCTGCGCATCGACGTCAAATCGCACGACCCGCAGCGGCTCATCATCGACACCTACCGCCGGGAGATCTCGATCGAGCCGGGCAACACCACCACGATCCAGGTGCCGATGCGGGCGCCGAACGGCGGGGACACCCCGGTGACCGTGCAGCTCACCACGCGGTCGGGCGTGCCGTACGGGGATCCGGTGGTGCTGACGGTGAGCGCCACCGGCTACACCCAGATCGCCGCGGTGATCGTCGGCGGCGCGATCACCGTGATGCTCGCCGCGGTGGCGCTGCGCGTCCTGCGAATCAGACGAATGAGGCGACGGGGCGCCGCCGAGCGTCGTGAAGGGACGCGATGAGCCGGTTGCTGCGCGCCGGGGCCATCATGGCCGCCGGCACGATGGTCTCCCGCCTGACGGGCTTCGTGCGCACCGCGGTGATCGCCGCCGCGATCGGCACGGCGCTGCTCGGCGACGCGTACAACGTCGCGTACCAGATCCCGTTCATCCTCTTCGACCTGCTCATCGGCGGCATGCTGAGCAGCGTCATCGTGCCGAGCATCGTGCGGGCGCAGAAGAACGACGCCGACGGCGGCAAGGCGTACGAGCAGCGGCTGCTCACCGTCGCCACCACCCTGCTGGTCGGCGTCGCGGCGATCGGCGTGCTGCTCGCCGAGCCGATCATCGAGCTGTACACCAGCGACCTGTCGCCGCGCGGCGTCGAGGTCGCGGCCACGCTCGCCCGGTACATCCTCCCGCAGATCGCCTTCTTCGGCCTCGGCGCGATCGCGGGCGCGATCCTCAACGCCCGGGACCGGTTCGCCGCGCCGATGTGGGCGCCGGTGCTGAACAACCTCGTGGTGATCGGCGTCGGGCTCGCGTACATCTTCGTCGTGCACGGCAGCGACGACATCGACGAGGTGAGCGCGGCCGACCTCGCGCTGCTCGGCCTCGGCACCACGGCGGGCATCGTGGCGCAGTCGATCGCGCTGGTGATCGCGCTGCACCGGGCCGGGTTCCGCTTCCGGCCCCGGTTCGACCTGCGCAACAGCGGGCTCGGCGAGCTGGCGAAGCTGGGCGCGTGGGCGCTCGCCTACGTGGGCATCACCCAGCTCGGCTTCGTGGTCACCACGAACCTCACCACCGCGGCGGGCGCGCGGGCCGTCTCCGAGGGCGTCGGGTACGGCGCGGGCTGGACCCCGTACAACTACGCCTACCAGCTCTTCCAGCTGCCGTACGGGATCATCGCGGTGTCGGTGATCACCGCGATGCTGCCCCGGATGAGCAGGTACGTCGCGGACGGGCAGTACGACATGGTCCGGGAGGAGTTCTCCTCCGGGGTGCGCATGGTCTGCTCGCTGATCGTGCCCGCCGGGGTGCTGCTCATGGTGCTCGGCCCCGCGGTGACCGTGCTGATCTTCTCGCACGGCGCGAACACCGTGCAGGACGCCGTCTACATCGGCAACGTGCTGCAGGTCTTCGGCCTGGCGCTGGTGCCGTTCTCGCTCTTCCAGATCCTGCTGCGGGTCTTCTACAGCCTCGGCGACACCCGCACCCCGGCGCTGATCGCGCTCGGCAACGTGGCGGTGAACGCCGCGCTCAGCCTCACCGCGTACGTCACGCTGCCGGCCGGCCGGGCGGTGATGGGCATGGCCTTCGCCTTCACCGTCACCTACACGCTCGGCGCGGGCGCCACCTGGGTGCTGGCGAGCCGCCGGGTCGGCGGCCTCGGCGGGCGCAACGTGCTCGACGGCCTGTGGCGGATGTACGGCGCCGCCCTCCCGGCCGCCGCGATCGCGCTCGGCGTGCTGTGGGCCGCCGGGCGGTTCGTCGGCCTCACCACGCTCGGCTCGGTGCTCATGCTGGCCGCGGGCGGCGGCCTCGGCATGGCCGGCTACGTCTTGCTCGCGCACCGTCTCCGTATCCCGGAGGTCAAGTCGATCGTTGCTCTGGTCGCCGGGCGGGTAGGTCGTTAGGGGAAACGCCGAGCACGGCGAAAAGCTGTCGATCGAGTAAGCCAAAGGTCCGATTCGTGCGTCTTCCACCTGAAGCGCGTACGGACCGTGGCGGCACTACGATGGTGCGCCACGGAACCGGAAACGGTCGGAACCTACGAAGTGGAAGCAGGAGGGCGTGGGCGGATCCACCCGGCATCGCGTACTGTGCGATTGCGCCGTTGAGCCGCTGAGCGGGGAGGGTGCATGAGCATGTCGGCCGTAGAACCCGGTACGCGCCTGTCGGATCGCTTCCTGCTCGAGGATCGGGTCCACCAGGCCGGCGGCGCGACCCTGTGGAAGGCCACCGACGAGGTGCTCGCGCGCCCCGTGGCGGTGCACACCTTCTCCCCCGACTTCGAACTGATCGACGAGGTGGTGACCGCGGCCCGCGCCGCGAGCCGGCTCACCGACCCCCGGCTGACCCAGGTCTTCGACGCGGCCGACGACGGCGACACCGCGTACGTGGTGACCGAGTGGGTGACCGGCGAGTCGCTGGTCGACCTGCTCGCCGGCGGTCCCCTTGAGCCGGAGCGCGCGGCCGGGCTGGTCGCCGAGGCGGCCGAGGCGCTGGCGCACGCGCACGAGGCCGGGCTCGCCCACCTGCTGCTCACGCCGGAGCGCCTGGTGTGGACCGGGGGCGGCACGGTGAAGGTGCTCGGCCTCGCGGTGGACGCCGCGCTCACCGGGACGACCAGCGACGACCCGGCCGTGGAGGACGCGCGCGGGCTGGGCCGGCTGCTGTACGCCGCGCTCACCGCGACCTGGCCGGGCGAGGAGGAGTGCGGGCTGCCGCCCGCGCCGCGCGACGACGACCGGCTGTGCACGCCGCGGCAGGTCCGGGCGGGCGTGCCGGGCACGCTCGACGCCATCACCTGCCGGGCCCTGCTGCAGGAGCCGCGGAAGAACCAGCCGCCGCTGGCGAGCCCGGCGGAGGTCGCCGACGCGCTCGCCGACGTGCCCCGGCCCTCGCCCATCCCCGAGCCCGCGCCGCCCGCGGTCGGGCTGCGTTCCGAGGCGCCCGCCGGGCTCACCATGGTCGGGGCGCCGCAGCACACGATGGTGGGGCCGCCGCCGCCCGGCGGCACGCCGGTGAGCCGGGCGCTGGTGATCGCGGTGGTCGCGATCGTCATGGTCGCGGTGGGCCTCGGCGCGTGGACGATCGGGCGCAACCTCGCCCAGCCGGGCACGTCGCAGGCCGCGCCGAGCCCGACCGCGTCGCAGGCCGCGCCGACCGCCGGGGAGGCCAAGGAGGTCAAGCCGGCCAAGGCGCAGGGCTTCGACCCGCTGGGCGACCGTACCGAGCATCCGGAGATCGCCGCGGACGCGATCGACGGCAAGGACTCCACCGACTGGCACACCGACTCCTACAACAGCGCCGACTTCGGGCGGCTGAAGAAGGGCGTGGGCCTGCTGCTCGACATGGGCAAGTCGATCCGGGTCTCGGACGTGGTGGTCGCGCTCGGCGGCAAGGGCTCGTCGGTCGAGCTGAAGGTCGGCGACTCCAATGATCTCGACGCGTTGAAGACGGTGGCGAATCAGGACAATGCATCCGGAACGGTGACATTGACCCCAGAAAAGGAAGCCACCGGTCGTTACGTCTTGATCTGGTTTACCCGGCTTCCCGCCTTCGAGGGGAGATTTCGTGGCACCATCTATGACGTAGTGGTGCACTCTCCCGGATCGGCCTAGCAGGACACACCTTGTGAACCCTCAAGCAGACAACCCACCCTCCTCGGCGGGGCAGGCGACACGGTCCGCCTTGTCCGACGCCGAACTCCTCCATAGACATATCGGCGGCGATCCGCAGGCGTTCAGCGAGATCGTCCGGCGTCATCGGGACCGCATGTGGGCGGTCGCGCTGCGCACGCTGGGCGACGCGGACGAGGCGGCGGACGCCGTACAGGACGCGTTCGTCTCCGCCTATCGCAAGGCGGAGAGCTTTCGCGGCGAGGCGGCCGTCACCACGTGGCTCCACCGCATCGTGGTGAACGCCTGCCTCGACCGCATGCGACGCAAGGCCGTGCGTCCGGTCGCGGACGACGAGCTCATCGAGGCGGCGGAGCGCGACACCCCGCTGCCCGACCACACCGGCGACCGCGAGATCTCGCTGGAGGTGTCGGCCGCGCTGAAGCTGCTGCCGGCCGACCAGCGGGCCGCGTTGGTGCTGGTCGACATGATGGGCTACTCCGTCGAGGACGCCGCGGCCGTGCTCTCCGTGCCCAGCGGCACCGTCAAGAGCCGGTGCGCGCGGGGACGCGCCAAACTCGCCCCGATTCTTTCGCATTTGCGGAACCGATCTGACCTAACTCGCGTCTCATCCGCGAAGGGAGCAGAACTTCGTGACGGGTGACACGCACTACGACCTGGAGACCTTGGCCGAGCTGGCCGAAGGCCTCCTGGATGACGCCACGGCGCAGCGGGTCCGAGACCATCTCGTGATCTGTGATCCCTGCGGGGAGGCGCTCGCCGATCTCGCCGGTGTCCGCGAGGTTCTCGCGGCCATGCCGGTGCCGGCGATGCCGCTCGGCGTGGCGATGCGGGTCGACCAGGCACTGGCCGCCGAGGCCGAGCGTCGCCAGGACGGCGCGCTACGCCTGGATGAGGCGCCCGACTGGGACCGCATCATGCGGGACGCCCCCTGGGAGACCGGGCTGCCGTGGGAGAACGAGCCCGCGGCGCCGATCGAGCAGGCCCCGGCCGACACGCCGTCGTTCGACACGCCGCGTCTGGTGCCGCTCACGTCCGCCTCATCGGCGGCGGTGAACGGCGTCAACGGGGCTGCGCACAACGGCTCGTCGGTGAACGGGTCGGGGTTGACCGATTCGACCAGACTGAACGGCGCGCCGTACTCGGCGACGCCACCCGCGGCCGCGGCGCACTCCGCCGAAGCCGCCGATAGCACAGCAGAGAACACGACCGACAAGGCTTCCGCCGCCGAGGATGACGAGGCGGCGCGTCCTGCCCTGGGCGTGGTCGCGGCGGACGGCACCGTGGTGCCGGCGCCGCGGCGCAGGCCCACGGGGCGGCGGCGCTGGCTCGTCCCGCTGTCGTCCGCCGTCGCGGCGGCCGCGGTGGTGATCGGCGGGGTCGCGGTGGGGAGCAACGTGCTCACCGCCGCCGGCGGCCAGGGTCCGGCGAACGAGCCCGGGACCGTGGCCCTGCCGACCCCGCAGCAGTCCCCGCTCCTCGGCGACGCCTCCGGCTCCGGCCAGGAGGGCACCGGGTTCCCGGTGGGCGAGAGCGGCTACAACTACCTGGACGCCGAGCTCAAGGGCCCGCTGGTCGAGTACTTCGGATCGATGCCGAGCTGGGGCACCGCGGCCGACGACGAGAAGCTGAACCGCTGCGTCGCCAAGGTGTCCAAGGCGGTGGGCAGCAAGCCCATCGGCATCGACCGGGCGTACTACAACGGCAACGAAGCCACGATCATGCTCTTCTGGCACAACAAGAGCCAGAACTCGGTTCAGGTGCGGGTGGTCAGCCCCGCGTGCAAGAACCTCAGGAAGCCCGGCCTGGCGACCTGGAACTGACGCACGCGCCGATCATCGGCCGACCGGTCGGAGCACTCAGGAAAGGCCCCTCGCGGACGCCGCGGGGGGCCTTTTCGATTTGTCTTCCGTCCGCCGGGCGGCTCCTCGGCCGGGGAATGACCAGTGCTTAGGATCTGTTGACGCCACTGCGATCGGAAGCGAAAGGCGAGACTGTGAGCGACGTCCGGAATGTCATCATCATCGGCTCGGGGCCGGCCGGCTACACGGCCGCCATCTACTCGGCGCGTGCGGATCTGCGTCCGCTGGTCTTCGAGGGCTCGGTGACCGCCGGCGGCGCGCTCATGAACACCACCGACGTGGAGAACTTCCCCGGATTCCCCGACGGCATCATGGGCCCGGACCTCATGGACAACCTGCGCAAGCAGGCCGAGCGGTTCGGCGCCGAGCTCGTCGCCGACGACGTGGTCTCCGTCGACCTGCGCGCGAACCCCAAGGTGGTGCGCACCGCGACCGACACCTACCTCGCCAAGGCGGTCATCGTGGCCACCGGCTCCGGCTACCGGGAGCTCGGCCTGCCGAACGAGAAGCGCCTGTCCGGGCACGGCGTGTCGTGGTGTGCCACCTGTGACGGCTTCTTCTTCCGGGACCAGGACATCGCGGTGGTCGGCGGCGGCGACACGGCGATGGAGGAGGCGACCTTCCTGACCCGGTTCGCCCGCTCGGTGACCGTGGTGCACCGCCGCGACCAGCTCCGCGCCAGCAAGATCATGCAGGATCGCGCGTTCGCCAACGAGAAGATCAAGTTCGCTTGGAACAGCGAGGTCGTGGACATCCACGGCGAGGACCGGGTGACCGGGATCCGGCTGCGCGACACGCAGACCGGCGAGGAGCGCGAGCTCTCGGTCGGCGGCCTGTTCATCGCGATCGGGCACGACCCGCGCAGCTCGCTGTTCGAGGGGCAGCTGGAGCTCGACGACCAGGGGTACATCAAGGTGGCGGCGCCGACGACGAAGACGAACATCCCCGGCGTGTTCGCCGCGGGCGACGTCGTCGACCACATCTACCGCCAGGCCATCACCGCGGCCGGCATGGGCTGCAGCGCCTCGATCGACGCCGAGCGCTGGCTCGCCGAGCAGGAGGACTGACCGGGGGCCACTCCCCCGCTGGACCATCACGCCGGACCGGCCGCCGGCCGGGCGGGCGCCGCCGGGGCCGTATCGGGGACCCCGGCGCAGCACATCGCAACGATATGAGGTGAGAGAACCGTGGGTGCCGTCAAGGAAGTGACCGACGCGTCCTTCGAGGCCGACGTCCTGCAGAGCGACAAGCCCGTGCTGGTCGACTTCTGGGCCGAGTGGTGCGGTCCGTGCCGCCAGGTCGCGCCGATCCTGGAGGAGATCGCCAAGGAGCAGGGCGACAAGCTGAAGGTCGTGAAGCTCAACACCGACGAGAATCCGGTCACGACCCGCGACTCGGGTGTACTCCAGATCCCGACGCTGAACGTCTACAAGAACGGGGAGGTCGTGAAGCAGATCATCGGCGCCAAGCCCAAGGCCATGCTGCTTCGCGAGCTTGAGGGCATCATCTGATCGCCTTCTGCGGCCAGGCCGTACCATCCGCCTTTCCCGGGCGGCACACCCGAAGAGAGCCTCCCGTCCCGCGGCGGGAGGCTCTCGCGTGTTCCGGG